>ENA-OQAJ01000464-OQAJ01000464.1-human-gut-metagenome-genome-assembly--contig:-NODE-464-length-12736-cov-2.864462_pt1 | contig 12736 bp, 13 predicted proteins | sample MGYA00242736_ERZ504529 | MGnify/ENA primary metagenome ERZ504529 (study PRJEB26092, sample SAMD00036275) | human gut metagenome | host: Homo sapiens | study: EMG produced TPA metagenomics assembly of...
TAAAATCTTAATGAATTACTTCCTTGGTACAATTCAAATTTGATTTTGTTATTTAACGAAGTTATATAATGCTTATAAGAAAAAGATAACAAAATAATTAAAAAAAACCTAAAAAAAATTATTTATATTTTCAGGAGGAGTTATCATGTCAAAAGAATTTCCAATTACAATCAGTTCCTGGACACTTGGGGATCAGTGCAAATTTGAGGACCGTGTAAAAGCTGCCAAAGAAGCTGGCTATGAGGGAATCGGCCTGAGAGCGGAAACCTACGTAGATGCCCTGAATGAGGGACTTTTCGATAAGGATATCCTGGCAATCCTGGATAAATATGACATGAAGGTAACAGAGGTTGAGTATATCGTACAGTGGGCAGAGGAGCATCGTTCCTACGAGCAGAAATACAAAGAACAGCTCTGCTTCCATATGTGTGAATTATTTAACGTAAAACAGATCAACTGTGGACTGATGGAGAACTATTCTGTGGAGTATACAGCACAGAAACTTCGTGAGCTCTGCCAGAGAGCTGGCAAATACATCATCGGCGTTGAGCCAATGCCATACAGCGGAATCCCGGATGTAAAAAAAGGCTGGGCTGTTGTAAAAGCTGCTGACTGCGAGAATGCAAAACTGATCCTCGATACATGGCACTGGGTAAGAGCAAACCAGCCGATCGAACTTTCTGTACTTGAGGGAATCCCGGCAGATAAGATCGTATCCATCCAGATCAACGATGTATGGGAAAGACCATATGCGACAACTATCTTAAGAGATGAGTCCATGCATGACCGCCTTGCTCCTGGAACCGGAATCGGAACAACCGTACCGTTCGTGAAAATGATCCGTGAAAAAGGAATTAAACCAAACGCTATCGGCGTAGAGGTTATCAGCGATGCAAACCTTGAAAAAGGTATCGAGTATGCTGCAAAACATACATACGAGAACACAAGAAGGTACTGGAAGAAGCCTGGCCAGAGGTACTTTAATCAGAAAGGAGAACCCACATGAAATTCAATGCGATGTTTCAGCCGATCGAGATCGGCCCTATGACCGTAAAAAACCGTTTCGTTGTTCCGCCAATGGGAAATAACTTTGCAAATACAGACGGAACTATGAGCGAGCAGTCCGCTGCATATTATAAGGAAAGAGCAAAAGGCGGATTTGGCCTGATCACTATCGAGCTACCGTCGTTCACAAAGGCGCAAAAGGCGGCCCGCGTAAACCATGTCTCTATGATGATTCTACCATCGAGAGCTTCCGCAAAGTTATTGACGGATGCCATGTGGAAGGTGCAAAAGTTTCCATCCAGCTTCAGAATGCAGGTCCGGAAGGAAATGCAAAGAACGCAGGAGCACCGATCACAGCAGCAACCAGCATCCCGTCTGTATGTGGACGTGACATTCCGAAACAGCTTACAACAGAGGAAGTTTATGAGCTGATCAAAGGATATGGCGAGGCAGCAAGAAGAGCCATGGAAGCAGGTGCAGATGCTGTTGAGATCCATATGGCACACGGCTATCTGGTAAGCACATTCCTCTCTCCAAGAACAAACAAGAGAGTGGATGAGTTTGGCGGATGCTTTGAGAACCGCATGCGTTTCTCACGCCTGATCATTGAGGAGATCAAGAAAACAACACAGGGCAGGATTGCGATCCTTGCAAGAATCAACTGTGCAGATGAGGTTCCAGGCGGCCTTGACATCCATGACAGCGCGGCGATCGCAGCATACCTGGAAAGCTGCGGACTGGATGCCATCCACGTATCCCGTGCGTTCATATCAAAGATGAATTTATGTGGGCACCGACGGTTATCCATGGTGGATTCTCCGCATCAGAGGTTGAGGAGATCAAACGTGCGGTAAACATTCCGGTGATCACAGTCGGACGTTATACAGAGCCACAGTTTGCAGAACTGATGGTAAAAGAAGGAAGAGCAGACCTTGTAGCATTTGGCCGTCAGAGCCTTGCAGATCCTGCTATGCCGAAAAAAGCACTGGAAGAGCGTCTGGAGGATATGACTCCATGTATCGCCTGTCTTCAGGGATGTGTTGCAAACATGTATGCAGGAAACCCGATCTGCTGTCTGACCAACCCGTTCCTTGGACATGAGGCAGAGCCAATTGCTAAGACAGAGAATCCGAAGAAAGTTATGGTGATCGGCGGTGGTGTTGCAGGACTTTGCGCTGCATTTATCGCAAAAGAGAAAGGACACGAAGTAACACTTTATGAAGCAGGAGATGTTCTCGGCGGAAACATGAGACTTGCGGCTTATCCACCAGGAAAAGGTGATATCACAAACATGATCCGCAGCTATATCCACCGCTGCCAGAAAGACGGCGTGAAGATCGTGATGAACTGTGAGGTAACTCCGGAGCTTATCAAAGAGGAGAAACCGGACAGTGTGATCATCGCAACGGGTTCCAAGACTCTGATCCTTCCTATCGAGGGAATCGACAATCCGGCCATCATCCACGGTTCTGATCTTCTGGACGGAAAGAGACCAGCAGGCAAAAAAGTTCTTGTTGTGGGCGGTGGAATGGTAGGATGTGAGACCGCTGCATTCCTGGGCGAGCAGGAGCATGATGTAACGGTGATCGAGTTCCGTGATACCGTAGGTGCAGACGTGATCCATGAGCACAGAGTCTATCTCATGAAAGATTTCGAGGACTACGGAATCAAAGAGATCACCGGAGCAAAGGTATGCAAATTCTATGAAGACGGTGTAGAGTACGAGACAGCTGACGGAGTACGTCATGAGACAAGAGGATATGATTCCGTTATCCTTTCCATGGGATTCCGCAATTACAATCCACTTGAAGAAAAGATCAAAGATCTTGTACCTGAGACACACGTGATCGGAGATGCCATCCGTGCAAGACGTGCACTGGATGCAACAAAAGAGGCTTATGAGGTAGCTTCCAGACTCTGATGGGATATCCGCCTGACAGCGTCAGGCACCGGATCGTATCAATACACAAGAAAATAATTGTCCAATAAACAGGACAGAAGAAAAATAAAAGAAACATCCTGACAGGCACCGGAGAAAACATCCGGTGGCTGCAAGGAGAGAATGCAGGAGGAAAAAAGAAATGGAACAGAGAATTAAAGGAACAACTGGTTTACTCGCGCTGATCGGAAGTCCGGTAGGACACTCCGGATCACCGGCTATGTACAACTTCAGCTTCCAGTACCATAACCTGGACTATGCTTACATGGCATTCGATATCAAAGAGGATCAGGTTCCGGCAGCTCTTGATGCAATGCGCCTTTTCAAAATGAGAGGATGCAACGTAACCATGCCTTGCAAGAACAAAGTAGCTCAGTGTGTAGACGAGCTTTCACCGGCAGCAAAGATCATCGGCGCTGTAAACACCATTGTGAATGAGGATGGAAAACTTGTAGGACATATCACAGACGGTATCGGATTTGTCCGCAACTTAAAAGAGCACGGCGTTGACGTAAAAGGCAAAAAGATGGTAGTCTTAGGAGCAGGCGGAGCAGCTACAGCTCTTACTGTACAGTGTGCCCTTGACGGAGCAGCATCCATCGCGATCTTCAATCCGGATGACCCGTTCCTTGAAAGAGCAAAAGGAACAGCAGAGAAGCTTGCAAAAGAAGTACCGGACTGCAAAGTAAGCGTATACTGCCTGGACGATCAGGACAAACTGAGAGAAGAGATCGCAAACGCAGACATTCTTGCAAACGGAACACTTGCAGGAATGAAACCACACGATGACCTTACTCTGGTTGACAAATCCATGTTCCACAAAGATCTTGTCGTTGCTGACTGCGTATACAATCCTGCAGAGACAAGAATGGTAAAAGAGGCAAAAGAAGCAGGCGTAAAACTTGCAGTAGGCGGAAAAGGAATGCTTCTGTGGCAGGGCGCTGAGTCCTATAAACTGTACACAGGACTTGAGATGCCTACAGATGAGTACCAGAAATTCCAGGCTGAGAACGAAGGGAAATAAGAATCATGAGCCAGACAGGTAAGAAAAATTTGGTAATTACTTCTATCGCGCTGTATTTTACATATTTCATTCACGAATCGGAGCTTCCATCATGGGCCAGTACAAGCCGGAGCTTGCGGCTCACTGGGGAGCAAAGGCTTTAAGTGACGGAACTATGGATGTCAGCATGGTAGTATCCGTAATCGCTGCACTGGGACTTGGAAGACTGATCTCCCTTCCGTTTTCCGGTCCCCTGTCCGACAAATTCGGACGCAGATTAAGTGGAATCATTGGTGTGATCTGCTATGCAGCATACTTTATGGGAATCGCATTTGCTCCGTCTATGGGCGTTGCCTATGCCTTTGCCATTGTAGGTGGTATCGCAAACTCTTTCCTGGATACCTGTGTAAGCCCTACATGCATGGAAATCTATGTAAACAATCCTTCTGTGGCGAACCTGTTTACAAAATTCTCCATGTGTATCAGTCAGTTCCTGCTTCCGTTCCTCATCGGATTCGTAGCAGCGGCTAATATGTCCTACAGAACCATCTTTATCGTTGCAGGTGCTGCAATCTTCATCGATGGAATCCTGATCCTGTTCCTGCCATTCCCGGACAGAAATACAACAGGTGCAGAAAAGAAAGAGAAAACAAAGTTAAAGATCACTCCTGCGGCAATTGCAGCGATCCTCATTGGATTTACAAGTTCTTCCACATTCATGCTGTGGCTGAACTGTAACCAGGAGCTTGGAAAACTTTATAATTTAAGTGATCCTTCCAAGATCCAGTCCTTCTATGCAGTTGGAACTTTTGCAGCGATCCTGTGTTCCTCTGTATTTATCAAAAAAGGACTGAAAGAGATCAATATCCTGATCATCTATCCGCTGATTTCCTTTATCATGCTGGGACTGTGCTATTTTATCCAGAACCCGACTATCTGCCTCATCGGTGGATTTGTCATCGGTTTCGCGGGCGCAGGCGGTGTATTGCAGCTGGCAGTTTCCACAACCGCTGAATTCTTCCCGGAGAACAAGGGAACTGCAACATCCATGGTTATGATCGCATCCAGCGTTGCAAACTATACCATCCTGACACTGGCAGGTTACATTACAAAGACTGCCGGAACCAGCGCTCCGAGAATGATCCTGCTTCTTAACATGGCAGTGACATTCATTGGAATCCTTCTTGCACTGTTTGTCAAGATGAACCGTGGAAAAGAAGCCTGAGACAGGGTGGAAATAAGTGAATGATCAGTTACGGTTCGCAGGTCACGGAGTGAACCGTAACAATCATTGTATGGATTCGGACGAAGATGACGGAATCTGTACAAAATAAAGTTCCAATTCGGGAACAATTCCCGGATTGGACTTTGATGTTTCTGGAAATGTTTGTTAATTAACAAACTTCCAGAACAAAAGATACTATATATGTATTATCAAAAAAACTGACAAAGGAGAATCGTTATGGCGCGTGCAGCAAGACAGAGAAGAGAAAACGAACTGCCCTACATTCCGTTTGGGCCATTTCAGGTTCGTCTTCCCTTTATTCATTACAAACTTGAGTCCGTAGAATTTATCCAGGGCCTGATCCTTGGCGTTACGGCACTTGCGGCTGTCCCTTATCTGGAACAGTATCTGGGACTGCCTTATGAGCTGGCATGGAGCTGTGTCATCATAGAGACCATGCTGTATATGCTACACAGTTTACTTGGCGATCCGGTAGTTCCCGGATGGATCACGCCGACCCTTCCGCTGACTATCGTATTTCTGGAAGGCTTTCCCCTGGGAAAAGAGCGTATCCAGGCAATGATCGCCCTGCAGATGCTGGTTGGTCTTGTGTTCATATTTATGGGCGTTACCAAACTTGCGGATAAATTTGTCCATGCTGTACCGGATTCCGTCAAGGGTGGAATCCTTCTTGCAGCGCCGGTTACGGTTATGGCAGGTCAGCTGGGAGAGGGCGGCAATATGCACAAATATCCCTTGGCGATCGTCGCAGGTGTTGGCCTTCTGATCCTGATCAGTTTTTCGGATAAATACCAGGAGAAGAGAAAGAACAATAAATTTCTGGATCTTGTTGCCCGCTATGGAAACCTTTTCCCGTATCTGATCGCCATGGTAGTTGGCCTTCTTGTGGGGGAGCTGGACAAACCGGGATTAGAGATTGGAACTTTTATCAAGATCCCGCAGTTTAAAGAGATCATCTCACAGGTAAGTATTTTCGGTGTGGGAATCCCGCCGCTTTCCATGTTTATCAAAGCGCTTCCTCTGGCACTTGTATGCTATGTTATCGCATTTGGTGATTTTGTTACCACAGAAACCCTGGTTACTGAGGCACGTCAGTCCAGAGATGATGAGTACATTGATTTCAATTCCAGCCGTTCCAACCTGGTCAGCGGACTTCGAAATCTGATTCTTTCCATCATCGCACCGTTCCCGCCCCTTTCCGGTCCGTTATGGGTTGGCATGACCGTATCTGTCTCCATCCGTTACAAAAGAAGGAAAAGAAAAGCCATGAAGTCTCTTCTTGGCGGTATGGCGTCCTTCCGTATTGCAACTTTCTTAAGTGTGCTGATCATTCCAGTTGTAAGTTTCTTCCGCCCGATCTTCGGAGTTGGTTCTTCCATCACTCTGATGTTCCAGGCCTTTGTCTGTGCAAGGATCGGTATGGATTACTGTAAGACAGACCGTGACAAGATGATCGCAGGTGTTATGGCTGCTGTCCTTGCAACCCAGGGAACTGCATGGGCATCTGCATGGGCTCTGGCTGTTGGTTTCGGACTGAATATCTTCCTTTCCAACTGGGACCCAAGGAAAAAATCACAGGAAAATGTCATTGAGGAAAAAACTGAGAAATAATAAGTAAAGCGATAAAAGAAAATAGGAACTGCACTGGATGGGTCAGCGCAGTTCCTATTTTTGTCATGAGATTTTGTTTTTGTTACAAAATAGATTTGCTATTATGGGATTAAAGCGGATAAAATCATCCGCATTTGCTATTTGGTTAAATTTGTTACATTAATTGGGATTAAAATTGGTCTATAATTCACGTTCTTTCTTAAACGAAGCCGTAGATCCTTTCAATGGGAGGTTACAGGATCACAGGCTTTTGTGGATAATGTCAAGAACCTGTTCAAGCTCGTTGACATTGATCTGCCCCGGTGCGGAAGCTTTTGTAGCGGCACCGAAGGTAAGGGCGGAACCAAAGGTTTCGCCAGTGAGACGGCTGACAACACCGGTTCCTGCCATGGACATGGTAATGATCGGGCGGTCGGCGAACTGCTCGGACATTTCCAGTGTTGCACTTAAAAGGGTAAGTACGTCCTGTTTGCTCTTAGGCATAACAGCCATCTTCGGGATATCTGCGCCATAATCCTGCATCATGCGGAGACGGCGCACGATCTCATCTTTCTCAGGAGTTGCATCAAAATCATGGTTGGAAGCGATGACTTTTACGCCATAGCTGTGAGCTTCCTGGATCATGCTTTTTACGATCTCTTCGCCTGTGAAGGCTTCTACATCAATGAAATCTACATAGCCACTTTTTGCAACAGCCATGTTGAGGGCTTTGTAATCTTCGCTGGAGATTGCTTTTTCTCCGCCTTCCTTTGCAGTACGGAAGGTAAAGAGGATCGGAGTGTCCTTTAAAACGGTCTGGAGATCTTTTGCCACATCAAGAACTTTGTCTGTGTCAAAAACATTCTCGAACCAGTCCACACGCCATTCTACAACATCCACCGGGATCTTTCGAAGGTTCCTGCTTCAAGAAGGATATCCTCCTTTGTCTGTCCAACGATCGGGACACAGATCTTCGGTCTGCCCTCTCCGATTGTGATATTTCTTACCTGAACTGTTTTCATAATGGTCCTTTCCGATACGGATGGGATTTTATCAGTCATCGTATCTGATATTAAGAATCTCTTTCATATGCTCGATCGGCATCGGCTCGCCGGTCCACAGTTCAAATGCAGCGGAGCCCTGGAAAAGCATCATGCCAAGGCCGTTCATTGTCTTGCAGCCAACTTCCTTTGCCATGGAACGCATAGTGGTTTCAAGAGGGGAGTATGGTACGTCAACAACGATAAGCTCCGGACGGAAGTAAGATTTATCCGGGACAACGGACTGGCCTTCCAGCGGTTTCATTCCAACGCCTGTGGCATTTACAAAAATATAACTGTCAGCCATTTCTTTTTTCAGCTGGTCAAGGTCGGAGAGATCATAGAGAACTGCGTGGCTGGATGTTCTTGTGTTGATCTTTTCAACAGTAGATACGGCACGGTCCCAGAACTCATCCTTACGGTTAAAGATCACGATCTCGCCTACACCGTCAAGTGCAGCCTGGATCTCAATAGCAGTAGCAGCACCGCCTGCGCCTACGATGGTCATTTTCTTTCCGATGGCGTCAATGTTGTTGTCTTTCAGTGCTGCCATAAATCCGATGCCATCTGTGATGTGGCCTGTAAGATGGCCGTGATCATTGACGATGGTGTTTACAGCACCGCACATTTCTGCTGCCGGTGAAAGCTCGTCAAGGTACTGGCCTACCAGAGTCTTGTTCGGCATGGAAACGTTGGAACCTCTCATTTTCAGAGTACGGATGGCTTTTACAGCATCCTCGATCTCATCTGCGCCAACTTCAAATGCAAGGTATGCATAGTCATAGCCAAGCTTTGCAAAAGCTTCGTTCTGCATGGCAGGAGAGCTGGAGTGACGGATCGGATAAGCCATAAGACCGATGAGCTCTGTGTGTCCTGTGATTCTTTCTGACATGGTAATAACTCCTCTCATTGGTAAAAATCTTGGGTAACTTTTTTAAAAACCTCCCGCCACATCAGTCTGAAGAAGTTGCGGATGTTCTTCGGACGGCTGCAGCGGGAGGAAGACGTGGAAAATCTATAGACACTCCGTGGAGCGGACTTTATAACATATGAAAATGCCCGTCAGGAGGTTATAGCGATGATATTAAAGGTATCCTCTCTGCTCGAGAATGGTAAGGATGTTACGTCCTTCCTGGGTACCGTCAATGATTCTTCTTGCTCTCTGGCTGTCGCCGATGTTCATGATCTCAACATCCTCAGAAGAAAATTCTTCTGCAAGGCTCTGGTAAAGCTGTCCCTGGGCTCTCATTCCGAGACATACGAAACCGTATTCAAATGGAAGCTCATAAGGCTCGCCGTCACCTTTTACAAGGAAGGAAGAATCCTTAACCTCAAGGAGAGCAGTTTTTGTAAGCTGATGTACATTGTGTTTTTTCATCATGGCCTTTGTGTCGTTCTTGCTTACCGGATCAAGGTCACGTCCGATCTGATCCATCATCTCAACGATAGAGATGTCTGCATTTCTGTCTGCGAAGAATTCCACAACATCAAGACCTACAGCACCGCCGCCTACGACAACGACTTTTTTGCCTTCCAGATCCTTTGGAAAATCATTAATGTGGTTGATCATACCAAGAATAGAATAAATATTATAGTCCTCGTTGTCAATACGATCCTTCAGTCCTGCGATCGGAGGCAGAAGAGGAGCGGAACCGGTGGAACTTACGATGATATTCGGATGGAACTTGCGAATGTTCTCCGGTGTTCCTTCTGTATTTGTGAAGATATAAAGGTTCTCAAGCTGCTCTGCGCGGTGCATGAGATAGTGCGGGAAATCAGCCAGACGGTTCTTTGCAGGGATTTTTGAGATCAGAGATGCAAGTCCGCCAAGCTCGCTGCCTTTTTCCAGAAGGAAGGTGTTGCAGCCAACCTCTGCGGCTGTGCAGGCAGCTTCCAGTCCGGCAGTACCACCGCCGATAACAACCACGTTGCAGTTTTTGTTTACATGCAGTTTCTTATATACATCGCCCTCAAGAACAGACGGGTTTACGGTACAGCGGATCGGACGGTTTACACCGATACGGTTTCCGGCGCATCCAACGTTACAGGAGATACATTTGCGGAGATCGCACTCATGCCCTGTGGCAACTTTGTTTACCCATGCAGGATCAGCGATAAGGCCGCGTCCCATACCGATAAGATCTGCGTCGCCGTTAGCGAGGATTCTCTCGGCAACTTTCGGGTCACGGATGTTACCCATGGAAATACACGGTTTGTTGAATTTTTCTTTTACAGCTTTTGCCATGTAGGAACGCCATCCATCCGGAAGATAGTTTGCGTCGATCTGGTACTGGATGGAACCGTTGAGACCGCAGGAAACGTCGAAGATATCAACTTCTTCCTGAAGGTAATCCAGATATTCCAGAGTATCATCAAGTGTGTTTCCACCTTCCATCAGCTCATCTGCACTGAGACGGAGCATGATCGGAAAGAATGGTCCGACCTGTTTTCTTACCTCGTCGATGACCATGCGGCAGAAACGGGTACGGTTCTCAACAGATCCGCCGAACTCGTCGGTACGCTTGTTTGTGATCGGGGAAAGGAACTGGCTGATCAGGTAGGAATGTCCTGCGTGGATCTCTACTGCGTCAAAACCGGCTGTCTGTGCACGTTTTGCAGCCTCGCCGTATTTCTTTACAATGTGAAGGATCTCTTCTCTGGAAAGAGGACGCGGGATCTCGCCGCCTTCTTTTGACGGAACATCAGATGCGGAAACCGGCTGCATGTTGATCCTGGAAGAAATTGCGGAAGCTCCTGCATGGTTGATCTGGATCGCGATCTTTGTTCCATATCTGTGGATGTTCTCACAGAATTTGAAAAAGACGTGGAAGATAGTTGTCATGATCGATACGAAGCTGGGTAGTACCGTTGGAACCCTGCGGGGAATCGATGCTTGCGTTCTCTACGATAATGAGGCCTGTGCCACCCTTTGCACGCTGCTCATAGTAGTTGATATGAAGAAAACTCATTTCGCCGTTCTGCTCACCGTAGTTGGTACCCATCGGCATCATAACAATACGGTTCTTAATAGTCATATTTTTAACGGTTAAAGGGGAAAAAATATGCGGATAATCATTCTTCATCTGGAAAAACCTCCCTGGTTATTTTTTAATAGAATCGTTTGTTTGTGTTAATTATATAACAAAAATATCTATAAAACTAATTCATAATACCAGTAATATAATAAAAAATAATCTATAGATTTTTAGCGGATGGAAAGTGACTGGAAAATAGTGCAGGATTCCAGGGTTTACATACAGGACTTTAGCGTGTTATCATAACAAATAAAAAAAGATACAGAATGCGGGGAGACGGGGCAGATATCCGTAATTTATATTTGCTGCTGCAGGTGGTTAAATATAAGATCGTATTACCGTGTACTGTATAAAGACAGGAGATAGAAAAATGGAATTCTGGGATATTTACGATGCAGATAAGAAACCGACGGGACGTACCATGAAACGGAATGACTGGTGTCTGAAAGATGGAGAATATCATCTGACAGTCCTTGGCGTGGTTGCAAGGCCGGATAAAACCTTTCTGATCACCAAACGTGTGATGACAAAAGCCTGGGCTCCGGGCTGGTGGGAAGTTTCCGGTGGCGCTGCCCAGGCAGGTGAGGGATCCAGGGAGGCAGTGCTCCGTGAAGTAAAAGAAGAGACAGGACTGGATGTAAGAGAGGCAGAGGGAGGATATCTTTTTACCTATAAAAGAGAGAATCCTGGTGAGGGAGATAATTATTTTGTGGATGTGTACCGTTTTGTGATGGATGTGCAGGATAAGGATCTGGAACTTCAGACTGAAGAAACAGACGGATATATGTTTGCAACTCTGGATCAGATCAGGGCGTTTGCGGCTGAGGGAAAATTCCTGCATTATGACAGCATTAAGAGGGCATTTGAGTTCTGAGAGAAGCTGAGTATGATGAACTTAAGCTGTGTCTGGGTCCTGCTGAAAGTTGCTTACTGTTTGTGTGAGAGCAAAACGATGATCGTGGCAATGGGAAATATAAGAATTTCTGACTGATTTTCTATACAGATATAAAACAAGTGTTGTTTTCTGTGGATTTTTATTTTTAAAAACGTTGTTTTCTGCCTTGTTTTAGAAGAATTGTATTGACATTAAAATGGATAAATAGTAAAATTTATCGTAGGGAAATTGTAAGCCGGATGAACAAAATCCGGCTTATCGAATATTAAATCGATTGAAAAAACTATGGTATTGATTTTGACAATGCCATATTACGAAATTTTTGAAAGCGAGGAATCATCATGGCAGATGAACATAAAGACCAGATCAGAATCGTACAGGAGACCGTAGCCGGTAAGGAGATCACATTTGCCCATATCATGGGTGGTCCGGCACCGATCATATATCAGAAGCTTGGACTGAATCCACAGGTGGACTATGGATCATCTGCGATCGGAATCATGAATATGACACCTTCCGAGTCTGCTGTGATCGCATCCGATATCGCAGTGAAGAGTGGTAATGTATATCTTGGTTTTGCAGACCGTTTTACAGGAACTCTGATCATAACGGGAGAGATTTCCGATGTGCAGACAGCAATGGAAGAAATCGTGGACTATTTCCGTGATACCCTGGGATATGTGGTTTGCAAGATCACCAAGAGATAAGGAAGTGCACCATGGAAGAAAGGATAACGAAGGAAGAACTGCTGGAGCGGCTGTTTCATGATGATTATGAGAACCTTAAGGGAAAAAGACTTCGACTGACCCGGGTGCGTGTACCTGGAAAAGAGCTTTCTTTTGCACATGTTTTTACACCAAGTGATAAATCTGTCTATGAGAATCTTGCGTTACATATCGGTGTTCATGAAGGCGAGGACCATAGAGGAGATGCGATCGGTATGGTCAGAGTCACACCCTGGGAGGCGATCGTAGTTGCGGCAG
>ENA-OQAJ01000465-OQAJ01000465.1-human-gut-metagenome-genome-assembly--contig:-NODE-465-length-12725-cov-3.079140_pt1 | contig 12725 bp, 18 predicted proteins | sample MGYA00242736_ERZ504529 | MGnify/ENA primary metagenome ERZ504529 (study PRJEB26092, sample SAMD00036275) | human gut metagenome | host: Homo sapiens | study: EMG produced TPA metagenomics assembly of...
GTAAAGGCTAAAAAATTAAGACGTGAGGGTTACGTCACAGGAATTCTTAGTGGAAAAGAAATGAAAGAGCCGGTAGCACTTCAGTTTGACGCTGCCGAGGCTGCGAAATTCATTAAAGCAAATAAAGAAGGAACTCAGATTTATCTGGACATCGAAGGCGAAAAAGTAGATGCCCTGGTAAAGAATATCGATTATAATCCAATTGAGAAACAGCTGATGGCTCTGGACTTCCAGGCACTGGTTGCCGGTGAAAAAGTATCCACAACCGTAGCTGTCAAACTGGAGCATACAGAACTGGTTCAGGGTATTGTTGAACAGGAGATGGAGGAAATCCACTATAAAGCAGATCCAGCCAACCTGCTGGATACCATCGTCATCGACTTCAATGGCTATCCTGCTGATGTCCGTGACATCCATGTAAAAGATCTCCCGATTCCGGAAGGCAAACAGGTTCATTTCATCACACCTGAGGATGCGGTTGTTGTTCACATCGGTGAATACGAAGCTGCTCCTGAAGAAGACGAGGATGCTGAAGGCGCTGAGACAGAAGCGAAATAATTTTCAATATATACGATTTCAGGGGATTGCATTTAAGCAATCCCCTGATTTTTGTCTGTTATTTGTCTTCTACGTTATCTTCATGATTATATACATCCATATTTGATGTGACTACATCTTTATAGAGAGAATCCAGAGAATCATATCCATAATAACTCCAGTTATATCCCTTGCCTTCTACTTCCGTAGTTTCGCCTGGCGTTCTGTAATCCACAAGATCCAGCTGTAAGCCCTCGTCACTTAGCATCACATTGCTGTAGCTGATGTACCAGTAAATATCATCAGTAGTATCTGTATCACCATCTTCTTCGTCAGAATACTGGCTTCTTATCTCTGCCTTATATACCAGATACAAGATATTTCCATCACTGTCATTTTTGTCTGTCAGCAGATAATCTCCAAGATATGTAAGAGATTCCAGAGTAGATGTCTCATCCCAGTTTTGTCCCATATAAGAAGCGTAAACATCTTCTGCCTGCTTCTTTAAAGTTTTCATGGAATCATCGTCAATCTGATTCAGGCTCTTAAGTGGACATACAAGACCGGAAACTGTATATTCTTTCTCTGTCTCTTCCGGCACTTCACCATAATCCCGGGTCAGGCTTGCAACTCCTTCCTCGCTCAGTGTTACGGTAACTTTATCTCCATTACTGAGGCCCTCTGAAGGCTCATACTGAAAATAAGAATCATCCAGTTCATTTCCCTGATAAGTCATGGTAGCCGTGCCTTCCGGTTCCTGTCCTTCAAAATCCACAGATACATCGTCAAAAACATCAACTTTTTTCGCATCTTCAAGTCCGGAAACCTTTATGGTACCATCTTTATATTTGAGCTTATAATTCAGAGCTCCCTGAAGATCATCACTGACATTCCATGTATATGCCACCTTATCTCCGTTGGAAAAATAAGTTCCATCATTCTCGATACTTACACTTACGTTTCCTTCCAGAAAATTCATTGGAGAACGGTCATCCCATAAGAACCTTTCCAGCTTATTCAGGAGGTTTTTCTTTTTGTATGAAATTTTAGAGTCATACTTTTCCTCAAAAGAATCCCAGTCAACCTCTGCCGTGACTGATCCATATCCATTATAACCGCTGGTATTAATGGTCAGATATTTATTCAGATCTATTGTCCTGCCGTGACTGCGAACAGCTCCGATCAGTACGATCAGAACAACAATTCCTGCTACTGCTCCAATCAGAACCTTTCTGGGAAGCTGCATGATTTTATTTATAATGTCCTTTACCTGTTTCGGTATCTTATCATTGGATAATATTTTTTCTACATTTATATCTGAAAAATTTATCTTTGTGTTCTTTTCAGGGGTGTCTAACGGACTTCCACATTTGCAGCAAAATTTTGCGCCATCAACATTTTCTGCACCACACTTTTTGCAATTCATATTTCTCTCCTGTGCCAGTCAGACATATAAACACATCCATATTCGCTGTCTGACTGATTGATTCGTTCAAAATTATTTTGTAAGATCCAGGTTTCTTCTTTCAAGTGATTTATTCTTTTCGTAATTTTCCGCATCAATGAACGCTTCTTCTTTGAAACCAAACATAGATGCAACGATGGTTCCAGGGAAGTTATTGATCGCTGTATTATATTCACGGATATTTCCGTTTACCAGCTGACGGGCTGCGGTGAGGTTCTTATCCAGCATTTCCGACTTTCTGGCAATCGCGGAATATTCTCCAATACTTTTCAGATCCGGATATTTCTGTCCGAGGAATAACAGTCTGTCAAGTTTGTCTTTTGCTGTCAGCTGTGCAATACCTTCGATTTCTTTCTGATAACCGTTTCTGGCAATATCGATCAGTTTATCCAGAGTTCTGTCCAATGCTTCACTCTGTACTCCAATATCAGATACTCCGTTTTTGATCATCTGCTGAAGCTCATTAAATTTGTTTCTTGTCATGATAACGTATACTGCGATCGCAGCGACAATAATTAAAAAATACATCATAGATCCTCCCTTTTCTTTTATTTATAAAGCAGATATTATTCTTATTCCGCTTTGTATTCATGTATTTACTTCCTGTATCAGGCAGATAAAATCATATGCATTCACTGCATGGCCAAATAACTGCTCCGCAGTTTATTCAGTTAAGCTTTGATAACAGGAGCGTACCAGTCTTCCTGATGCTGTATCTGGCTGCAGGAATACTCAACTGCTCCAAATGCATTTACGATCGCATTTTCTGCATATACTGCAATATTTGCATCCGCACGCCCAAAAGCCTGCATCATCGTTATATGAAGTTTTCCCTGCCAGATATGGATTTCTCTCACTATATTATTTCCTGCTGCCTGCACGATAGCAAGCTGACAGGATGTCGATAAAAATTTCATGCATTCATGTTCTTTTTCCGGTAATGTAAGAACACCCATTTTTTTTATTAAACTCTGTTGATGCAATATTCTTTTTCATATCAATGTACACATTATTTCCATTTGGATATTTCTGTGCTTTTTCTGCTTTATATCGCTCACCGGCAACTGTATCACTTAAGCAATAAATATCAATTGGGCCACATTCCACTCCCAGGTCTGCTCATCAAATCATCGTTTTTTATCATCAGACCATCAAATAAAATTTCACCATATTCATTGCCCCATACAATTTCATATTTCTGATATTGTTCCTGGCAGAAACTGTTCAGTCTTTCCTGACATTCTTTTGCTATTTCATCCAGCTTTTCTTTATAAGTATCAATGAAATATTTTCCCAGTTTCTGCAGAATATAATGAATCAATGCATATACGATAAGTGCCTTTATGATCCAATACTTTCCACCGATCAGTAACAGACAGGCCAGCAGGATAACCACATGTATGACCTTTTCAATTGGTCCGCTTAAGTCACTGTCATCCGGATCGTCTATGCCACCTATGATGAATACGTTTTTCCAAAATACCGTATTCTTTCAAATGTTTTAAATAATGCCAGGTTTTTGTATGTTCATCCTGTTTTCTCAGGACAAAATCTTTTAATTCACCGTTCATATGTATGTGTCCTTTATTCTGTCTACGGAAATTATATCTGACATATGCCGGGGGTTTGCAGGCAGGAGAATTCGCCCACCTCCAGTTAACCACCGACATTTACACCAGATTTTATATTATTTCATATTAATTACATATAACTCAATGCAGTGCCTATCGTACTTCCCAGGAAAATAATGGAAAGAACAATGATCACAATCGTAAAGCAGAAATAAGAACGGGCAAAATTCTTCAGGTTCTTATTTTTTGTTCCACCAAACGAAAATACCAGAAGAAGGATAAATCCTACCAGCGGGATAGAAAACAGAAGTTCATATCCAAAATATCCCCACATGGAAATTGGCTGATATTCTTCCGGGATAGAAGCGGTGTTCGGTAACTGTGATCTGTTGAAATTACTGTTCTGATTGTAATTGCCTCCCTGGAATCCTCCGTTATTTCCTGCATAACCTCCGGTGCTTCCATTAAAGCCTGCGGTGTTTCCGCCATAAGAATTATTTCCTCCGGCGCCATTGCTTCCGGCTGTACCGGAGCCTCCAAGTTTCGCTCCACATCCCTGGCAGAATGTAGAACTGTCCGGATTCTGAGTTCCACAATGTTTACATACCATAGTTTCTCTCTCCTTTTCTCTTTTTTAATGTATATGATTTTTTTATCATATCCTCTTCTGGCAGCTTTCCCTGTATGCTGCAATTCCCCGCCTGTTTTCCCCCCTTTCTGATTATTAGACGATTCAGGGAAGGGGAAGGTTTAGGGGGATGAAAAATTTTGTTTTTATGAAGAAAATGTCATGGATTCTACGTTTCCATCGACGACTTTTATTAACAATTGCAAACCATTTACTCTTACACAGGTATTCACAGCATCTTCTTTTGGTCTGGCAACCTGTTCATCTGTTTCATTATATAAATATTTTGTATCCGGAGTCAGCTGGAACGTTCTCTGACCATACGACACCTCTATTGCTTCATCGTATACAAATGAGCTTTTATCCGACTTCCTAAATGTTGCGTAAAAAGTAAGTGTGTCATCATCCGCATTATAATCCACCTGTGTTGTCCATGGCAAAGTGCTTCCCTCACTGTATTTTGGATGTAATACTGTAAAATAATATTCCGTAACCCCAGTTTCCTCCTGCGGTATCTCAATGGTTGGCATCGGGGTAAATGTCGGTGAGACGACTGCAGGCTGTGCGGCGAAACAGTTCTGTAATATTACATTGTCTCGCTGGCTGTATGTCTGTGCATCCAAATCTGCCCCTCTGTTAAAATCCAGCAAATATGGGCCTGTTAATTCCTGACCGCCATTCATCCCGTAAACTTCAAGCTGATTCTCAATCTGCTGCATATCCGAATCTTTATTACCGGTATAAAAATCCCGTCCATTGATCTGGCATGTTCCATAAGTAGCTCCAAAACACCATCTGAGGTTACACTCCTGTACCATGTCGGTTTCTGACATTTTTATAAAAGTGTCCAGATAATCACTTGCCCCATGACTCGGTGACCATCGTCCAGATCTGTATAGATAATAAGAACCTTCTTTTTTTCGCAGTTCAAGCTTCTCTTCAATACTGTCTCCATATGTATTCAGATCTGTATCCGGGATCTCCAGTTCCTTCCTCAAGGTTACTTTTTGATCATCAATCCCATAAAGTTCCATATATAACGGTCGTTCTACATCTGTATAATTACTGCTGTTCTCATCTTTTTCCTTCGCCCTGGTCCGGATCAGAAGCAGTTCTTTATTTCCACCTCCTCCAAAGTCTTCCATCGTAGCGCTTAACAGCAGATCATTTGCATAACCTGTATTGAAATCATAATCCGCTACATAACCATCTTGGAGCACCTGAAGGTTTTCTTCCTTCACATATCCGTCATAAAATGTCCGGTAGAGTTCTTCCTCTGAAAGCTTTTTCGCCTTTTTTTCAGAGGACTTCTCTTCCTTCTTACCGGTGGCTTTCACTGTCCTGGGTACTGCCTGGGTTACTTTTGGAGTTTCTTCAGCTTCCGTCGTTTTTTCTTTCTGAGTCTCTGCTGTTTCTTTTTCCTGCGTTTCCTCTTCCTGTTGATGAACAAATGGCAGTTTATCTATATTTCTTACAACTCCATAGGTGATACCGCCTGCCCCCAGAGAACCAGCCAGGATCACTGCCGCAATTTTCACCCCTGCATGTTTCGCAGCAGTTCCTGCTATGGTCCCTGTTGCCTTTGACGATGTCGAGGCCGCTGTATGTGCCGCATTGGATGCCCATCCGTTTGTATTTGACCCTGCAGCACCCGGACCAGGACTTCCTATCCCCGGTGGTCTCCCTGTTGATCCATCATATCCCGTTGGACCTGTTGAACTACGTCCGGTCTGTCCTGAACTTTCAGCACCTCCTGATAACCTGTTATTTGGATTTCTGCTATTATTTCCCCAACTGCTTCCAGCAGCCCCTGCCTGAGATGCAGTATGTCCGGATATCTCCCTGAAATAGGATTGCATAACATCCGGCAGAGCTTTCTGCACCATTGGTTCTGCAGATACTTTGTCGGCTTTTCCAAGCAGATACAGGAAGAATACAAACGGTGCAACACTGTAAAGTTTCGTTCCACGTTTCTCCAGATCCAGAACCTGCTCTTTTATTTTTCTGCGCCCATATGACAGTCGGCTTTTACGGTATTTTCACTTGACTCCGAGAGTTTGCTGCGATATCTTTCACGGACATCTCCTCGTAATAAAACATACCGATAACCACTCGCTGATCTTCTGGCAGATGGTCCAGAATCTCCATTACAAGACGCTTTGCTTCCTGCTGGTCCATAGCCATCTCAGGATTCAGCTCTGACCTGACATCCTCTATGGACTCCTCAAAAGGGATATCTTCCAGCTCTTCTCCGCCGTATATATCTGTAAAAAATACCGGTTTTGATTTCTTCAGCCAGTCTTTTGCAAGATTGTTGGCGATCATTTTCAGCCAGGGGATCAGTTTTATCCGGATTCTGAAGCTGATCCAGCCTGGTAAATGCCTTCACATATGTATCCTGCAGGATATCATAAACCGTATCTTCATCTTTTATCAAAACCCATATCGTTTTATAAACTGCCGGGCTGCTGATCTTATATATTTCTGCAAGTGCTTCCTGGTCATTTTCCCTCGCTTTCTGAACCAGGTAAGACATATTTCTTATGGTAGGACTTCCACATCTTCTGCAAAAATTTGCATCATCAGGAAGTTCCTGTCCACATTTCACGCACCTCATATTTCTCCTCCCGTTGTTCTTCCGTTCATTTTTATATGAAAAATTCTGTTTAACAAGTCCCAGCCTCTGCTTGTTGCTTCTCACAACCCCGCAGGACTTACTTGATTTGGTTAAATGAAGCAAGTCTTATATGATATTATAAATATCTTACGAATTTACTTTTTTCATAATTGGGGTTTCTACAATTATGTCGTTTATATTGTCGAATATGCCTCATTTTTCTGTTTTATTGTCGTTTTTTCTTCTTTTCACGTACAATTTTAATATTGTTTTCGCTCAATTTCAATTGTTTTTTTCTTCTCCTCAAAATGACCATCACAATCACTGCTAACCCGCCAAGTACTGTTGTTCTTTTCCATTTCTTATTCATAAAAATGCTCCTTTTTCTCTCATCGTTTTTAAGTATCTTCCTGGATTTTACCTTTTTTACCTCCTTCACTTTATAGACGATCACCATGATGTACAGGTTTTAAGAAAAAAGAAATTTTTTTTTTGAAAAAAAGCACATATCAGGGGAGCGAATCCCTGTATGTGCTTTTTAAACTGCTGCCTATTGCTTTTTGCACCCTCGCAAGGCTTACTTATTTCAGTTAAAATCTTTATTTCTGCAAAAACTATCAGTACCACTAAATCCCTCTGTACTATATGGATCAGCACCGACTGATAACAAATTTTCCGGATCATTTACTTCATATCGATATCCCGCATCACCAAATCCATAGTGCACCAAATAATAGTAGCCGTAATCGGTTTTTATCACTTCACTGATCGTTTCTTCCAAAGACGGCTCTGTTGCACCAGGACCATATTTTTTATTGTATTTCCTGAAATCACCGCTTTAAAATGATAAGGATCTCCTCCCCAGGTATACCACGTTCCCGCAATCAAATCCAATCCTTCCACTTCCTGCGAATCTCCATTCTGATCCTGCTGACCACCACCAAGTTCCGAAACAGGAATTAATTTGATTTCTCTGTCAAAGGTTGTGTATTCTCCTGAGCCAACATCTGTGGTCGCAATGTTTTCCTCATTAAGTGCATTTCCGTTTTTGGTAAAACGATCTATTTTCTCGTATCCCATATGTCCAAACTGAGAATAAATTCCATTTCCGTCCGGTGCCGTATAAAGTCCTACATGGCTTCCGATACTTCCAATAGAAATTACATTTGTATCATTTTCCAAAGTGTAAACATCATTGATCCAGTCTGCCTCACAGGTTCCATGAGAAAATATCAGTTCCCGGATTCCATCCCCATCAATATCGTACAATGCTATCTCTGTAGTTCCAGCTGTATTTGCACAGAGATTCTGGATAAAAGATGCATATTTGGCATATTCCGGCATATCCTGATAATTACTTGGATTTTCTGCCGGCACTGGTGTGGCCGTTGGTTCCGGTATGGCCGTTGGTTCTGGTGTGACTGCGGATTCTGTCTGTGGATTCTGGGCATTCTGCTGTGTTCCGTTTGAATCCGCAGACTTCTTTGTATTTGAAGTTTTATCTGCGTTGGATGCAGTATTTGAATCTGCTGAGTTCTTTGTGTCAGTCGTTTTTTTTCAGTTCCTGTTGTCGTTTTTTGTACCCGATTTCTTCTCTGAACCGGAAGACGTTTTCCTTTTGCAGAATCAGAGGTATCTTTAACTTTCTGCCCATGGACAAACGGCAAGGTATCCGCATTTCTCACAATACCATATGTAATACCTCCGGCACCAGAGATCCTGCCAGAATCAGTGCCGCAATTTTAATTCCTGCAAATTTGGCTGCCGCACCACCTGCAGTTTTAGCAGTCCCAGCCTTTGCAGCAGCCCCGGCTGCTTTTCTGTCATTGCCGGCTGTGTTGGCTCCATTCCATCTTTTTCTCTCATTTCCTGATGCACCTGTATTACCCCAGTTATTTCTGTTATCTCCATATCCATCTGTACTGCTCTGCGGATTCCTTCTGTTTTCTGAAATACCTGTATCACTCCAGCTGTTTCCATTATCTCCGTATGCATCTGTGCGATTCCAGGAGTTACCCGCACTGCCTTCTGCACCGGTTCCTCCCTGAACATTTTTGGCCATTATGTAAATTACTGTCTGAATCGGGTTTTCCCCATGTAAGTTGTTTCCCGGATATTCCTCCAGAACAGGAATTCAGGATTCCCTGCAACGCATCTGGATCAAGCGGCTCTGCGGACACAGAATCCACTCTGCGAAGCAGATACAGGAAGAATACAAACGGCGCGACATTGTAAAGTTTGGTTCCATGCTTTTCCAGATCCAGGACCTGTTCTTTTATTTTTTTACGACCATAAGACAATCTGCTTTTAACCGTATTTTCACTGACTTCCAGTGCCGCCGCAATATCCTTTACCGGCATCTCTTCATAGTAAAACATACCGATCACGATTCGCTGATCTTCCGGAAGCTGATCCAGGATTTCCATTACCAGACGACGAACTTCTTTTTCATCCATAGACATTTCCGGATTCATATCAGAACGGACATCTTCTATTGATTCCTCGAAAGACACATTGTCCTCTTCTTCTGTACCGGAAATATCTGTAAAAAATACGGGTTTTGATTTTTTCAGCCAGTCTTTGGCACGGTTATTCGCGATCATTTTCAGCCACGGGATCAGTTTCTCTGCATCCTGCAGCTGATCAAGTCTGGTGAATGCTTTTACATAGGTATCCTGCAAAATATCATAAACCGTATCTTCATCTTTAATAAGTACTCTTATGGCTTTATACACTGCCGGACTGCTGATCTCATATATTTCCGCAAGCGCTTGCTGATCATTTGCCCTCGCCCGCTGAACCAGCCATGTCATATTGTTTCTGGTAGGACTTCCACAGTTCCTGCAAAAATTTGCATGATCTGGTATTTCACTTCCACATTTACTGCATCTCATTCTTCTTCCCCCGTTGTTTCCACTTCACTATTTTCTTCTTTTTGTATGATGTTATTCTCATTTTCCCGCTGTGTCAACTGAAGGATTTTTCGAAACACAGTCCACAGTTTTTCCCAGGGAACCGGCATACTGTCAATCGTACAGGTAATCATTTTTCCAATGTCATGTTCTGTCATATCTTTTTCTCCCCTTTCTACTTTATAGACGATTCAGAGTTACTGCCGGTTTTATATTTTTATGGAAAATCAGTAACTTTAACGCCTTAAAAATCAGGCGAATATTCACGATCAAGTCCCCACTCACAGCTTATTGCTTTCCGCAATAGAGGCAGGGGACTTACTTGATTCGGTTGAAAAATCCACAATAGCCCTGGATATGTTTTGAACATATACACAGGGCTATCATTCATCTGTATTCTATTTTTCTTCGCACACTATGATAATTTCTGCCTTACCCGAAATTACCACTGTTTGAACCCGCAAATTTACAGAATTTCGCATTTGCTTCTATTTCTGCACCACACTGAGGGCATTTTACAACCTTATCCTCTGTTTCCATGTACTGTTCTGCAGATTCTGGTGTATCATCTGTTTTTTCCTGCATTTTCGTCTGCTTTTCTGCAATTTCTTCTGTTTTTGCTACCGATTCCGCGGATTTTCTCTGTTCTTCCGCTATACGTTTCGCTTCTTCCCTTCTTGCTTCCTCTTTGCGCTTTGCTTCTTCTGCTTTTCTTGCTGCTTCCGCCTCGCGCTTTGCTTCTTCTGCTCTTCTTGCTTCTTCTGCCGCTTTTCTCGCTGCTTCCGCTTCCGCAATCATACTTTCCGGAACAGGCGTTCCGCATGAAATGCAGAATTTATGTCCATATGTAATCGGTTTTCCGCACTTTGCACAATAACCTATTATATCCTCTTTCATTGTTCTTTTTCGAATATTACCTGCTACGTTTCCCGCCATTTGTGACATTGTATTGGAAAAATGCCCTACTGTATCTGACATTTTGCCCCATAGCATTATGTATATCCTTTTTTTGAAAAAACATCCATTAAATCTGTCTGCATCTGTAAACGATTTATCAGTATTAACACTGTAAATATAAGAATCAAAAGCAATGCTATTATATTGATGACATACCATCCTGTTGTTTTAAACTGACACTGAGCATCCTCCGCAAACTTCTTTGCAGATGTTCTGAAAATGATCCATATAATAAGATCCAGCACTGTCATTCCACAAACAGCTGCTGACGTCTGTTTATCTGTAAACTTCTTTATAAAAAGAAACACTAATACAGCTACAGGCAGCAACAGACATAATGCAATAACAGGCTGTGGAGATACAAGTGTCTCACCATAACTTGAGATACCTTTTATTGCTGTTACTGCTGATACCTTTATCAGATCTGTATCTACACCCCAGTCTGAATCTGAACAGGAAACCATAAACATCGGACAAAAAAATAATATTACGCAACAAAATGTCAGTGTTCGTATTATATTTTTCACTGTAACAGATAGTTTCTTCTTTTCAGAAGAAATATTACTAATTTCATTCATTTTCATAATCTCCTTCTCTGATAATTTTAATGTTTAACCGAATTAAAGAAGTCCCCTGCGAGAGTTGCAAATATCCGCTTGACTAATAATGCCGGAACCCAGTTACAAAAAGTTCGCATTATACAGCACTATCCGATTTTTATTTTAATCTTTACACTCTTGCAAGCTGAAGATTTCGCTGTCAAAACCTTGGAACCGGATTTACGGATAGAAACTACTTTATAATAGTATGTTTTTTGCTGGTCAGGGATTTCTTGTCTGTGTAGTATGTCTTTCCTGTTACTGTTGCGATTTTTTGTATCCACTCTTTGAATTTGTGCTTCGGTATACATAGTAACCGGTTGCATTGTTGGCTTTTCTCCAGTAAACTGTTGCCTGGCGCTTGCCGGCTTTGATTGAGGAGATTGTTGTTGCGGTTGGTTTTACAATTGTGTTTGTTTTTACGGATGCCTTAATGTGGTAGATCTGACCTGTTGCAGAATTATAACCATCATTTTTAATTTCTATCATCAGATCTCCCGTACATTTGGGAATTGTCACTGTATCATTTGAATTAACCGTATACTCACCTAATGGTTTTCTGCTTTTACACTCAGCAAACGCTATTCTCCAGCTTCCCGGATGAGAAACACTGTCATCTATATCAAATTTCAATGAAACTTTATTTGTTCCGTTTAATTTCACGCGATAGTAGTCAGTATCATTGTTGCAATATATATTTCCTGTGTATTGTTTATTTACATATATATAATTGGGATCGCCATATTTTTTATTTCCCCAATAGTTCTCTGCCTCCCAGTCACTGGATTTTGTATAGCGAGTTATAAACATGTAATCATCTTTTTCTCTAGTATAACTATGTCGTATCTGTACATAATACTTTCCTGGTTTCCATCCATATTTTTAATGTATTGAATGAATGACCAGACACACCATCTAATAATGTATGATTATCCGAATCTTTTAAGGTAATAGACCAGTTTGAATCATCATAAACATTATTCATCGTTGGTTTTATCTGAAACCATGTATAACCTCTTCCTGCTGGAATTGTAAACTGAAACCAGTCTTCATCAGAATATGTCATTTCTCCCGTTACCCAGGTATTTAAAGAAATTCTATTTGCAGTTCCAGGTCTGTTATTCGGTTCACTCTCTTCCAGCATTCCCGCCTGAACCTGCACTGCCGGATTGACTGCTGCTACACACAGTGCCATTGTTGCTCCTGCAAACAGAAGCTTTGTCAGTTTTGCAACTTTTTTCTCTTAACATAATTTTTCTCTCCTTTGTTTTTATTTATATGATTTTTTCATCATATTCTTGTGTACTCACTGTCGATACTTATTTCAGTGCCTTCTTATAGTTACTTTTTCCCCTCTTTCTATATTATAGACGATGCAAAAAGAGATTTGGTTTTAATATTTAAAAAAATTTTTATTTTTTTCAACATAACAAAAAGAG
>ENA-OQAJ01000466-OQAJ01000466.1-human-gut-metagenome-genome-assembly--contig:-NODE-466-length-12719-cov-3.388024_pt1 | contig 12719 bp, 10 predicted proteins | sample MGYA00242736_ERZ504529 | MGnify/ENA primary metagenome ERZ504529 (study PRJEB26092, sample SAMD00036275) | human gut metagenome | host: Homo sapiens | study: EMG produced TPA metagenomics assembly of...
CTGGCAATCATTGACTATAAAGAAGTAGTACAAATACGCTCTTGAGTTCTCAAACCACCACCACTCACCCACTCGCAATCCGGAGCGAACCGGACCACTCGCTGAGCGGCAGCAAGGGATTAACTTACACGAACCCGTCCACTTGCGCAAATCGGCATTCCGCAAACCCCGTAAAAACCCTTGCGGCGCAACGCATTCATCGGCGTGTCGAAAACCGCCTATCGCACGCCACATCATCGCAGAAATGCTTCAGACAAGCCTCAAAACGGCCTGAAATTCATCAGAAAAACCTGTCTACGGGCGTGTCGTGAGCCTGCAACGGTTTCCAAATACGGTCGGAAAGCCGAAAAAGACGCATACGGAGGAAACCGCGCGGTGGTATGTATGGAGGTATGAGCAAAAAAATCGCAGTATTGACGGGCGCAGGCATCTCCACGTCCGCAGGCATCCCTGACTTCCGTGGACCGGACGGCGTCTGGACCAAACATCCCGAGCAAATGAACGTGTACGACATCGACGCGTTCCTAGCCAATAAGGAAGACCGCGAGTATTCCTGGCGCTGGCAAAAGGAATCGCCAGTATGGAACGTGCAGCCGGGCACCGCACACAAAGCGCTCGTCAAATTGGAACAAGCGGGCATGCTGACCTTGCTGGCCACGCAGAATTTCGACGCGCTGCACGAGAAGGCGGGCAATAGCAGCAACGTCATCGTCAATCTGCACGGAACCATCGGCACCTCGCACTGCATGAAGTGCCACGCGAAATACGACACCGCCGAATCATGGCGAATCTCGACAACGAGCCGGATCCGCACTGTCATCGCAAGCTGCCGTACAGCGGCAATATGCCGTGCGACGGGCTGATCAAAACCGACGTCGTCTACTTTGGCGAAGCGCTGCCGGATGGTGCGATTGAAAAGTCATACCGTCTGGCGGCGCAGGCCGACGAATTGTGGGTGATCGGCTCCACGCTGGAAGTGATGCCGGCGGCGAGCATTGTGCCGGTCGCGGCACAGGCGGGCGTGCCGATCACCATCATGAACATGGGACGCACGCAATACGATCGCTTGGCCACACGGCTTATCCGCGACGATATTGCGATTGCGCTGCCGCAGTTGGTCGACGAGACAATCGCCGCGGAACAGGGCAAATAACACCGAATGAACAAGCAAGGCTCCTCAACCTGATTGGGTTTGAGGAGCCTTCTTTGATGCGGAAGATATGCGAGAATCCGCGCTTATCCACCGTGGGAAATCAGTAGATGCGCTTGGGCTGGAAACCGGCCGCGCGCATCGCGTCAAGGATGCGGTCGATGTGCTCAGGGCCGTTGGTCTCAACGGTGACGCCCAAGGAAACCGAATCAGTGTAATGGCTGGAAGCCTTGAACTGGTCGTGATCGAGTGCGATGACGTTAGCGCGCTGCTCGGCCAGAATCGTGGCCACCTTGACAAGCTGGCCAGGGGTATCCGGAAGCTCAACCTCGAAGTTCATGATGCGGCCACGGGCAATCATGCCCTTCTGAATCACCGCGCTGATGGAGACAGTATCCTCATTGCCACCGGAAAGAATCGGCACCACCACATGCGGACCCTGTGCTTCGGCGAACTTGCGCGAGCGCAGATTCAGGTGCTCAAGCGCGGCCAGAGACACGGCACCGGCAGCTTCGACCACCAGCTTGTGCTTCTCCAGCATGAGCAGAATCATCTCGTTGATGTCACGCTCGGTGACGGTGACCAGATCGTCGAGGAACTCGTTGAGCAGCGCGAAGGTCAGGTCGCCCGGACGCTTCACGGCAACGCCTTCGGCGGAGGTGCGCACCTGGTCGGCTGCGACAACGTGACCGGCGGCCAACGAATTCTTCCAAGCGGGGCTACCTTCCGGAATGGCGCCGATCACACGCACCTCAGGCTTGAACGTCTTGATGGCGAGCGCCACGCCCGCGCCCAGACCGCCGCCGCCCAAGGGCACGACCACGTCGGTGACGTTCGGCACGTCTTCGAGGATCTCAAGACCGATGGTGCCTTGGCCGCACAGCACCTCATAATCATCGAACGGGGGCACGTAGATCATGCCTTCGTTGTCGCTCAGTTCCTGCGCGTGCGCTGCGGATTCGTCGAACACCTCGCCGCACAGCACCACGTCCGCGCCGTACGCTTTGGTGGCATCCACCTTCAGCGGCGGAGTGATCTGCGGCATGCAGATGGTGGCCTTCGCGCCACGTTCACGGGCCGCGTACGCCACACCCTGCGCATGGTTGCCTGCGGAAGCGGTGACGATGCCATGCGCAAGCTGCTCGTCGGACAACGATGCGATCTTGTTATACGCGCCACGAATCTTGAATGACCCAGTGACCTGGAGATTCTCCGGCTTGAGCAGAATCTCATGTCCGGTCATCTCGGACAGCACCGGGGACGGAATAATCTCCGTGTGGCGTGCGGTGCCCTTCAGTCGTTCGGCGGCCAGTTTCAATTCAGCGGCATGATCACGCCGCAATGCTTTGAGCACCTCGTTTTGTTCCATGGACGTTATTGTAAGCGCACGTCTGCCGAAAATGCCGTGCGATTGCCGAATCGCAATCGAATCCCGGCCGTGCCTCAGAATCGCACGGAAAAAGAAACGTCCGACAGGTTTCGTGATGAAACCTGCCGGACGTTCCGCAGAGAGTTATAGGGAAAGATCAATCAGAGCTGAATCACGACTCCCTCCCAGCGAGCGAGCTCGCCACGAGCGATCGATTTAACACTATGCATAGCATCATAGGTGCTGAGCAGTACTTGCGGATCGGACACGCCGTCGGAAAGCAGCTCCGCCACGTCCGAAGGCAGCGCCGCGGACCTGTCGGTGAGGTTGACCACGACAAGAATCGTGTCGTCGCCATTGGTGCGCGTGAAAGCATACACCTGATCGCTGTCGGCGGCGAGCAGATGCCATTCGCCAGTGGAGATGGTGGCGCTGTTGTGCCGCATGGCGATGAGCTTCTTGTAGAACGTGTACACGGAATCCGGATCGTCGAATTCCTCGGCCGCGTTGATTTCCACATGATTCGGGTTGACGCTGATCCATGGTTCGACGGGCGCGTCTGGCGCGGTGAAGCCGGCGTATTTGGAGGCGTCCCACTGCATGGGGGTGCGCGCGTTGTCGCGGCCGATGAGGGCGAGGGCGGCCATCATGGATTCGGACGACTGGCACTTGGCTTCCTCCACGCGCTGGCGATAGCCATTGAGGGCCTCCAAATCGCGGTACTGTTCCAGCTTGGTGAAGTGGGCGTTGGTCATACCCAGCTCCTCGCCTTCGTAAATGTACGGAGTGCCACGATGCATGTGCAGCACCATGCCGAACGCTGCGCTCAGCTCGCGCGAATCGCGGTCGGAGTCGTTGCCCCAACGGGAGACCACGCGCGGCTGGTCATGATTGCAGAAGAACAGGCTGGCCCAACCGGCCTTCCTCACGGCCTCCTGCTGCTCGGTCATACGGTCGCGCAGGTTTTTGACCTCGAACGGCACGGTATTCCACTTGGAGCCTTCCTGGTCGATGCCGACATGGTCGAACAGGAATAGCATGTCAAGTTCCTTGTTGGCCGGATCGGTGACGTGCTCGTTACGGGCCGGGGTGATGCCCGGAGCCTCGCCCACGTTGATGTAGCCTTCACGGCCTTCGAATACCTCACGGCGCATTTCGGCGAGGAACTCGTCGATGCGCGGACCGTCGGAGCAGAACGGGAACGGGCTGGAATAGCCTTCCTCGCCGACCGGCAGATCGGCGATTTCGGAACCGTCCTCGCCCGGCAGCCTGCCGTTCTTGTCGACGGTCTTGGAGATCTGGGTGATCACGTCCATGCGGAAGCCGTCGATGCCGCGATCCATCCACCAATTCATCATCTTGTAGACGGCCTTGCGCACCTCGGGATTCTCCCAGTTGAGGTCGGGCTGCTTCTTGGAGTACTGGTGGAAGAAGTATTCGCCGCGCTTCGGGTCGTACTCCCATGCGGAGCCGCCGAAGTAGGAGCCCCACTGGTTCGGCTCGGCGCCCGGAGTGCCCGGCTCATGGCCCGGCTTGGCGGGACGCCACCAATACCAATCCGCATGAGGATCGTTCTTGTCGCGGGAAGCCTGGAACCAGGCGTGCTCGTCGGACGTGTGGTTCACGACCAGGTCCATGATGACCTTCAGGCCGCGCTTGTGCGCTTCGGCAAGCAGCTCGTCCATATCGGCCATCGTGCCGAACAGCGGATCGATGTCCTGGTAGTCGGAGATGTCGTAGCGTTGTCGTCCTGCGGGGACTTGAAGACCGGGGACAGCCACAGCACGTCCACGCCAAGGTCGGCAAGATAGTCGAGGCGGCTGGTGATGCCCTTCAGGTCGCCGATGCCGTCGCCGTTTGGAATCCTGGAAGGAACGCGGGTAGATCTGGTAGACCACCGCGTTGGCCCACCACGGATTCGGGGGTCGCGCGTTCGAACGGACGCTGTCGGGAAGCTTGGAACGATTGAAATCAGTCATGAAAGCCTTCTTCTTTGACGTTGCTAGATGCAGTTTGTATGAGAGGTGTTGTTCATCTATGGGCAGCACCTCTCATGATTGCTGTTGAAATGTGCTGCGATGGCATACATAGGCACCGTTGCCTTAACAGCTAGGTGGCAGACGGGGTTACCTGCTGTAGATGTTGCTGCGTTGTACTGGCTGAAGTAATTGGACGTACATCATTGGCGCTGCAGCCGGTTTAGCGAAAATCCCCGTTCTGCATATTTGCTCCTTCTTTCTTCGTCGAAGTGAGTAGCTCATAAAGCTATCATGTATACGATAACATTATAGTATATAAGTCTCAAAGTCAATATCTAGATTGTTATTTGTAAACGTATACACTTTAGGGTTTTAATGCTTTACCTTTCTCAAGCGAGAGAAGCTGCAACATGCCTGTTGTGATTATGGAATTATCGCATTTGCGATGGGCGTGTCATTGATTCTTCTTCGAATCTATGCGGAATGTCGAGTCATACTAATTTCGTACATAAAACAAAACGCGTGTGCGTCCGGGCGGAAACCATCCGGACGCGCACGCGTTTTTTTTATTTTGAATTATTGCGATGAGGTCAGTTGCGGGTCAGCACTTCGGCCAGGGCCTGGATGACCGGCTGCGGCATGTGGGACTGGTATTTGGTCTGCGCGCCAACGCCGTGCAGATCCTCCAGCGTGCTCAGTGCCGGCAGCGCATCCTTGCCCAGCTCGCGGATCGCGCGGTATGCGAGCTCCTTGGTCATGTACAGCATCTGCGCATCCTTCAGCACGGCGAACGCGTCGGCTTCAACCGGATCGTCCGCAACGGCAAGACCGTCGGCGAAATCGATGGCGATTGCGGAGCTCGTCGGCACGTCACGCAGCGTGACGGTCAGGCTCAGCGTTTCCGCATCGTACGCGACTTCCGGAGCGGCGGCAGAGCCGTCGACGGTCGCGCGGACGGCGTGCATCGCTTCCGGAGCGATGCCACGGAACGTGACCGTCCAATCGCGGGAAGCCGGAATGACGTCCGTCGCACCTTCCGCAGGGGCGATCGAGAACTGTGCGGAATCGCCCTCAAAACGCAGCGCCATTTCGGTGGATGCCCAACGATCCTTGCTCTGTGCGGCACCGTCATCCTCCCACAGCGTGAAGCTGTTTTCGGCACCCGGGAACACCACTACCTGCAGTGCGCGCGGGTTGGCCACGGAGTTGAGCGCCTCACCCTCGGCGGGAATCTGCAGCGGCACGATCGCGCCGGGCTTGGCGAACACCGGCATGCGGTCGAGATCGCGCCAAGCCTCCAGACGGCGCCTTCGGCCGGACGAGACGTGTAATGGCGACCGTCGAAGAAATCGAACCATTCGCCCTGCGGCAGCCACACGTCGGCCTTCGCACGCTGCACGGACGCTCGGCTGGATCGACGATCGGCGCGACCAGCAGCTCGGTGCCGAAACGGAATTCGTCGGGTGAGCTTGTATGCGGCTTCGATTTCCGGATAGTCCCAGTACAGCGGCTGCACGAGCGGCTCGTTGTCGAATGCGGCGCGACGGTTCATCGTGTACAGGTACGGGATCATCGCATGGCGCAGGCGCAGCGCGGACGTCATCGCACGTTCCGCATCGCCGTGGAAGTTCCACGGCTCCTTGCCGTTGAACGGCGAATCGGTGGAATGCAGACGGTTGATCGGGCTGAACGCGCCCAGCTGGTACCAGCGGACCTCCAGCTCCTCGTCACGGTAGCCGAACATGTGGCCGCCGATGTCGTGGCTCCACCAGCCGTAGCCGATGTTGGAAGCGCAGGCGGTGAATTCCGGCTGGAACTTCAGCGACTCCCACGTCACGACGGTGTCGCCGGAGAAGCCGATCGGGTAGCGGTGCGAGCCCGGGCCGGCGTAACGCGAGAAGGTGAGCGGGCGCGGGTTGCGTTCGCTGTAGTCGCTGCCGTCGTTGCGGGCGGAATCGAGGTAATGCAGGTGGTTCAGGCCCCACAGCGGGTCGAGGCCCGGCTGCCGCGTCAGGCCGCCCTGCTGCCAGTCAATCCACCAGAAGTCGACGCCATCTTCCTCCATCGGGTGGTGGAGCTGGTCGAAGTAGACCTCCATGAACTTCGGATCGGTCAGGTCGAACTGCACGGCCTCGCCGCTTTCCGGATCGATGTTCATGGCCTTGGCGACCTGCGGATACAGCTCTTCGAACGCGCGCACGCCGTCCCTCGGGTGGACGTTGAGCGTGGCCTTCATGCCATGCTCGTGCAGCCAGTTGAGGAAGCGCTTCGGATCCGGGAAGAAGTCCTTGTTCCACGTGTAGCCGGTCCAGCCGGAGCCGTACTTCGGGTCGACGTCGTCAACCAGGTGCCAGTCCATATCGATGACGGCCGTGGTGAACGGGATGCCTTCCTTTTCGAAACGTTCGACGAGCTGACGGTATTCGGTTTCGGTATAGCGGTGGTAGCGGCTCCACCAATTGCCCAGCACGAAGCGCGGCAGCAGCGGGGTCGGGCCGGTCAGGCGGTACAGGGCGTGCACGGCCTCGCGGTAGCGGTGGCCGTAGCCGAACAGGTACAGGTCGGTGGTCGGCTCTTCCTTCGGGGTCACCCACGTGCCGAAATCGTTGTGGTTGCCGTTCACTTCGGCGGTTTCGCGGATGACGTTCGACTTGGAATCGTCGATGATCGCCCAACCGTCGGTGCTGTTGACGCCCGGATCGACGGGGATGCGGCCGTTCGCCTCGTCGAGCGTACGGTAGGTGCCGCCGAGGTTCCTGCGCTGCACGTCGCCGTAATGCCAAGTGTTTTCGATGGCGTTGACGTGCTTGACGGTTGCGTACAGGCCTTCCGGAGAGAACTTGCGCTGGTTGTAGGAGATATGCAGCGACGGGGTGTCGATTTCCAGCCAGCCATTACGTTCGGTGACGGTGAATTCAGGCTTTTCGCCGAAATCACGGACCATCGCCATCTGCGTGGCGTCATCCACGAAACGGCCGCTGTCGGACCATTCGAAACGGACGAGCGCGTCCGTGATGAGGCCGATGCGCCAATGATCGCCCTGGATCACCGAATCCGGATTCATTGCCGGATGGGCGTTGAGCGTGGCCAGCGAGAACAGTGTGCTGTCTACCATGTGGGGCTCCTTTGAGTGTGGGAAAAATCGGGAGAACTGGATTGGGACCGTGTCATCATATGCGACGGTACGGTCCCGTTTGAATTACTTGATGCGCTTGATGGTCAAGACCGACGCGCCAGCGCACAGTGCGATGACGATGGCGGTGGGGAACACGAGATTGTAGTTGTGGGTCATCGTGACGATGCTGGACGTGACGAACGAGCCGATGGCCTGGCCGGCGCAGGTCGCGATGTTGAGGATGCCGAGATCCTTGCCCGCGTCCTTCTTGTTCGGCAGTACGTCGACGTTCAGTGCCTGATCGACCGCGCTGTACATGCCGTAGCCGAAGCCCGCGATGCCGGCGAACAGGAACATGCCAGCGACGCTGGGGATGAACCACGGCATGGCGATACCGATGGCGTACAGGATGCAGGCCACGAGGATCGGCGGCTTACGGCGCTTGATGGCGTCAGACAGCGGGCCGGAGATGATTGCTGCGATGAACGAGACGATCATGGTGATGATGGCCATGACGGAGATGGCCTTCGCCGCGTCGGTGTTGCTCAGGCCGATGTGGTCCTGCAGGATGTACAGCTGGTACGAGGTGATCATCTGGTAGGCGACGATCAGGCAGGTACGGCAGATGAATGCCTTCCAGAAGTCGCTTGCACCCTTGGTTGGCGGCGTGAGCGTGTGGATGAGGATCTGTCCGACGCTGGTCTCTTCGCGCGGCATGTCGACGTTCGAAGGCTCGCGGGGGAAGATGATGATGCTCAGCACGCCGGAAAGCAGTGCGAACACAGCCGCCACGATGAAGCCGATTTCGACATGGTTGATGAACAGGGAAGCGATGAGCATGCCGATGGCCTGGCCGGCGACCCCGCCGCCACCGACGGCTGCGGATGCGGTAGCACGGAAGTCTTCAGGTACGCGATCGGAGATGATGGTCAGCAGCGGCGCCTGCACCGCGTTCAGGCCGATGAGGCCGATGCAGTAGGCGATGCCGATGGTCAGACCGGAAGTCGGCAGGCTGATGACCCAGATGGCCACGCCGTACAGCACTGCGCCGCCGAGGATCCACGGGGTACGGCGGCCGAAGCGGGAACGAGTCCTGTCGGAGAAGGCGCCGATGAACACGGCGTAGAAGATGGACAGGATTGCGCCGGCCGCGTTGATGGCGCCGAGGGTGGCGTCAGGGTTGGCCACGCCGATGCCTTGAGCCTCTGCGGATCATGATGGAGCGGTCATGTAGAAGGCGATGGCGTTAAGCACGGTCCAGGCGAGGAAGCCGAAGAGGTACCTCCACTTGACTGCCGGTTTATCGGCCTCCTGCTGGCGTCCGTATTGGCGTCCAGGGCGATGCTCGTGTCGCTGCTTTGCTGGTCGCGCATCTCATTATCCTTTCTGTGCGCTGCGAAACATCGCTCTCCGCGTTGAGTGATCAAAGCATGTTCCGCATTGAAGAAAAGTTAGTAAAACTTACTTTCGTTAAGTATGATAGCGCTTGCGCAAAAAGGTATCAATATCGGCGAGTCGCTTGAAATTGCAACGATATACGCATATCGAAAACGCTTGCCATCGATTGCAAAATGGAACGATGCGATTTTATGCGCGTTCTGCGCCACCGCATACCCTCTTCACCGCGCCCATATGCCGATTGTGCGAGCAAAAACGACAGGTTGTGTAATACGGCGGTGATGGCATCGCAAAAGCTGGTTCAATCAAACTAGCGGCGAAATCCCGCGTGCGGCACGGTGCGATGCAGCGCGGTACGGCAGCGGGAAATCGCAAGAAAACAGCGCAGTCGGGCGGAGCGGACAGGGCAGGCTCGGCAAAGCAGGTTTTGGCAACACCTAGTGCGAGGGAGAACCCATGGAACTTGAAGATCTTTCGATCGTTGAAAAGGCGGCGATGCTGTCCGGCGGATCCGAATGGGATTCGCGCGGCAACGATCGCGCCGACATTCCCGGCTTCGTCATGAGCGACGGCCCACACGGCGTGCGCAGGCAGCTTGGCGAAGGCGACCACCTCGCATCGGCGCATCCAAGCCGGCCACCTGCTTCCCGACCGCCTGCACCGTGGCCAACACCTGGGATCCGGCGCTCGCCGAAGAGATGGGCGAGGCGCTCGGCAAGGAAGCTCACGATCTCGACGTGAACGTGTTGCTTGGACCGGGCATGAACATCAAACGCAACCCGCTGTGCGGACGCAACTTCGAGTACTATTCGGAAGATCCGATCGTCGCCGGCCGTATGGCCGCCGGCCTCATTCGCGGCATCCAGAGCAACGGCGTCTCCGCATGCCCGAAGCATTTCGCGGTCAACAGCCAGGAGCTGCGCCGCCAGGCCAGCAACTCCGTGGTGGACGAACGTACCATGCGCGAATTGTATCTGACCGGTTTGAAATCGCCGTGCGCGAGGCCAAGCCGATGAGCATCATGACCTCCTACAACGAGGTCAACGGCGTCTACGCCCACGAAAACAAGCATCTGCTGCAGGAGATCCTGCGCGACGAATGGGGCTTCGACGGCATGGTCGTCTCCGATTGGGGCGCTCCAACTCCGCCGTCGCGCCGTCAAAGCCGGCGGCTCGCTGGAAATGCCGTCGCCAGGTTTCACCTCCGTGCGCGAGCTGGAAGGCGCGGTCAAAGCGGGCACGCTCGCCGAGGCGGACATCAACAAGCGTGCCGCGGAAGTCGCCAAAATCGCGGCGGCGACCAAGCTCGTCGGCGTCGGCCGCGACGATCTGCTGTCGGACGACATCGCGAAGGCGCACCATGATATCGCCAGAACGGTCGCGGAACATTCCAGCGTGCTGCTGAAGAACGACGCCGCCGCGCTGCCGCTCAAGCCGGGCACTCGCGTGGCCGTCATCGGAGATATGGCCGCGACCGCCACGCTATCAGGGTTCCGGCTCATCCAAGGTGAACGCCAGCCAAGGAGGAGAACATCCTCGACGAGGTCAAGAACGCCGAAGGACTGGTATTGGCCGGCTACGAGCAGGGCTACGACCGCCAAGGCAAGCCGGATGAGGTGCTGCTGAACGACGCCGTCGCGCTCGCCAAGAAGGACGCCGTGGATGTGGTGCTGGCCGTCGTTGGCCTCGACGAACGCAGCGAATCCGAAGGCCTTGACCGTTCCACCATGGCGATTCCGCAGGTGCAGAACGATCTCGTAACGGCGTTGGCGAAGACCGGCAAGCCGGTGGTGATCGTGCTCGTCGCCGGTTCCCCGGTGGAATTGCCGTGGTTCAACGATGTTGCCGCCATGCTGTACGTAGGATTGTCCGGCCAGGCCGCGCCTCCGCCACCGTGCGCGCGCTGACCGGCGAAGTCAACCCATCCGGACATTTGGCCGAAACCTGGCCGATGCAATACGAGGATTGCCCGAGCTCCGGCTGGTATCCGGCCATCGGGCGTGACGCGATCTATCGCGAGGGCCTGTTCGTCGGCTACCGTTATTACGAGACCGTGGGCGTGCCCGTACGCTTCCCGTTCGGCTACGGACTGAGCTACTCCACGTTCACGTACAGCGCGATCACCGCCACCGCGACCGGTGTGGATTTCGTCGTCACCAATGATTCCGATGTCGCCGGCTCCACCGTGGCCCAGTTGTATGTGCGTGCGCCGCAGGGTGGCGTGCTCCATCCCGACCGTGAGCTGAAGGGCTTCATCAAGGTCGAGCTGGCAGCGCATGAAAGCAAGAGCGTGCACATCGATTTCGACCGCTACACGTTCCGCCATTTCGATGTTGCCGCCAATGCATGGAAGACGGAAAGCGGCGAATGGACGCTGATGATCGGCGACAATGCCGAGCATCTGCCGCTTTCGATTCCGCACACCGTTGCCGGCGATTGCACGCCCGCTGAATGCGCCGCAGACCCCGCGCTCGGCCACTATCTGACCGGACAGGTCAAGGACGTGACCGATGCCGAAATGGCCGTGCTGTTCGGCCATGAGGTGCTTGCTCCCGGCAAACCGACGACGTTCGGCGTCAACGATCCGATCATGTCGTGGGTGGATTCCAAGGGCTTCGTGGCGCGTACCGTCGCCAAGACACTGACCAAGCGCGAAGCGAAGATCCGCCAGAAGACCGGCTCGCCGGATCTGAACACCCTGTTCATCCTGAACATGCCGCCTCGCGCCATGAGCAAGATGACCCAAGGCATGGTCGACTCGGCGATGGTCGACGCCATCGTGAACATCGCCAACGGGCATACCTTCCGCGGATTGGGCGGCGTGATCGCCGGCTTCTTCCGCAACCAATCCGCCAACAAGCGCACCGCAAAGGAGCTGAACCATGACTGACAACAATGCTGCGAAGCCGGCCGAAACCGCTGCCGGCGAGAAGAAGGCCGGACCGATTCGCCAGTGGATCAAGGATCATCCGAATATCTGGGAGTTCATCCTGTTCAATGTGCTGTCGAACATCTCCACCATCACCCGTTTCGTGGTGACGTGGATCGGCACCGCCATCTTCATCTCCGGCTTGGGGCTCACGCAGCCGTTCCACTTCCTGATCTTCAACTATGACACCAAGGGCAACGGTCTGGGTGGATTCCTCACCTTCCTGCTTGCCGAGGTGCTTGCGCAGGTGGTGAACTTCTTCGTGCAGATGAAGTGGGTGTTCAAGTCCGACTCCAGCTTCAAGGACGCCGCTTGGAAGTATGTGATCCTCGCCGTGATCATCGTGGTGGTGAACCTTGTGCTGCCGGGCTACGTGACCGGTCTGTGCCAGGGATGGGGCATGAACGCCGGCATCGCAGGCACGATCGCATCCGTGGTCAACACCTTGCTTGCCGTGATCGTCAGCTATCCGCTGCTCAAGTTCTGGGTCATGCCGAAGAGCGGGTCCAAGGAGACGGCCAAGAGCGAGGAGGCCGCCAAGTAAGTCTGCACTGATTCCTCTCTTCCTTTCCTTATGCCCGTCCAGGTCTTCCCTTTTCCCTGGACGGGCTTTTCATATCTGTTCCGCGAATGAGCGCAGCCGACGCAGGCCTTCGCGCAGCTCATCCGCATCGCCGGCGAGTGCGCGGTCGAATACATCGCGGATGCCGGAGCGGGTACGGTTTGACAGTGCTGGAAATAGGCATCGAAGGGTGTGATGGGGTTTGCGGCGGGCGTTGC
>ENA-OQAJ01000467-OQAJ01000467.1-human-gut-metagenome-genome-assembly--contig:-NODE-467-length-12717-cov-2.849801_pt1 | contig 12717 bp, 13 predicted proteins | sample MGYA00242736_ERZ504529 | MGnify/ENA primary metagenome ERZ504529 (study PRJEB26092, sample SAMD00036275) | human gut metagenome | host: Homo sapiens | study: EMG produced TPA metagenomics assembly of...
CTTTGCCGTGGGCGATCTCGTGGGCGATTTTCAGCAACTCCTGAATTACCTCCTCGTTGGTCAGCAACCCTTTGAGGTAATTGCTCATGGCACGGGACAGAATCTCGGAGAATTTTTCGGCCCGCACCGTATTGGTCCGTTGATAAATTCGCACCTATTCGGCAATCAGCTTGCGCAACAGTTCGACGGCGAAGTTTCTCTCCTTCATCCGGGAGATCTCTTCGAGAAATTTCGGATCGAACAGCGAAAACTCCTCCTCGACGTCGGAGAAGAGGTTGATTACACCGTCGCTCTTGATGCTCTGTTTGAGCAGCTCGTTGATCCGTGCGTTGATTTCGCGCAGCGACATTTTTGCCCTTGCCTTCGATGCGCGTCAACAGCGTGCGCACAGCTTCGAAATAGGCCGCTTCGAGACGCTGCTCGTAGTTCAACAAACTCTGACAGAGCGACAACGCCTGCCGCAACAGCAGCGCCTCCTTGATAAACAGCTTCTTCGGCTCCTCGCGTCGGGAGCTTGCAGAAAATCGACTCCTCCGCTGATCGCTTTGGCCCGTTCCAGATCGGATTTGCCGAAAAAGGCCGTATAGTCGAACCCGTGCAACAAATCGAAACATCATACAATCTCTATCTAATTGAAAATTAAAACAGTTATTTCTGTTTAACTAATATCAGGTAACGATTTAGAAACGAGCGAATTACAATATTCTGTTTTCTTTTGCCTCTGTCAAAGAACGATTCTTTCAATGCAAATATACACTTTACTTGTGACAAAGCAATCTTTTTCTACATTTAATCGACTTACAGTCAGCCTTAAAGAGGGTATCTGGTCTCATTCCATCTTCTTCCTCAAAAATAACATAGCAGTCTAAATTGGTTTATGTATGGGATAGGTCTTGTTCATTCGATCCGGTAGACTACTATACATAAAAGTATAAAGGCGAGATACGACAAGGAGATGCCATGCTTTTGTGTAAGGGGAATCTCTCTTAGCTTATCGCAGACCATGTATAGCTAAGTGTTTTGAGAATAAACAGTCTGTAAAAAACGGAAAGACACCGATTATGGGCCGTATCACCATCAATGGAACCCAAGCCGGTTTCAGTTGTAAGAAAGAAGTGTCCCTCGCTTTGTGGGACGTCAAAACCAACCGGGCCAAAGGCAAGTCCGAGGAGGCCCGTACACTCAATCAGGAGCTTGACAATATCAAGGCGCAAATCACCAGGCACTACCAGTACATCTGCGACCACGACAGTTTTGTTACAGCCAAGAAAGTCTATAACCGCTATGTCGCTTCTCAGAGGAATGCCACACCCTTATGAACCTTTTCAGGGAACAGCTGGAACCGTATAAAAAGAAAATCGGCATAGAGAAAGCCGAAAGCACCTACTGCGGTCTGGTTGCCGATTACAAGAATCTCCTGCTTTTCATAGAAAGCAAGAAGAATGCAGAGGATATTGTCATCGAAGAACTTGAGAAATCATTCATCGAGGATTACTACAACTGGATGCTCGGTACATGCGCTTTGGCAAACTCCACTGTCTTCGGGCGTGTCAATACCTTGAAGTGGCTGATGTATATCGCGCAGGAAAAAGGCTGGATACGGGTTCATCCGTTCGCATCATTCGAGTGTATGCCCGAATACAAGAGGCGTTCTTTCCTTTCCGAAGAGGAACTGCAAAGGATAATCCATATAGAACCGAGATACAAACGCCAGCGTGCCATGCGCGACATGTTCCTGTTCATGTGCTTCACCGGTCTTTCCTATGTGGACTTGAAAGCCATAACATACGATAATATCCATACCGACTCCGACGGCGGTACATGGCTGATGGGCAACCGTATAAAAACGGGAGTGGCGTATGTCGTAAAATTATTGCCCATTGCTATCGAACTGATTGAAAAATATAGGGGTACGGATGAAAAGAAAGACTCCCCGAATGTGTCTTTCCGGTAGGTGAATACAATGCCATGCGGCTCAGTCTTGGAATCATAGGCAGGAAATGCAACTCCGGGGCGAGGTCACCCCGCACATCGGACGCCACGCATTTGCCGTTCTGGCCATACTCAAGGGGATGCTGCTGGAAACTCTTCAGAAAGTGTTTGGGCATAAGTCCATCACATACGTCCTGCGCATCCATTCACTTGTCCGGCGCAGGCGGGGCAATCTTTTTCTGGAAGTCGCCCATCTGTACGACCAGCGTGCTGACCAGCTTTCTCAACTCCTAATACGCGCTTGTTTCAATAATTGTCAGTTCCATACTAAAAATTCTTTTTAAGATTCTGAATATGCGACAAAGTAACGCACATCCTATATCCTTTCCAAACAGATAATATCAGAGTCTTCCGTTGGCGTGCATTGGCGTATCCAACGTTAAAAGAGAAGGTCCTTCACCTGCATCCATGCGGCAACGGAACTTCCATTCCCTTACTTGTTTTCCATAAATTTATAGGATTAATTTCTGGTGCATGATATTAATAGTCATTATTCTGTCTGCTTTTTTTGCTTGCATAATTGCAGCTAACAGTTATCTATTCCAGAACGCATTGTTATGGAAAATGGCAAGCTGTTTTGTTGGTTTATGGATATTGTGTATGATAATTACCGTCTTCGTTTGTCGTAAACTTGAATGCTCTAATTAAAACAGTACGGTTGTCATGCTTTGTGTGTTTTATTATAAATATTATGAATTATTTGGAATTGATATGTAATATAGATAATTTTGCAGTCGGGAAATGGTTTCGGGAGGTTTACGCCTTCCGAATGAAAAGGGAACCCGGTAAAAATCCGGGACAGTACCCGCTGCTGTGAGTCCACAAAAACGGACATCGAAACTTTTGCCACTGGTGTAATACCGGGAAGGCACGATGACCGGGACGAGTCAGAAGACCTGCCATGACCGGAATGAGATTTACACCTGCGGGATATACAGGTCGTAATCAAATAAGGAATAGCTCATCGGCCATTCAATATTTGAAGACAGACATATTCCCGTTCGTGTAAGTCCGCACGAACGGGAATTTTTTGTGTTTGTTAATAATATGTTTTACATTAAAACGAGTGACCTTTGAAAAGAAAATTACGCTTTCTGGCAGGTGCCTGTCTATTTACCGCAACCGCCTTGTTCTCCGGCTGTAGCTCGGACGATGACTTTTTTGATGGAACCGGTTTATTCCGGAACTCCGCAAACCCGTGCTGTGACAAATCCGGACGGTACCTTGACTATCACTTTCGACGATTTCGATTCCGGCATGTTAGCAGGACCTACCTCGGCCGGAGAAAATCTTTATTCGTACCAAGGGTATCCTCAAGTAACCACCATTTACGACAATACTCCGGAAGAATATCTCTTCCTTTCAATGTTTAATACTGTAGGTGGAAGCACAGAGTATTCCAGCGGCGGCATCGCACTTTCCAACTGGAACATCCGCTCCAATCAGTCGGGAAATACCGGAGACTGGTGGTATTCTTATCTAAACCAATGTTCTGTCTATAACACTGCGGTGGAAGCGGAAGGACAGAATAAGGAAGCCGGGCACAGCGGTTCCAATTTCGGTGTCGTTTACGGATATGTGGATGCTTACAATCAGGCATGGATGGCTAAACCGGAATTTTATTTCAATGTTCCCCGGAAATTGGTCGGCCTGTGGATCTGCAACACCTCATACACTTATGGTGTCATTACTTATGGTAATCAGTTCGGTTCTACGGGGGTAGCGACTCCTCTGAAAGAGATGAAAGGGTATTTCCAAGTGAATCTGGAATGTTATGATGCGAATGGCGGTCTGATCCGCACTTACAAACGTCTTTTAGCCGATTATCGTAACGGCCAACAACAGGTTGATCCTATCACGACATGGGATTATTGGGAAATCAATGCCGAAGGGGTGCAAAGTGTGAAATTCAACTTCGAGGGTTCGGATTCGGGAGCATACGGTTTGAATACTCCGGCTTATATCTGTATCGATGATATCACCATACAATAAAAAGAATACAGGGATATCCCTTCTGTCGGGGGTATCACTGTTATTTTTCTAAAATCCACACATCATGCATCGTTTCACTATTTTATTATTTCTGCCTGTATGCTGTTCACCTCCTGCAACAAGGATGAAGTCATTACCGAAGAAGTAGGAGGACAACCTATAATAGAACTTGACAGCGAGACCGGTATTTACACGGTCAAGGTCGATCACGAATTGACTATCGCCCCGACATACCAGAATGTTGAAGATGCTCTTTTTGCTTGGACGATAGACGGTACGCTGGTTTCTTCGGGTCCGTCTCTTCAACGTACATGGAATGAATGCGGGGATTTTTATGTCAAACTAAGAGTAGACAATGCGGAAGCTATGCCGAAGAGGAACTGAAAGTAGAAGTGAAAGAACTCACCCCTCCGGTCATCTCACTGGCACTACCTTCGCAGGGGCTAAAAGTCGTCCGGAATACCGATTACACATTTACTCCCGATATTCAGCATTCGGATGTCGAAGGGTTCAAAATCGAATGGGTACGGGAAGGAAAAATCGTTTCCACCGAGAATACTTATACTTTCAATGAAAAAGAACTCGGTGTTTATACGGTGACAATCAACGCTTCCAATATAGATGGGACAACAACGAAAGACGTAAGCGTAGAGGTCGTGGAAACGATGCCCTACGTTGTCAAATTCCCGACCCCGTCTTACCAGCAAACATCCACGGACAGGTACACTTTTGCCGACCGCCCTGTTTTCCTGCGTCCGTTGTTGGAGTATTTCGACAATCCCCGTTTTGAGTGGAGTGTAGACGGTCAGGTCATGGAAGGAGAAGTGAAACGCATGTTCAAGTTCACGCCGTCCGCACCCGGAGAATACACCGTCTCCTGTACTGTGTCGGAAGACACACCGACGGAAAAAATAAGCAGGAATATCGACAAAGGGAAAACGGCTGTCACTGCCACCGTAAAAAGTCGTTTGTGTGGACAAAAAGGAACAAGACGGCTTCCGGGCTTCGGGAAGTTCCAAGCTCTGGAATAAAGTCTATGAATATACCCCAGCTCCCGGCCAATTTATCAACGAGACGAGCACGATAGGTGGTATGACCGGCAACGAAACATCCCCTGAAGCGGCTGTCGCATGGGCAACACAGCGTTTGAAAGACAAACTGCACGTCTCTTTAGGTTCTTTCGGGGGTTATATCATCGTCGGCTTCGACCACAGTATTCCCAATTCGGGTAACCAATATGATTTCTGTGTTCAGGGGAACGCCTTTGACGGCAGTTCCGAACCGGGTATCGTATGGGTCATGCAAGATATAAACGGAAACGGATTGCCGGATGACGAGTGGTACGAACTGAAAGGATCTGAAGCAGGCAAGGAAGAAACAATACAGAACTTGAAGTGACTTATTACCGTCCGGAAGGCAAAAAATGGATGTCCAATGGATCAGTTCCGATGGTAGAAACGGTTGGGTAGACTATCTGTCCGCTTATCATACGCAGGACTATTATTATCCGGCTTGGATTTCGGAAAACAGTTACACCCTGACAGGCACTTGTCTGGCCGCCCGCAACACCCAAGATTCACAAACCGGTTATTGGGATAATCAGAGTTATGACTGGGGGTACGTGGATAATTTCGGAAACGACCAGATAGAAGGCGCAGTACGGTGGATGGAAGCGGTCAAAGGAACGGTTTCAAAATTTCCAATGCCATCCATGCCGATGGAACGGAAGCCAATCTGCAATATATTGACTTTATCAAAGTACAATGCGGTGTCTTGGCCAAAAGCGGCTGGCTGGGCGAAGTTTCAACGGAAGTATTTTCTTTTGAGGATTTAACCAAATAATAAAAATTGCAAGTATGAAAAATTATTTTCTTCCCATGCTCCTATCCTTGTTCTTTTTGGGTGCGTGTGACAAAAACGATGAAATTATACCTGAAGATGCAGATGAGAATTTCATCACGTCAGTTGTAATGACCGTGGACGGGAAATCGTACACGGCCGACATTGCGGACAATACAGTAACAATAACCGTTCCCTATACGGTATCGCTGAACAATGCCGAAGTGGAATTCAAGTACACAACTTCTGCAACAATCATACCTGATCCTGAAACGGTAACGGACTGGGATAACGAACGAACCTTCCGGGTGACATCCTATAACGGAGATGCCCGCGAATATGCCTATAAAGTGGTGAAAAGCGAAATAGAATCTGACGGAGATGTGGAGTTGAAGACCACCGAGGAGGTAGCTTCTTTTGCCGCAACCAAAACAACCGTTGTCAAAGGGAACCTGATTATCGGCTCTGATGCGGAAGAGGCAGAAAAAATCACTGACATATCAGCATTGGCATCTTTGAAAGAGGTTACTGGCAACATTGTCATTCGTAACAGTTACAACGGTGCAGACTTGACAGGGTTGGAAAATATCGTTTCGGCCGGAGGTTTGCAGGTAGGTTCGGCCGATGTCGCCTCGAAAGCTACGGAACTTCACATGATTTCCATGAAAGCATTGGAAACACTCTCCGGAGACATATCGGTATATAACGACCAAGTGACGTATGTCCTATTCGAGAAACTGGCAACTATTGAAGGAAGCGTGATGTTCAATGCGTCGTCGTTACAGAGTTTTGAGTTTCCGGTTCTGACTACTGTAGGTCAGGATCTGAATCTTCAAGGACTCAATGAAGAGAACACAGCAGCCGGTTCGATTGCGTCTTTGGAAATACCGGAACTGACAAGTGTCGGAGGGGTCTTGTCCGTAAACAATCTTGCCAAGCTGACTTCCATGAGCTTCCTTAAGCTGAAAGAGACCGGTGGCCTTGATTTCCATACCGTCCCCGTGATGTTGGAAACCATCAACCTTCCGGAAATCGAAACAGTAAACGGAAGTATTATTATGGAAGCCAATATGGAAGCTCCTCCTACCGGTAGTTTTGTTCCCCAACGAAATGACGTGCTTCAGGCTTTCGGTGGAATGGACAAACTGACAACGATAAAGGGACAGATAAAGATAAAGAATTTCACGGCACTCAAACAACTTCCCGACTGGAGCAAGATCACCACACTTGGAAGCATCACGCTGGATTATCTTGAAGATGTGAGCGGAACACTGCTGTTGCCGAACGCCCGATTTGAAACCTTCGGAGAAACAGCGCCCCAGATTGAAATTATAAACAAGGTGCAGCTCTCCAAAATTGAAACAGCCGAAGATTTGTCAAATGTAAATTTTGTCATCACCAGTCTCACGAATAATAAGTTCCCTGAAATCACGTTCAAGAATATCAAAGACTTCACTTGTAAGCCAACCACCAACAATATCGATTATACCATATCGACAATTCAACATGTATATGGAAATCTAAAATGTGACAGGCCAAAATGCGAAAGCAATGCCAAAATTTCCCGACTTGGAAATCATAGATGGATATGGATATATCCAAATACCCATGTTTGCTTCAATCACAATGCCAGTCTTGAAAGAAGTGGGAGGACAGTTCTATTTATCTGGAAATTTTACCAGTTGTAACTTGCCCTTACTATCTAAAGTTTGTTGTTCAGCTTCTCCTGTATATTATAAAGAGGGAGAGGGTTCGTTAGCAATATCTTTACAAAGTAAATCGCTGGATATTCCGGAATTGCTTCACGTAGGAGGTGAAGGGTTGTTCGTTAATAAAGCAACAGGCATTACTTGTGATAAATTACAGACTATAGATGGTACGCTACAGATAAAAAAGTGCGACTTCTCTTTCTCAGGAAACACTTTCCATGGAGAAGTTGGAGACCTTGCATGGGGTTGTTTTTGACGGTTTGACGAAATTTACCGACTACACTTTCTTCGGCAAGTTTATAGAAAACGGAATGATTACGGGGGAAAGTTGGAGCGTGACGAAATGTGGGTATAACCCAACCTTCCAAAATATGAAGGACAAACAATATACGCAGCAGGATTAAACCTTATACCTTAACCAGAGTACCCGTAATGATTCGGGTACTCTTTTTTATCCGAATGACAATGAGCAGAACAATACAACGGATTTGCCTTTTTCTTTTCTGCCTGCCAGTTTTCGGCAGTTGCATGAAATGGGATTACGGAGAGATGGAAGATTTCTCTGTATCGGCCTCTGGTCTTTTCATTACCAACGAGGGGAATTTCCAGTACAGCAATGCCACGCTTTCCTACTACGATCCCGCCACGTGCGAAGTGGAGAATGAAGTGTTTTACCGTGCCAACGGGTTCAAGTTGGGCGATGTGGCCCAGTCTATGGTTATCCGGGACGGTATAGGCTGGATCGTGGTGAACAACTCGCATGTGATTTTCGCCATCGACATCAATACTTTCAAGGAAGTGGGCCGTATCACAGGTTTCACCTCACCCCGGTATATCCATTTTCTGTCGGATGAGAAAGCCTATGTGACGCAGATATGGGACTACCGTATCTTCATCATCAACCCCAAGACATACGAGATTACCGGCTATATCGAATGTCCAGACATGGACATGGAATCGGGTTCCACCGAACAAATGGTACAATACGGCAAGTACGTCTATGTGAACTGCTGGTCGTACCAGAACCGCATCCTGAAAATCGACACGGAGACGGACAAGGTCGTGGACGAAACTGACCATCGGCATACAACCTACTTCGCTGGTCATGGACAAATACAACAAGATGTGGACCATCACGGATGGCGGTTACGAGGGCAGCCCATACGGTTACGAGGCACCGTCTCTCTATCGTATAGACGCCGAGACTTTCACCGTAGAGAAACAGTTCAAGTTTAAGCTGGGCGACTGGCCTTCGGAAGTCCAGCTCAACGGTACACGGGATACACTTTACTGGATCAACAACGATATTTGGCGAATGCGGTGGAAGCGACCGTGTTCCCGTCCGGCCTTTTCTGGAGTTTCGGGACACCAAATACTACGGCCTTACGGTCAATCCCAACAACGGGGAGGTATATGTGGCCGACGCTATTGATTACCAGCAACAAGGTATCGTGTATCGCTATTCGCCGCAAGGCAAGCTGATCGATGAATTTTACGTGGGAATCATTCCGGGAGCTTTCTGCTGGAAATAACGAGGAAGGAGGACAAAAATGAAAAGACATCTTATTCTATTGTTCGTGGGGGTAAGCCTGCCCTTTCTGCTTGCCGCCCAGCAGAAAAATTCCGTCAGCATTACCAAAAGGGTACTACGTATTCCGGAGGTACGGTGGTGGCAAACGACCTATGAAGGATATAGGCGTGCAACGAACCCGTTTCGATTCCATCGCCATGAAAGAGAACATCGCCTTGTCTATGGCCGATGTGCTGACATTCAACTCATCCGTTTTTGTCAAGAACTACGGACGCGCCACGTTATCCACCGTGGCTTTCCGGGGTACCTCTCCCTCGCATACCCAAGTGACGTGGAATGGTATGCGCATTAACAACCCGATGCTGGGCATGACGGATTTTTCCACCATCCCTTCTTACTTTATCGATGATGCCTCGCTGCTGCACGGAACGTCATCGGTAAACGAAACGGGCGGCGGCTTGGGTGGTCTGGTCAGGCTCTCCACTTCTCCGGCCAACCATGAAGGGTTCGGGTTGCAGTACGTGCAGGGAGTGGGGTCGTTCAGCACGTTCGACGAGTTTCTCCGCCTGACCTACGGTGACAAACACTGGCAGTCCTCCACCCGTGTGGTGTATTCCTCTTCCCCCAACGACTACAAATACCGAAACCGGGACAAGAAGGAAAACATCTATGACGAGGACAAGAACATCATCGGTTCCTATTACCCGACGGAACGCAACCGCAGCGGGGCTTATAAGGATCTGCACGTCTTGCAGGAAATTTATTATAACACGGGCGAAGGCGACAAGTTCGGGCTAAACGCCTGGTATATCAATTCCAACCGGGAACTGGCGATGCTCAGCACGGATTACGGGAACGACATGGACTTCGAGAACCGCCAAAGGGAGCAGACGTTTCGCGGCGTCCTCTCGTGGGATCGCGTGCGGGAGAAATGGAAGGTCGGTGTAAAAGGCGGCTATATACACACATGGATGGCCTATGATTACAAGCGGGACAAGGGAAACGGCGAAATGGCTTCGATGACCCGCTCACGCAGTAAGATTAACACGTTCTACGGAAGTGCGGACGGGGATTATGCTCCTTCAGAGAAATGGCTGTTCACGGCCGGTGTTTCCGTACACCAGCATTTGGTGGAAAGCGCGGACAAAAATATCATCTCGCAGGAAGGTAACAAGGCTGTTGTCGGGTATGACAAGGGACGTGTCGAGTTTTCCGGTTCCGTTTCTGCGAAATGGCGGCCTGTCGATCGTTTTGCCGCCTCGCTTGTCCTTCGCGAGGATATGTTCGGTACGGAATGGGCCCCGGTTATCCCGGCTTTCTTCATCGACGGGGTACTGTCGAAAAAAGGCAATATCGTGGCGAAAGCATCCATCTCCCGGAACTACCGTTTTCCCACGCTGAACGACCTCTATTTTCTGCCGGGCGGTAATCCCGACCTGAAAAGCGAGCACGGCTTCACATACGACGTGGGGTTGTCGTTCTCGGTGGGGAAAGAAAATGTATATGCTTTGAGCGGTGGTATCAACTGGTTCGATTCGCACATCGACGACTGGATCATCTGGCTACCCACAACCAAGGGATTCTTCTCCCCCAGAAACCTCAAAAAGGTACATGCTTACGGGGCAGAGACCAACGCCCACCTTGATATAATGCTCGGAAAGGACTGGAAACTGGATATGAACGGAACTTTCTCGTGGACTCCCTCGATCAACGAGAGCGAACCGATGAGTCCGGCAGACCAATCCGTCGGCAAACAGTTGCCATACGTGCCGGAGTTTTCCGCAACGGTGACCGGACGTCTGTCATGGCGGACATGGAGCCTGCTTTACAAATGGTGTTATTACAGCCAGCGTTATACCATGTCGAGTAATGACTATACTGACGGGCTATCTGCCCCCTTACTTCATGAATAACGTGACACTGGAAAAACAGCTCTCTTTCCGATGGGCCGATCTGTCGCTAAAGGGCAGCATCAACAACCTGTTCGATGAAGAATACCTTTCCGTATTGTCCCGTCCCATGCCGGGCATCAATTTCGAGATATTCATCGGCATAACACCCAAGTTCGGAAAAAACAAAAATAGTAAACGATAATCTGCATCAATATGAACGCATTAAAGAATTTAAGCCTGATTTTGTTGCTTTCTCTGGCATTTACAGGCTGCCACAACAAAAGCTCAAAAATCAATGATTTCAACCTGCTGCTTTATGCTCCCGAATATGCCTCCGGCTTCGACATCAAAGGGGCGGGCGGGAAGGAAAGCGTACTGATAACCGTCAGGAATCCCTGGCAGGGAGCGGACAGTGTAACCACATGGCTGTTTATCGTCCGCAACGGTGAAGAGGTTCCCGAAGGGTTTGCAGGACAGGTACTCAAAGGAGACGCCAAACGCATCGTGGCGATGTCTTCCACTCATATCGCCATGCTTGACGCAATCGGTGAAGTCCGGTGTATAACCGGCGTTTCGGGAATCGACTACATTTCCAACCCAGACATCCAAGCCCGCCGCGACAGTATTGGCGATGTCGGCTATGAAGGGAACATCAACTACGAGTTGCTGCTCTCGCTCGATCCCGACCTCGTTCTGCTCTATGGGGTGAACGGCGCAAGCGCAATGGAAAGCAAACTCGAAGAACTCGACATACCGTTCATGTATGTCGGCGATTATCTTGAAGAGTCGCCTCTCGCAAGGCCGAATGGATGGTAGTGCTTTCAGAAGTCACAGGAAAACGTGAGAAGGGTGAAAAAGCCTTTGCCGCAATCCCGGTCAGATACAACGCCTTGAAAAAGAAAGTGGCCGACAGTACCCTCGGCACTCCTTCGGTTATGCTTAATGTTCCCTATGGCGACTCGTGGTTCATGCCTTCAACCCAAAGTTATGTAGCCCGCTTGATTACTGATGCGGGAGGCCGCTATATCTACCAGAAGAACACGGGAAACGCTTCTATCCCCATTGACTTAGAAGAAGCATATCTGCTCGCGTCGGATGCGGACATGTGGTTGAACGTGGGAATGGCGAACTCCCTTGACGACTTGAAGGCATCATGTCCGAAATTCACCGATACCCGATGTTTCAAAAATGGAGAGGTGTATAACAACAACGCCCGTACCAACACAGCCGGGGGGTAACGACTATTACGAGTCTGCCGTCGTGAATCCTGACATCGTGCTCCGCGACCTCGTGAAGATATTCCATCCTGAACTGGTGCAGGAAGAGTGTGTGTATTACAAGCAACTGAAATAGATGCGTTCCCGTTCGACTATATTATTCTCCATATTGATTACGCTCACGGTCGGTCTTTTTTTACTGGACTTGGCCGTGGGAGCTGTCAACATTCCGATCCGCGATGTATGGGCAGCACTGACCGGGGGAAATTGTTCCCGTGCCACGGAAAAAATCGTACTCAACATACGCCTCATAAAAGCTATAGTGGCACTGTTGGCCGGGGCTGCCTTATCGGTCAGCGGTCTTCAGATGCAGACCCTCTTCCGTAATCCTCTTGCCGGTCCTATGTCCTTGGCATCAGTTCCGGTGCAAGTCTCGGTGTGGCACTTGTGGTACTTGCCGGGATCGGTTCATCAATAGGCATTGCCGGAGCAGCGTGGGTGGGTGCGGGCTGTCGTGTTGCTCGTGATAACTGCCGTCGACAGCG
>ENA-OQAJ01000468-OQAJ01000468.1-human-gut-metagenome-genome-assembly--contig:-NODE-468-length-12710-cov-2.525232_pt1 | contig 12710 bp, 16 predicted proteins | sample MGYA00242736_ERZ504529 | MGnify/ENA primary metagenome ERZ504529 (study PRJEB26092, sample SAMD00036275) | human gut metagenome | host: Homo sapiens | study: EMG produced TPA metagenomics assembly of...
ATCAAAGGCTTCGATCATCTGGTTGGCTTTCGGATCTAAAACCTATTATTCAAAATGATAACACGGGGCTGTTGCACACGCCCCCAACAAAAAAAGACCAGAGTTATTTAGCCAATGTGTCCAGACCGCCGGAATATGCCAGCACGACCTTTTTTGACTTCAGACATAGGAACTGCCTTCGTTCAAACCAACTTATATATTTTTTCGATTTCCCTCGTGCAATTTCATGATTGCAGTGTCCATTGTACAGGCACTTGGAAAATGTGTAAAAAGTGTTCTGCATATAGCAGCAATATGAAAGCAGTATTTCACAGTGGGGCATTATGAATCTATAATAGGTAGCTGGAAATAAACAGAAAGAGGGTCTTTTTGATGGCAACGATATTTCCAAGAGAAGAAAAGGCAGAGGCACTGTTCGGGGAGATCCTGAAAAATCCAGAAGCCTGCCGACGCCTGATGGATACCTTCAACGACTCGCTGGACATGGCAGACGTACTGGATGCGCCGACCGTGAGTGCACAGCAGTTTGCCGCAGCGCTGTTCAATGCCTACGAGAACAAGGATCTGTCTGCCTTTCTGATGGCGATCTGCCAGCACAGTATGTTTGACCTGCTACGGAACGCTGCCCTGATCCCGTTCAAATTCAACGCCGATGGTCAGCCGAACCCGGTGATCCTGACGGATGATGCCGGCGTTCTTTTGCCGAACAACAAAGTTGCCGTGAGCAGCAAAGTATACGACCGGTTCATCCGGGTGTTCCAGAAGCAGGAAAAGGTAAAAATGTACCTTGCCAGCGGCTACTGCAAGTATCATGGCTACGACGAAGGCTCGATGGATGTGGTGGAGTACCACTACAACCAGCATTTGGGGCTGCTGCTGATCTACGAACTGCCGGACACCGTGAAGCAGAAGGTAACGGAAGCGGAGGCCTACTCCACCGTCTGGGATATCCAGATGAAGCTGCAGCACGCACTGCCCCGTTCCGTGGTCTACTATGGACAGGATACGCTCAAGGACGGCGGAACCCGCTACGATGAACTTGGCGTTTTTCTGCCGCTGGAACACTTTGCCGACCGGCTGGAACGCCATGTGGAAACTACTACCAAGATCGTTTACGGGGAGTAAATGCCCTGTAAACGAACTCCTTTTATAAGTGCATCACAGCAAAACAAAACGCAGCGAACCGTTAAAAGATTCGCTGCGTTTTGCCTTATATGAGAGAATGGAAATGCTGCACATCAGGTGCAATAACGGAAAGTCTTGTCAGTGACAATACGGGCGAAGATCAGCCCTAACGGCAGTGCCACGATGATGAGAATGGCATCTGCAAACCATGTGGCGGAGTCCATCAGAGACAGGATGCCCAGATTATAGATGGCACGGTAGAAATACAGTCCCGGTACCATGATAACGATGGACGGCACGGTGACGGAGATGCGGGGATAACCGGCGGCGCTCTTCAGGCAGGAGGCCAGCAGTCCGGACAGCAGTGCGCCCAGAAACGCTGCAACAGCGGGCGGAAAGCCCGCAAGGCTCACCAGCTCCAGCCGGAACGTGTTCGTTACCGCACCGATAAGGGCGGCGCAGACTGCCAGGTTCCGGGGACTGTTGAACATGAGCGAAAAGCCGAACACACCGCCAAAACTTGCCAGCAGCCGGAACACGATCTCTTCCGGGAGTGTCAGGCTCAGGGCAGGGAACTGCACCGGCTGCAAATGCAGCAGCAGTGCCATGATCCAAGCCGTCATGGTTGCCACCAGAATGATGAGGACGGCGTAGGCCAGACGTTCCAGCCCGGAGCGCATATCCAGCTTGGCAAGGTCGATGCCGCTGGTAATGAACGGAAAGCCCGGAATGATGAAGAGCATGGAGCAGATATACCCCGCCTCGTGCTGCGCCGATACGGCAAACAGCACCTCGGCCAGCTTCAGCAGGATGGCATACACGAGGCTTGCTGAACAGACCGACGCCGTAATGCCCAGAAACAGGGTGAATGGTGCTTTGTCAGCTTGCACCGTACAAAGTTGCCGATGCCTGCACCGCAGAAGGCACACAGCATTTCCCACAATGCCGCCGCCCAGCAGAAAGGTGAAGCAGCTGCGAGCAGTGAGCTGCAAAGCCCAGTGCGATGGGCGAATACAAGCCGTGGATGCGCTCGATCTCATCGAGGTGGCTGTGCAGTTCTTCGCCGGTCATAAATTTTCCTTCCCGGTCGAAGTCGTTGACGAAATGCTCCAGTCGGTTCAGCCGGGAGGTATTCACGCCCGTGTTTGTCAGACAGAGTGACTGGGTATAACACTGGTCACCATCAAAGCAGGTGAACTCAATGGACAACAGGCCGATGTCCGCTGTTGTTGTGACTCCCAGCTCCCGCGAAGGGTGTTCATGGAGCTTCGGACACGCCATGCGCCGGTGCCGCATTCCAGCAGCATCAGCCCGGTGCGTCCAATGACGGAGGCTTTTTCCACAAGCCCCGCCTCGGTAATGGGAACGCCCTTGCTGGCCGACGCATAGTCGTGCCAGTAGACTTCCATGTGATTTTTGATGATCTCACTTTGCCGTTGTCCCATACCGGAAAGCCTCCTTTGTGATATGGGAATGTTGCAGCTGTTTCAAGACTGCGGTGCTATTATAAGGGAAATTGCAGGGTGGGTAAAACGTATCTTGGATATGCCGGCAATGTTCGTTTGGTATTTCAAAGAAGAAAATACGTTGCGTTTTTGGCGGCTCTGCGGTAGGATAGAAAAAACACGCCGAAAGGAAACTGCCGTGACCCTTCAACAACTCCGCTATGTCACGGCTGTTGCCGGCGCCGACACCATCGAGCAGCTGGCTGAGTACATCGGTGTGGAGCCTGCAGCCCTTTCCGCTACTGTGGAGCAGTACAATAAGGTTTGCGCCGAGGGCTACGACAGCGACTTTGCCAAGACCCGCACTTCCTGAATGCAGTTGCAAAGGCTCCCTTCTACGCCCATGTCACAACCCCGAGTCTGGGCTTTGCACTGGTGACCACCGGCGGCTTTGTGACCACCAATGACCAGCAGGTGCTGAACGAGGATTATCAGCCCATCGAGGGCCTGTACGCTTCCGGCAACACCTGCGGTATGCGCTTCGGTCCCGAGTATATCACCCCGATCCCCGGTGTGAGCATTGGTATGTGCCTGACGCTGGGCCGCGAGCTGGGCAAGTATCTGGCTGCAAAGTAAGCAGTTCTGATATAAATATAGAAAAGGCAGGCTTTTTCCGCTGGGAAAGGGCCTGCCTTTTTGCTTTTTATAAAAAGTATGTTACAATAGAACTGGCAAAGAAACCGCAAAGAAACCGGTGCCGGGCGGTGCGGCTCCGGGGTAAGGAGGAAGCACGGTGAGCGAAAACGAAAAGGGCTATTATATCCGAGAATTTTCCAACATGACCGGTCTGCCCCAGAGCAAGATCCGGTATTACGAAAAGATCGGCCTGTTCAAGGTGAAGCGGATGAAAAACGGCTACCGCTGGTTCAGCCCGGAGGATGCATTCCGGGTGAACGCTTTCCGCTGCCTGCTGCAGTATGGCTTCAGCATAGAGGAAGCGGTGCGGATGCTGGACGAAAAGCAGCAGACCGAACAGTTTGAGCAATCTCTCAAGCGGCAGCGCTACACCCTGACCCACGAGAAGCAGCTGCTGGAATACCGCCTGCAGGCGCTGGATGAGGCCATTGGCCTGCTGAACATGGAACCCGGTTCAGACTTTTCGGTTCAGGATGTGCCGGATAAAATATATGTCTATGCTTCCAATGGGCGGGACTTCAGCGTGGCGGGGCAGGCAGGGGAGACCATTTCCCGCTTTGTGGAGCTGCTGTCCATTTCCAGCTATGCGCGGGTGATCGAGACGGCGCAGTTCAGCTTCGAAAAACCGGAGCTGAACCCCAGCTATGTCTGTGCCATCCCGGCTTCGGAGGAGTGGCGGCTTGGAACATATGACCGCACCCATGTCCACTGGATGAATCTGGGCAAATGCATCGTGTATCACCGCAGCCTGACGCGGGAGGAGAGCGTGCGCAAGGAAACCTTTGCCCTGCTTCTGGACTGGATGACTGCCCACGGCTACCATATGCGGGAAAAAATGATGATCCTGCCCGGTTTTTGAATCTGGATGGCTGCGGAAAGGACATGGAGACGGTGATCCTGCCGGTAATCTGAGCCAAAAACGCGGTACAGCACAATAGACACAAAAAAGCCCTTGTGGAGTTTGCACAAACTCACAGGGGCTTTCTTGTTGTTAAATGACAAACAAAGTTTCAAAACGGTAACGGTGCTTGACCTTAAACCCGGTTTATGCTGTAAAGTGTTGTTCGTGAAATGTCAAACGAAGTTCCGGCCCGGCGGTGCCTGACCGGAAAACATCGTACACACGAAGAAGAAAGAAAACGTAAAGGAGAACCTTATCATGCAAACCGCATTTCCCGTCGCAACTTCCTGCGCACTGCTACCTTGGGTGCAGCTGCCGCAGGCCTGCTGGCTGGCTGCGGCAACAACGCAGCTTCTGGCAGCACCGCTGCCAGCACTGCTGCCGGTACCTATACCGCAGGCACCTACAGCGCCACCGCCACCGGCATCAACACCACCACCCCGGTCACCGTGACCATGACCTTCAGCGCCGATGCCATCACTGACGTGCAGATCGACGTGGCAAACGAGACCAAGGGCTACGGTGCCGACATCGCCGACGAGATGGTGAAGAAGATCCTGGAAGCACAGTCCAGCGAGGTGGACGGCCATTCCGGTGCCACCATCACCTCCGGTGCCATCAAGAAGGCTGCCGAGAGCTGCATCAACCAGGCCAAGGGCGTGGCCGTGGCCCCCACCGAGGCCAGCAAGGCCGAGACCGTGGTGCCCGACGGCCTGACCACCGAGGAAGTGGAGTCCTCTGTGGTGGAGCTGGGCGACATCACCCCGGACGAGACCAAGGACTTTGACGTGGTCGTTGTGGGTGCCGGTGCAGCCGGTGTGCCCGCAGCAGGCTGGGCAGCCGAGCTGGGCGGCCATGTGGCCCTGCTGCAGAAGCAGAGCATCGTGGTGAGCCAGGGCAACTGCGGCTCCGCCATCATCAAGTCCAAGTCCACCGAGGCCGGCAAGAAGATGTGGGTGCACATGACCAACGGCCTGTGCGACTGGCGCGCCGACACCAGCCTGCTGAACGCCTACGTCGAGAACTCCGAAGAGGCCCTGATGTGGTATCTGAACCGCGCCGGTCTGACCGACCAGACCGAGTACGGCGACGGCAGCCTTGTGGACAGCGTGAAGGATCCCTCCAGCCTGCTGCACAACGACGAGAAGGAGATCTTTGCCTACATGTGCACCAGCCAGGACCTGACCGGTGTGTGGAAGGACCGCATGGACACCTACGACTTCGGCGATGAGCACTGCTACTTCTTTGCTCCGTGGATCGGCCCAAGCCCAAGAACGTGGGCGACGTGCTGGCCACTGTGCTGGAGAACGTGCAGGCCAAGAACTCCAATCTGGAGCCTTCTTCAACACCCCCGCCGTCAAGCTGGTGCATGAGAACGGCAAGGTGACCGGCGTCATCGCAAAGGACGAAAACGGCAAGTACATCCAGTTCAACGCTTCCAAGGGCGTCATTCTGGCCACCGGCGACTACATGAACAACGAGGCCATGGTCAAGCGCTGGTGCCCCGATGTGGACGGCTTCGACAAGAAGCAGTACCAGAAGACCGGCGACGGCCACATAATGGCCATCGATGCAGGTGCAAAGATGGAAAATCTGGGCCACACCAAGATGATGCACGACTTCGACTCCGGCCTGATGTACGAAGAACCGTTCCTGTACGTCAACATGGAGGGCAAGCGCTTCTGCAACGAGGACACCGGATTTGTCTACATGGGCAACATCACCAAGTATGTGCCCAAGTTCAACGGCAACAACGTGGATGCAAACCATCCGGACGGTTCTCTGGGCTGGTACTGCCAGATCTACGATAACGACTACATGAGCTACGCCAACGGCCCCATCCCCGAGCAGGTGATGACCAAGTACATCCCCGGTGCCGTGGAGAACCCGCAGGCGTGTTCACCAACCTGATCGACACCTATAAGGCCGACACCATCGAGGAGCTGGCTGCTCTGCTGGACGTGCCCGCCGATGAGCTGCAAAAGACCATTGACCGCTACAACGAGCTATGCGATCAGGGGACCGATGCGGACTTCGGCAAGAAGAGCGCCTACATGCACAAGATCGAGAAGGCTCCCTTCTGGGGCGTGCGCAAGCACATCCGCGTGTCCTCCATCGACAGCGGCGTGAACACCAACGCCAACGGCCAGGCTCTGGACGCTGACGGCAAGGTCATCGAGGGCCTGTACTGCGTGGGCAACGTGGGCGGCGTGTTCTACGGCGGCGCGGACTATCCGTTCCACCAGACCGGCCTGTCCCTGGGCCGCTGCTACACCTTCGGCATGCTGGCCGCAAAGCATGCTATGGGCCAGCTGTAATTAAGAAAAAGATGATTTTGGGGCTGTTGCAAAATAGCATCCCTTTATCGCAAAGCTGATCAATCTGAATATTTTTGTTACCGCCCATCCGAAAATATCGTTGATGCGGATAGAGAGCTGTACAGAAGGACGTTCTCAGACCGCAGCATACCCGATAAGCGAATACCGTCGAGGACTCTTCCCATTTTGGGAAGATGTCCTCGGCGGCTTTTTTGTATATAGGGCAGCAATTCTTGACCGTCTTTTGTGAAGGTGATGGGTTACGAGATGGAGCACAGCTTTCTCCGCAATGATCTCGATTGAAAACAACTGCACATATAAAGCAAAAAAGGAATATTCTTACTTGTCAATTTGCTGTAGAAAATCACCTGAGTTTGGGCAAAATTGATAAAGTGAAAAAGAAACTCGTTCCCATCTTGACACTCCGCAAAGAATATGGTATTGTAATCAAGCATAGAATAAATTTCCATTCAAGTGCTTAATCTGTTCGTGCCTTACAAAAAGAAAATTGTACGTGAGCAGCGTCGTTGGATTGTTACCGTTTGGCGGGCTAGACCAACTCTGCATAGCACAAGCCGAAAGCGTGTTTCAGCCTTCGGTATGTTTGCTGTGTCGAGGATGGTCTTTTTTTTATTGCCTTTTTCAACTTGAGGAGGAGAAACAATGCAATATACCGTCAAAAAACCGATCAACAACAACATTCTGCGCGTGGTGGACCCCACGGGCTGTGAGCTGATCGTCACCGGGCGCGGTTTGGGCTTTGGCGTTAAGCGGGCTATAAAAATTGAGGCTGAAACCGTGGAGCGCAGCTACCGCATGACCAGCCCTGCCGTGCAGCAGAAGTTGGTGGAACTTCTGGAACAGATCCCGTATGAGCATCTGCTGCTCACCGATGAGCTGGTGGCAATGATCCGCAGCCGGGTGAACTACCCGCTGAACGAAAGCCTGCTCATCACGCTGGCCGACCACATCAGTTTTGCCATCCAGCGCAGCGAGCAGGGGATTCGCTTTTCCAACCCGCTGATGGCTCCCATTCGGGAATTCTACCCGGAAGAGTATCGCCTTGGTATGGAGTGCCTTGCCACCATCCGCCAGCGCTGCCATGCAGACCTTTCGGACGACGAGGGCGGCTTCATTGCGCTGCACATCGTCAACGCAGAGCTCAACACCACCATGAGCGTGGTGAACGATGTCACTCGCTTTGTGGATGGCTGCGTGCAGGTGGTGGAATACTTTTACAACTGCCATTTTGACCGGGATGCACTGGATTTCAGCCGCTTTACAGTACATTTGCGCTTTTTTGCGCAACGCGTATTTCAAGGAAAACAGGAGCAGGAAAACGATACCCACGACGAAGTGTTCCGCGCCCTGATCGCCCGCAATTGCAGCGAACACTACAAATGCGCCTGCTGCATTGCGGAGTATGTCCGCAACACCTGGCACAAGGAGCTTTCGGACGAGGAACTGGTGTTCCTTACGATCCATCTGAAACGGATTCGGATGGGAAAGTAAGCTTTCTTGCTCCACCTTTGATTCTCCACAGGTCTTTCCTGTGTGGATATATATGCTGGATACGAACTTGAGAAAAGGAGAACTGAAGATGAAAGACAAGATCTTTGGCGTGCTGCAGCGCGTGGGACGCAGCTTTATGCTGCCCATTGCACTGCTGCCTGTAGCGGGCCTGCTGCTGGGTATCGGCAGCTCGTTCACCAACGAAACCATGCTGGCGGCCTATGGCCTGAACAGCGTCATCCACCCCCGGTACCCTGATCTACACCATTCTGGACGTGATGAGCCAGACCGGCAGCGCCGTGTTCAACAATCTGGCGCTGCTGTTCGCCATGGGCGTGGCCATCGGTATGGCCCGCAAGGAAAAAGAGGTGGCCGCCCTGTCCGGTGCAGTGGCCTATATCATTATGAATACAGCCATTCAAGCCATGATCAATGCGGCAGGCGGCGTAGAAGCAATGCCCGCCAACTCCACCACCACCATGCTGGGTATCACAACCCTGCAAATGGGTGTGTTCGGCGGCATCGTGGTCGGTCTGGGCGTGGCGGCGCTGCACAACAAGTTCTATAAGATCGAGCTGCCGCAGGTGCTGGCCTTCTTCGGCGGCACCCGCTTTGTGCCCATCGTCAGCTCCATCGTGTATCTGGTGGTCGGCATTGCCATGTTCTACATCTGGCCGGTGGTGCAGAGCGGTATTGCCGCGCTGGGTGCACTGGTGCTGGCTTCCGGCTACGCAGGCACCTTTATTTACGGCCTGCTGGAGCGTGCGCTGATTCCCTTTGGGCTGCATCATGTGTTCTATATGCCGTTCTGGCAGACCGCTGTGGGCGGCACCGCCATCATCGATGGCGTCACCGTGACCGGCGCACAGAACATCTTCTTTGCCGAGCTGGCTTCCAAGTCCACCACTGTGTTCTCGGTCAGCGCTACCCGTTTCATGGCCGGTAAGTTCCCCTTTATGATGTTCGGTCTGCCCGGCGCGGCGCTGGCGATGTACCAGTGCGCCAAGCCGGAAAAGAAAAAGGTAGCAGGCGGCCTGCTGCTGTCTGCTGCGTTGACGGCTTTCCTCACCGGCATCACCGAGCCGCTGGAATTTACCTTTATCTTTGTGGCTCTGCCCATGTACGCGGTGCACTGCGTGCTGGCCGGTCTGTCCTTCATGCTGATGCACATTCTGAATGTGGGCGTGGGCATGACCTTCTCCGGCGGTCTCATCGACCTGGTGCTGTTCGGTGTGATGCAGGGCAACGCCAAGACCCACTGGATGTGGGTGGTCGTGGTCGGTGCGGTGTACTTTGTACTGTACTACATCATTTTCCGCTTTATGATCTCCAAGTTTGACTACAAGACCCCGGGCCGCGACGATGCCGAGGAAGTCAAGCTGTACACCCGTGCGGACGTGAACGCCCGCAGCGCCGCTTCCGGCAGCACCGCCCCCGCAGGGGATGATCCGGTCAGCGCCCTGATCGTAGAAGGTCTGGGCGGTGCCGCTAATCTGTCCGACGTGGACTGCTGCGCCACCCGCCTGCGCTGCACCGTCAAGGACGCTGCGCTGGTCCGGCAGGATGTGCTCAAAGCCTCCGGTGCCTCCGGCGTGATCTGCAAGGGCAACGGTGTGCAGGTGGTATACGGCCCCAAGGTGGCCGTCATCAAGGCAAAGCTGGAAGATTATCTGGAAAATGCACCTAAGACCCCGGCGCGACCGCAACACCCGCCCCGGCGGCCCCCGCAGCAAAGGATACCGTGCTGTCTGCCTGCCTGAACGGCACGGTAGTGCCGCTGGCCGATGTGAAGGATGAAGCCTTTGCCAGCGGTGCACTGGGGGACGGCATTGCCATTGAGCCCACCGATGGTGAACTGGTGGCACCTGCTGACGGTGAGATCTCCTCCACCTTTGAGACCCACCATGCCGTGGGCATGACCACGGCTGACGGTGCCGAACTGCTGATGCACATCGGCATCGATACGGTCAAGCTGGGTGGCAAGCACTTTACCTACTCGTCAACGAGGGTGACAAGGTGAAGAAAGGTCAGCCGTTTGATCCGCTTTGAACTGGAAGCCATTAAGGCCGAAGGCTATCCCGTGACCACGCCGCTCATTGTCTGCAATACTGATGACTATGCCGCTGTCGCGGCTAAAGCCAGTGGCACCGTAAAGCAGGGCGATGCGCTGCTGGAACTGAAGCACTAAGCGTTTCTCCCAAACTGTAAGGCAGGGTTGTTATAAAGGGGGGCTGTTGCAAAATAGCACCCCAACGAAAAAATGAGATAGACTTCCCCGAAAGGGGTTGCCTATCTCATTTTTTGTTGTAAGCTGAAACTGCAATGAACCAACTACAACATGAACAGTATCGCAAAGTTAATCAATCGGAATATCCTTGTTCCGACCATCCGAAAATATCTTTGATGCGGACAGAAAGCTGTGCGGAAGGACGCTCGCAGACAGCAGAACACCCGCTAAACGAATACCTCCGAGGACTCTTCCCATTTGGGAGTTGTCCTCGGAGGCTTTTTTTAGTTTTATAAGCCATATACGTAATAATCTGTCTATTCTTAGCAGATGGCTTACAACGGCAAAAGGCCGCAAGGACGCCTTGCCGATGAAGTTCTAAAACATATTTTCTCTGTCAAGAGGCACCTGCAAGCTGTGGGTGCCTCTTGATACATATTGACTGGTTGAAAAGTTCTGAATTTTCGCCGACTGGAAATAGACTGAAGTGACACATATCACAATCAAGTGAACCGAAAAGGGGGATTCGATGGAAAAAACTCCTTTTATTCTGCACGAAAAATTTTGTTCGGACAACAACGAACAGCGCAAAGAACATTTCCAAAAGAAATTTGAACGATATATCGTCGATGAGCTGTCCGATACCGCTCCTTCAAAATCCTGCGCCTGATTTGGCATCCTTGAATTTGAGGGGAGAATGCGGTATGTTGCGCATGGACGATTGTGCACAAAAAGAAAGGTGCAAATCATGAAAGCAGCAATTTATTGCCGCCTGAGCAAAGAAGATGAATGTAAAATTGGCGAATCGGAAAGTATTCAGAACCAGAAATCGATGCTGATCCAGTACGCCATTGAAAAAGGATTTGATATTTACCAGATTTATTCGGATGAGGATTATTCCGGCATCGACCGGAACCGTCCGGCTTTCAATTCGATGATACAAGCCGCAAGCGAACATAAATTCGATGTGGTGCTGGCCAAGACGCAATCCCGTTTCACCCGCGATATGGAGCTCGTGGAAAAATACCTGCACGGAAAATTTATTGAGTGGGGCATTCGGTTCATTGCTGTCGTTGACCATGTGGACACAAACGATACTGCGAATAAAAAATCTCGTCAGATCAATGGCCTGATCAACGAGTGGTATCTGGAAGACTTGTCTACCAATGTCCGCTCGGTGCTTGACCACAAGAGGAAAGAGGGTTTGTTCATCGGCTCTTTTTGCGCGGTATGGGTATTGCAAAGACCCGAATGCAAAAGGAAAACTTATCATCGATCCGGAAGCTGCCGAAGTGGTAAGGCGGATTTTCTCTATGGCTCTTAGTGGAATCGGTGCGCATAAGATTGCACGGATTCTGAATGATGAGAAAGTTCCAAGCCCAACTGCTTATAAACAGCAGCATGGCATCCATTACCATATTGCAGCGAAAAATCCCAATGCAGACCTTTGGAGTAGCCCCACGGTATACCAGATGCTGCACAATCAGCTTTATGTCGGAGATATGGTGCAGGGGCGGCGTAAAAGGTGAAGCTATAAGTCCGAAAAGACGATTTGGCTTCCCCAGTCGCAGTGGATCGTTGTAGAAAACACCCATGAAGCCATCATTGACCGGGGGACGTTGAAACAGTTCAGATGATGCTGAAAGAACGTACCCGGAGTGGTGGAAAAGGAACGATTCACCCGCTGGCGAAAAAAGTGGTTTGCGGATGCTGCGGCAGCTACATGGAACAAACTGGCCATCAGCCAAAGGCGGATGGGACTCAAAAGACGTTATGTTCGCTGCCGGATGCACCAGCGCGCACCGGAAGTGTGTGGCAACAAGACCTGTACAGATATGAACGCATTGGAGAATGCTGTGCTGGAACGTATCCGGGCGTATGTGGCAGATTATTTTGACCCTGAAAAAGTTACCCTTCCAGAACAGGATGACCCAATCCAGCAGCGAGAGCATGCAAAGCGTGACGAGCTGAAACGGTTGAAAAGCGAAGTAGACCGGCGGCGCAAAGCTATGCAGGAACTGTATCTGGATAAGGTGTCTGGTCTGATCGATATTGTCCAGTTTTCTGAAATGAACCAGACTTTTCTGGAAGATGTAAAAAACGCAGAAACGCGAATCAATATTTTGGAAGCGGAATTGGAACAACAGCAGGAAGAAACCAGTGTGGTTCAGACGCAGATGCAGCGTGTACGGGAACTGGCACGGGTTTCCCATCTGACCCGTGAACTTGCTGTACTGCTGGTTCATCGTGTCGTTGTCGGAACGAAAGACCCACTCACCGGAGAGCAAAAAATCACGATTGAATGGAATTTCTAAGGGGTAGAGCAGTTTAATGGCCCCGTTGGGTTATTTTCGTCAGCCCAGGTAGGGTAGACTTCGCTGGATGCAACATTGGCGATATAATCCCGGAAGGAGACAGTCACATTGCGGGCGGATGCCGCAGGCTTGCCCAGATGCACCGTGATGTTTTTGGGAATGATGACTCTG
>ENA-OQAJ01000469-OQAJ01000469.1-human-gut-metagenome-genome-assembly--contig:-NODE-469-length-12657-cov-1.947646_pt1 | contig 12657 bp, 19 predicted proteins | sample MGYA00242736_ERZ504529 | MGnify/ENA primary metagenome ERZ504529 (study PRJEB26092, sample SAMD00036275) | human gut metagenome | host: Homo sapiens | study: EMG produced TPA metagenomics assembly of...
CAGTTTTACTGATTCGCTGAAACGTTCCCCACCGTGTACCATGCGGTGACCTACTGCATTGATTTCTTCCAGAGACTTGATTGCGCCATATTCAGGGCTAACCAATGTGTTCAGGATAAATTCGATACCTGCAGTATGTTCAGGGATATCTTTTTCCAGAATCTTCTTTTCGCCATTAGGAAAGTCAGCTTCAGGAAAGAACCTACTAATCCGATTTTTTCAATACCACCCTGTGCCAGGATTTCTTTGGTAGTCATATCAAATAACTTGTATTTGATGGAAGAACTACCGCAATTAAGCACTAATATTTTCATAATGTTGTTTCTTCTTTATTATATTAATTGTTTGCTTTGGCAGCAATAGCCTGATTAGCAGTAATTGCAATCATTTTATAAACATCATCGATAGAGCATCCGCGAGACAAGTCGTTCACCGGACGGGCGATACCTTGCAGAATCGGACCGATAGCTGTAGCGTGTCCCAGGCGTTCTACCAGTTTATAAGAAATGTTACCTACTTCCAAACAAGGAACTACCAGAACATTGGCTTTTCCCGCAATTTCCGAACCCGGAGCTTTGCTTGCGCCAATATGTGGAACCAGGGCTGCATCAGCTTGCAGTTCACCGTCGATTTTCAAATCGGGGGCCATTTCTTTGGCAATACTCAAGGCTTCAACTACTTTGTCTACTACTTCATGTTTGGCAGAACCTTTGGTTGAGAAACTCAGCAGGGCAACACGCGGATCAATACCTGCAACTGCTTTGGCGGTTTGGGCAGTACAAACAGCAATCTGTGCTAATTGGTTGGCATCCGGCATCGGGGTTACTGCAACGTCACCCATCACCAAAACGCCATTATTTCCGTATTCGGGAGCGTGAGTCAACAGCAGCATGGCACCTGATACACAGGTAATGCCCGGTACAGTCTTGATAATCTGTAATGCAGGGCGAAGTACGTTACCGGTGGTGTTGCGGGCACCTGCCAATTGTCCATCGGCATCTCCGGCTTTAATTATCAAACATCCCAAATACAATGGGTCGACTACCAGTTTACGGGCTTCTTCGATAGTCATACCTTTTTTCTTACGAAGTTCGCACAGCAGTTGTGCGTATTCTTCTTTCTTAGGGTGATTTTCGGGGTCGATGATAGTGGCTTTACCGATGTTTCCCAAACCCCATTCTTTAGCCAGGCTCATGATTTCATCGGGATTACCCAATAAAAATAAGGTCGGCAACACCGTCTGTCAATATTTGGTTGGCAGCTTTTAATGTACGTTCTTTCTGTTCCTTCAGGGAGAACAATGCGCTGTTTGTTTGCTTTCGCGCGCTCTACGATTTCAGATATTAAATCCATGATATATATTAATTATGTACGTTCTAAAGACGAGTGTTGTTTTTCACGATGCAAAAATTAGGTAATTTTGCAATATCTACATTGCAAAATCTATATTATTTTGGTTTAAAGTATGCAAAAAACGTATGTTATTGAACACCAAACAGGATGTTTCCTTAACTTTGCGCAGTTTTCAATAAGTTTTCATTAAATTCATAAGGTATGATACGTCAATGCGCCATCCTTTTCGGATGTTTGGCTTTGGGTGAACTGATTGTTTTTCTGACAGGCATTAAGTTGCCTTCCAGTATCATAGGGATGCTGCTTCTCACCCTTTTTTGAAGTTGGGTTGGATAAAGCTGCAATGGGTGCAGGGATTGTCCGACTTTTTAGTTGCTAATCTTGGCTTCTTTTTTTGTGCCACCCGGTGTGGCGCTGATGCTTTATTTTGATGTGATTGCGGCACAGTTTTTGGCCGATTGTGATTGCTACCTTAGTCAGTACAGTTCTGGTGCTTGTAGTCACCGGATGGGTTCATCAATTAGTTCGTAAATCAAATGGAATATTTAGAAAATAAGTTCTTCTTGTTGGCGGTTACTTTCGGAGTATTCTTTCTGTCACGTATCGTTCAGAAGAAGACAGGCTGGGGTTATTTTTGAACCCTATATTGCTTACCATTGCCGTGCTTATTCTATTTTTGAAATTTGCTGGCATCAGTTATGAAACTTATAATGAAGGCGGACAGCTTATCGAATTTTTGGCTGAAGCGGCGGTAGTGGCATTGGGCGTTCCTTTATATTTGCAGTTGGAGATGATAAAGAAGCAGTTGTTGCCAATTATCATTTCGCAGTTGGCAGGATGTTTGGTAGGATTGGTGACTGTGGTCGTCATTGCCAAGCTGTTGGGAGCTACACCTGATATCATCTGTTCGTTGGCTCCGAAGTCGGTTACTACTCCTATTGCAATGGAGGTGTCGAAAGCTACCGGAGGAATTCCTTCATTGACGGCGGCTGTCGTTTGTGGTTGTGGGATTGTTTGGAGCGGTGTTCGGCTTTAAGGTTTTGCGTGTGGGACATGTAGGAAGTCCCATTGCCCAAGGTTTGTCCATGGGAACGGCTACTCATGCAGTGGGAACATCTACGGCAATGGAAATCAGTGGAAAATATGGAGCTTATGCCAGTCTGGGATTGACATTGAACGGGATAATGACAGCCGTTTTCACTCCAACAATCCTTAAATTATTGGGTGTAATTTAACAAAAATGCCTCTATCTTTGTTATTAAAGAAACAAACATTTTATGATAGAATTCAAAGACATTACTTTAGCGGATAAAGAGCTGATACAGTCGTTTACACTTAACAGCCACGTCGCAATTGCGACTTGTCGTTTGCCAACCTTTGTAGTTGGACATTCTTATACCAGACCAAGTATGCCGTTTTGGACGGTTATCTGTTGCTTCGCTTTTATGCCGGTGAAGAGCTGGCCTACATGATGCCGGTAGGAACAGGAGACGTAAAACCGGTGCTGGAGGCACTGATTGAGGATGCAGAAGCGTTGGGGGCAAAGTTCCGTATGCTGGGGGTATGTGTAGGGATGAAAGCAGACCTTGAAGCAGTGATGCCGGGGCGTTCACCTTTACCGAAGATCGTGACTATTTCGACTATCTTTATCTGCGCACTGACCTGGCTGCCTTGAAAGGTAAAAAGTATCAGTCTAAACGTAATCATATTAACAAGTTCAAGAAGCAGTATCCCGATTATGAGTACAGGCTTCTGACTCCCGAGCTTGTTCCCGAATGCCTGAAAATGGAAGAAGAATGGTGTCGTGCCAATAATTGCGATGAACAAATGGCTTTGGGGGCCGAACGGCGGTCCATGACCTTTGCCCTTCATCACATGGAAGAGTTGGGGTTGACCGGAGGAGTGTTACATGTGAATGGAAAGATAGCCGCATTTACATATGGGGCCCCCATCAACTATCAGACATGGGACACTTGTGTGGAGAAAGCGAATACCGATATCGAAGGTTCTTATGCCATGATAAACTATGAGTATGCGAATCATATCGGTGAACAGTATATGTATATCAATCGCGAAGAGGATCTTGGACTGGAGGGGCTGCGTAAGGCGAAGCTTTCTTATCAGCCGGCTATCTTGCTCGAAAAATGTATAGCCGAACTCAATGACCACAAAGGATGAAGTAAAAGCATTGTGGAAACTCTGTTTCACGGATAGTGATGAGTTTACCGACTTGTATTTCGACCTGAGATATAAGGATGATATCAATATGGCTGTGCGTGAAGAAGGAAAAATTATTTCTGCTTTACAAATGATTTCCTACCCGATGACTTTTTTGCGGGGAGACGATTGCTACTTCTTACGTTTCCGGTGCGTGCACCCATCCCGATTACAGGTCGCATGGAGCCATGCGGCGATTGTTGAGGCTGACGCATCGTCGCATGTATGATGACGGCATTCTGCTCAGCACTCTTATACCGGCAGAGAAATGGTTGTTTGGCTATTATGCAAAGTCGGGATATACTCCGCGATTCGGTTATGTGATGGAAAGGGTAAACGTAGAAAAACTTATCCCTTCCGGTTCTTATAGGGTGGAAGAGGAGGATGAGGCCTCAGCGAACTGTATCAGTATTTCGACAATCGTATGCGCGAGCGTGCCTGCTGTATGTTGCATAGTTATGAGGATTTTCTGGTTATCATGGCGGACTTACGACTGGGAGGGGGTAAGGTGCTTGTGGCACGCCGGGCGGATCGGATAGCAGGGATGGCTTTTGTGGTAATGGATGCCGGAAGCTATATATTAAGGAGTTATTGGCAGATGGTATTCCCGGACAGACAGGTTTTGAGGCGGTCAAAGATACCTTGTTGTCGGCAGCTGCAACCCTGTACCCCGGAGCTGTCATCGAGTATATTCATCCTTCTTCCGGGGATTCGTCCACGTTGGGAATGGCTCGTTTGATTCATGTGGAAAAGATGCTGTCCATACTTGCAAGGAAACACCCGGTGCTGAGTCTGTTCATTCAAATAGAAGACGATGATGCTATTCCTGAGAATAATGGTTACTATATTGTGGAAAACGGTAATTGTTATCGTGAATATCGGGAAGGAAGAGAATATCATCTTTATACGATAGAAAGCCTGACAGCCAAGTCTTTTTGAAACGGAGCATCCTTATATGAGTTTGATGCTCAACTGAAGAAATGCGAATAAAAATTTCAAAGTTACTATATGAGACTGTCCAAGAAGATTATTGTATTATCTTTTGTTCTGTCATTCAGAATGTAGTGAAGAACAGCATATTAATGAATGTATTCAGATTTCTTATTTTGTCCGGAAGGAGAAAATAAGAAATTAGCTGAACATTTTTGGACAGTCTCATATACAGTGAATAATTTTTATTTAGGTATATCCTCCTGATATAGTATATGAACTACTTTAAAGCAACTCTTGCAATGGGGCGAGTTTCATGCTGTTCGAACCCTTTATGAGAATATAGAATCCTTTCGGCTTAGACTTTTTCAGGACTTCTGATAATTGACGGGCATCCTGATAATGTTCGTAAGAGGAGGTCGCTTGTCCGAACTCTTCTCCAACCAAGATTACGCGCTCAAATTTACATTCATCTATGTAACTGACTATTTTTTGATGTTCTTCATGACTACTCTTTCCCAATTCTTTCATATCGCCTAGAATGACCATCTTATGCAGCACTTCCATCCGGCGGAAATTCTCCAATGCCGCCATCATGCTGGTAGGGTTGGCGTTGTAGGCATCCACTATCAGATTATTGTCGGCAGTTGGGGTAAGTTGCGAGCGATTGTTGTGTGGAATATATTCTTCCAGTGCTTTTGAAATATCTTCTTCTGATACATTGAAAAAACGTCCGATGGCGATGGCGGCAAGGGCATTTTTAAGGTTATAAGAGCCTATCAGGTGGGTGCTTACCTTATGTCGTCTGTCTTCGTGCCTCCACTCGAAAGTGAGGAATGGGGCACATATTCCTGCCTTGCCGCTAACATAGAGTTCCGCTTCGTCTTCTGTGCCGTAGGTGATACAGGTCAGCCCTTTTGAAATCTTATTAAGATGCTCATTATCCCTATCGATGAAAATGGTGTGTTCACCTCCGTAACGTAAATGTTCGTATAACTCTCCTTTGGTTTTTATCACTCCTTCAAAAGAGCCGAACCCTTCAAGGTGTGCCTTGCCCACATTGGTGATAATACCGTAATCGGGCTCAACGATGGCAGAGAGCGTTTTGATTTCACCCGGATGGTTTGCTCCCATTTCTATCACGGCAAGCTCGTCATCGGGAGTGAGGCGTAGCAGTGTGAGTGGCACGCCGATGTGGTTGTTCAGATTGCCCAATGTATAAAGTATCCGGTATTTTTTTTGAAGTACGGCGGCTATCAGTTCTTTGGTGGTGGTCTTTCCGTTGGTACCGGTGATGCCTATAATGCGGGTATCTAATGTACGGCGATGGAAGTTGGCCAACTCCTGTAAGGTTCTTAGGCAGTTGTCAACCAAAAGGATATGCGGGTTTTCACCGGCGTATTGTTCTTCGTCCACTACCGCATATCGGCAACCTTTCTCCAGCGCTTGTGCAGCGAAGGCGTTCCCATTGAATGTCTCTCCCTTCAAGGCTATGAACATGGAGCCTTCAGGACAGTTACGGCTGTCGGTGGTTACTCCACTGCATTCCGTAAAGCATTTATATAAAGTTGAAATATCCATTATACCTTCTATTAATATTAGTTGCGGCAAAGATAGCTGAAAAATAGTTCAGGAAATAACAAAAACTCAAGAATTGTGCGTACTTTTGTACGACATAAATAACACTTCGTAGAGATGATGAACAAAGAGAGTAAATACATTAATGTAAAGGGGCAGTTGATGGATCTGTCGGAGCCTCGGGTAATGGGGATTCTGAATGTAACACCCGATTCCTTTTACAGTGAAAGCCGTCTCCAGACAGTGGAAAAGATTGCTGCACGTGTGGTGGAAATAGTAAATGAGGGTGCTGACTTTATTGATATCGGTGCATACTCCTCTCGTCCGAATGCGACCATGTTTCATTGGAAGAAGAAATGAATCGCTTGCGGATGGGACTTGAAGTGATTACTGATGTGTGTCCTTCGATTCCCATTTCGGTAGACACTTTCCGGGCAGATGCAGCACGGATGTGTGTGGAAGAATATGGCGCAGCCCTCATTAATGATATCTCGGCAGGAGAGATGGATTCCGAGATGTTTTCTACTGTGGCCGGGCTGGGTGTTCCTTACATTATCATGCACATGAAGGGTACTCCGCAAACCATGCAGCAGGCTCCGCATTATGATAATTTGATGAAGGAAATATTCCGGTATTTTGCACGGAAGATACATCAGTTATATGAGTTGGGTGTGAAAGACCTTATTCTTGATCCTGGTTTTGGTTTTGGTAAGACACTGGAACACAACTACGGGCTCATGGGATGTTTGGAAGATTTTGCTCTTTTTGACCTTCCGGTATTGGTGGGGATATCGCGCAAGTCGATGATTTACAAACTTCTGGACGGTACTCCCGAAAATGCGCTGAACGGCACGACCGTACTCAATACCATTGCGCTCATGAAGGGTGCTGACATTTTGAGGGTACACGATGTGAAGGAGGCTGTGGAAGCTGTGCGGATTGTGCGACAGATGAAGTCCTGTGCTATCGACTGTTAATAGTATAATCTTGAATAATAATATAGCGAAAGATGTTTATCGACTTTAGTATAAAAGACCTTATTGATATCCTGCTGGTGGCTTACTTGCTATATCAGACTTATCGGCTGATGAAGGATTCGGGTTCAATCAACATTTTTTACGGGGATTCTGGTTTTCATCGGCATTTGGCTGATTGTGTCACAAGTTCTTTGAGATGAAGCTTTTGGGCTCTATCTTTGATAAGTTGGTAAGCGTAGGTGTGCTGGCTCTGATTATTTTATTTCAGGATGAGTTGCGCCGTTTTCTTGTTACGCTGGGTTCGCATAAGCGCTTGGGCAGTTTTTTCCGCTTTCTGACGGGAAATAAGCAGGAGAAGACCGAGAAGGCGGACATTATGCCGATAGTGCTTGCCTGTATGAGCATGAGTAAAGGCAAGGGTAGGGGCGTTGATTGTCATCGAAAAAGAGTATGCCGCTGAATGATATTATCCGTACGGGTGAGATTATTAATGCCAATGTCAATCAAAGGTTGATTGAAAATATATTTTTTCAAGAACAGTCCGTTGCACGATGGGGCAATGATTATACGTCACAAACGCATTGAGGCGGCCGGTTGTATTCTTCCGGTGTCTCATGATTTGAATATTCCCAAAGAGTTGGGATTACGGCATCGTGCAGCCATGGGGGTGTCGCAGGAGACGGATGCGCTGGCCATAATCGTATCCGAAGAGACCGGAGGCATTTCGGTAGCTTATAAGGGACAATTCCATCTCCGACTTACTGCTGAGGAGTTGGAACGTATTTTAACGAAAGAAGAGTAGAATTTGACCAAACAGATTTATCATGCTTTGGCTGCTACTGTTGAGCAAACTCATGTGTCTGTCCAATAGCAGGAAGCAGAAAACCATGTTTCACACATATCAGTGGGTTAATGATTTGCTTTACAATAACTTGATGTGAAACGAGAACTTTTTCGTTTACGGTAAATGCCTGTTTGGGGGTTGTGGAAAATGATTAGCTTTACATCCATGAGAAAAGAACGTATTTTGCGTTGTTGGGGTATTATCCTTCCGGTTGCATTATTAATTTATATCATGCTCTGCCGCTTCCTTCCCGGTTGCGCACGCGGATATGCCGATTATGTCTATCCGAATGTATCCTTTGTTTTGTCGGCTGTTTTCGTCCGTAATTCCTGTTTCTTGGGAGGAGATAATGGCTGTAGTTGTGGTGTCTCTGATGATATTTATTCGGTCATGGCGCGCAGGCGTGGAGAGGGGTGGCTCGTTATTTTCCGACGTTTGACTTTGTTGGTATTGTGGATAATCATCTGGTTTTATATGGCATGGGGATTGAATTACTTCCGTCCGAGTCTTTATGCGCGTTGTAATTTGAGACCTGTGGAATATGAAGAAGAGGTATTCATGAAATTTTTGGATGTCTACACAGAGGGACTGAACGCTTCATTTACGCATGACACCGGTATAGAAAAAGAGGAGGTGGAGACTATCGTCAAGAGAAACTATGCCGGTCTTTCTTCTTGTTATGGGTTGGCCTGTCCGCAACCGTGGCAGCATATCAAGCATTTTGGATTTACCCCGCTATATTCGAGTGTGGGCGTATTGGGTGCCATGGGACCGTTTGCCGAGCACAAGTGAATGAGACGTACTCCCCGAACAATATCCCTTTACGATGGCACATGAGTTTGGCTCATTTGCTGGGAGTGGGCAAGTGAGGCAGAGGCAAATTATTTTGCTTTCCTCGTCTGTATGCAGTCGGACTCCGATGCAATGAGATACAGCGGATACTTCAGCCTGTTGCCCTATGTGGCGGTCAGTGCCAGGAAGTTATTGTCCGATGACAGGTTTCAGGAGTGGGGAAAACAGTCCGTCCGGAAATATGGCAGGATTATGAGGTGAAGCAGGAGTATTGGAGTGAGAAGTATAGTCCTCTACTTGGCGGAATGCAGGATTTTGCTTATAATCTTTTCCTGAAAGGGAACCGTGTTTCGGAAGGAAAGAAAAATTATGGTCGGGTGGTAGAGCTTCTCATCGCCGCTTCATATAATCGGGAGAAAGGAGAGTTTGAGGATTGGGGACGTGAAGTATCTGTTGCTCTTCCGTAACGGTTGCTTTTCTTTTTTCCGGCTGTCGATGGGTTGGTCGCCGGGACTTTACTTATTGGCTTAATTCCCGGAAAGTAAATTTTTCAGTTCTTTTCAATGATATTTCTTGTTTATATGGCTGCTTTTTCTATCTTTATCCCATCTTGATAGGATATAATTTTAAGATTATAAACAAGATACGTAAGTGTTATACTGATGCTTAGCTGTAAAGACAGCAATTGTATAATAAAATTTTGTTGATGAGAAAAACTGATTAAGCCGTCTCGGATAGCGTTCCGGGGCGGCTGAATTGTAAAATGACCGATTTTTTATTCTTTACGACCGGATATTAGTCTTTCGTTCTCCGTAAAACTCATTATATTTGTATCCGTAAATAAAAAACATATCTACTATGAATAGCATGAATAAGATTCTTTCGACTGTTATCCTTCTGGGATTTATTTTACTGTGCGGTTGTAATACACAGCCGTCTCCCATCCGTTCGGGAGAATTGTGGCCTGATGATAATGGGGAACATATCAATGCCCATGGCGGCGGAGTGATGTATCATGACGGTACTTACTATTGGTTCGGCGAGAATAAATGCGATACTACCAGCAGTGCCATGGTAGGAGTGATGTGTTACTCATCGCAGAATCTTACCGATTGGAAAAATGAAGGTGTGGCACTTGCGGTAGAAGACAATGACAGCAGTGACATTACACGCGGCTGTATCCTCGAACGACCTAAAAGTGGTATATAATGCAAAAGACCGGGAAGTTTGTGATGTGGTTTCATCTTGAACTGAAAGGTAAGGGCTATGAAGCGGCACGTTCGGGTGTGGCAGTGAGTGACACTCCTACAGGACCTTATCGCTTTATCCGTTCCGGTCGTGTCAATGCCGGAAAACTTCCCTTTGATATGGATGAACAGGCACAGGCAACAATGGATACGCTGAATGCTTTGCACTATGCCAAATGGTGGACTCCGCAGTGGGTGGACGCCGTTGGCAAGGGACTTATCTTGAAACGCGATTTCGAAGGTGGACAGATGGCAAGAGATATGACAGTGTATGTGGATGATGATGGTAAGGCTTATCATATTTTTGCTTCAGAAGAAAATCTGACACTGCACATTGCCGAGTTGAGTGACGACTACCTTTCGCATACCGGAAAATATGTGCGTGTGGCGCCTGCCGGACAGAATGAGGCTCCTGCTATCTTTAAAAAGGACGGTATGTACTGGATGATAACTTCCGGTTGCACCGGCTGGGCGCCCAATGAAGCGCGAATGTTCTCTGCTCCATCCATTTGGGGACCGTGGACACAGCATCCCAATCCCTGTGTGGGACCGAACAGAGAGATTACTTTCGGTGGCCAAAGCACGTATATTCTGAAAGTCGAGGGACGAAAGGATTGCTTTATCTTTATGGGAGACATTTGGCGTCCCGAACATCCGAGTGATGCCCGATATATTTGGTTGCCTATTCAGTTTAAGGATGGTGTACCGGTGGTGGAATGGAAGGACAGTTGGACATTGGATTGAAAGAGTTTTCTATTTGACCGAATCCGGTTCTTTGTCATGATGAGAGTGGAAAAAACATTAAAAAGAATAATTGTTATATGAAGAAATTACTGACTTTGTTATTGGCGGTGCTCCTGTTGGCAGGATGTGCCGGCAATAAGCCCGGCACATTTGAAGCCGGAAAGAATACTTTCCTGTTGAACGGCAAACCTTTTATTGTTAAGGCTGCCGAGGTTCATTATCCGCGTATTCCGCGTGAATATTGGGAGCACCGCATTGAAATGTGTAAGGCATTGGGCATGAATACACTTTGTCTTTATGTCTTTTGGAACTTGCATGAAGAGACACCCGGGAATTATGATTTTACGGGCAATAAAGATATTGCTGCTTTTTGTAAGCTGGCGCAGAAGCATGGTATGTATGTCATCGTCCGCCCCGGTCCGTATGTGTGTGCCGAATGGGAAATGGGCGGTCTTCCCTGGTGGTTGTTGAAGAACGACAGTGTGGAGTTGCGCACTCTAGATCCGTATTATATGGAACGTGTCGGTATGTTTATGCATGAAGTGGGCAAGCAGTTGGAAGACTTGCAAATCACTCGGGGCGGAAATATTATCATGGTACAGGTGGAAAACGAATACGGCTCTTATGCAACAGATAAACCTTATGTATCTGCTATCCGCGATACAGTCCGTGCGGCCGGATTCACTGAAGTCCCTCTTTTCCAGTGCGATTGGAGTTCTAATTTTCTCAATAATGGTCTTGATGACCTGATTTGGACTGTCAACTTCGGAACCGGAGCCAACATCGACAAACAATTTGCCAAGTTGCGTGAAGTGCGTCCCGAAACTCCGTTGATGTGCAGTGAGTTTTGGAGTGGATGGTTCGACCATTGGGGACGCAAGCATGAGACCGTCCCGGAGAAGTGATGGTGGAAGGTTTGAAAGAAATGCTTGATAAGGGTATTTTCGTTCAGTTTGTATATGACTCATGGCGGTACTACTTTCGGCTGGTGGGGTGGTGCCAATAATCCGGCATATTCGGCCATGTGCAGCAGCTATGACTATGATGCTCCCATCAGTGAAGCAGGTTGGACGACCGACAAATACTTTGCTCTTCGCGATATGCTGAAGAATTATTTGCAAGAGGGTGAAAAACTGCCCGATGTGCCTCAAGCACTTCCTGTTATGGAGGTACCTGCCATCAAGTTTACACAGATTGCTCCGTTAATCAACAATCTCCCGACACCGAAACAGACCGAAGATATCAAACCGATGGAGAAATTCGATCAGGGCTGGGGAACCATTCTTTACCGCACTAGCCTGCCGGAGGAAGTAAAAGCGGGAACAATATTGAGAATTACGGAACAGCATGACTGGACACAAGTCTTTGCCGACGGTAAATTGCTGGCGCGTCTCGACCGCCGTGCCGGTGAGCAGGAAGTGGTTCTGCCCGCTCTGAAAGCAGGCACACAGCTTGACCTGCTGGTAGAAGCGATGGGACGTGTGAATTTCGATAAGTCTATCCACGACCGTAAGGGTATTACCGAAAAGGTGGAACTCGTCAATGGCAAAGATATAGAAGCACTGAAGAACTGGACTGTCTATAACTTCCCGGTAAACTATGACTTTGTGGCTGACAAGAATTATCAGGATATGAATTCTTCTGCTTTCTGCGGGATAGAGAAAAACGACGAGTCTGTGCCTGCCTATTACCGTGCTACCTTTACCTTGGACAAGGTGGCGGATACTTTCTTCAATATGGAATCGTGGGGAAAAGGTATGGTATGGGTAAACGGTCATGCGATGGGACGTTTTTGGGAAATCGGTCCCCAACAGACACTCTATATGCCGGGATGCTGGCTTAAGAAGGGAGTGAATGAGATTATTGTTCTTGATTTGAAAGGACCACGGGAGGCAACGGTTACCGGTTTGGATAAACCGATTTTGGATATGCTTCGGGTAACGGTTCCCGAGACTCATCGGAAAGAAGGACAAAA
>ENA-OQAJ01000470-OQAJ01000470.1-human-gut-metagenome-genome-assembly--contig:-NODE-470-length-12649-cov-2.171618_pt1 | contig 12649 bp, 16 predicted proteins | sample MGYA00242736_ERZ504529 | MGnify/ENA primary metagenome ERZ504529 (study PRJEB26092, sample SAMD00036275) | human gut metagenome | host: Homo sapiens | study: EMG produced TPA metagenomics assembly of...
CCGCTGCCGCGGCTCGGCGTCGCCTACGGACAGTCCACCGGACTGTCCGTCAGACGGCTCCGCCTTCTACCACGATGTCATCGGGGTTGACTTCGTTGCCGTAGACCGGCTCCAGAGTCTCCTGGTAATCCTTGTGGAAGAAGTTGTCTTTGCCGAGCTTGACGATCTCGTCGTTCACGAAGTTCAGCAGTTCGGTGTTGCCCTTCTGCACGGCGGGCGCGATGGTGTCGTCGTCACCAAGGTGGGTGATGCCAACCTTGAAGCCCTTGTTGGACTTGGCCCAGGCGAGCACCTCGGTGTTGTCGGTGGAGAAGGCGTCACCACGGCCGTCCAGCAGCGCGTTGTAGGCATCGGCGTACTGGTCGTACTTCTGCAGCTTGACGTTCGGCGCGTTCTTCTCGAACCAGGTTTCGGCGGTGGTGCCCTTAGCGATGATCAGGGTCTTGCCGTCGAGCTGACTGACATCGGTGATCTGGGCGCTCTCCGGGGAGACCACACCAAGCGCCACCTTCATGTACGGCTTGGCGAAGTCGACCTTCTCCTTGCGCTCATCGGTGACGGTGAAATTGGCGAGCACCAGATCGACCTTGTTGGAGGTGAGCACGTCCACACGGGCAGCCGGGTCAACCGACGTGTATTCCGGCTCCACACCCAGATCCTTGGCCAGCTGTTCGGCGAAGTAGACGTCATAGCCCTGGTACTTGCCGTCCTTGTCCACGTAGCCGAATGGCGCCTTGTCGGAGAAGACGGCAATCTTGATCTTGCCGCTCTTCTTGATCTCGTCGAGGCTGCGGGCCTTGGCATTGGCGCTGGAGCTGGTGCCCGTGTCAGAGGACTTCGCTTCGCTCGGGGTGCCTGCCGACGGACCGCATGCGGCCATGGACGCCGCCATTACCAATGCCGCGCCTGCGGCAATCAGTGCTTTGAATGATTTCCCAACCTTGATACTCATTGGGTTCTCCTTCTCTTGTTGTTATTGATATTTCTTCTCAAATACGTCGATATGGCACAATCGAATCACTCGAATTCGAAGGTGTGCAGGAACTGCTGCGCACGTTCGGTTTGCGGGTGTTCGAAGAACGCCTGCGCATCATACGATTCCTCGACGATGCGCCCGCCGTCCAGCAAGATGATGTGGTCGGCGATGGCTCGCGCGAACTGCATTTCGTGGGTGACGATAAGCATCGTCTGCCCGGACTTGGCCAGTTCGAGCACCACGTCGAGCACTTCACGCACCATTTCGGGGTCGAGAGCCGCCGTAATCTCATCGAGCAGCAGTACTTCCGGGTGCAGAATCAGCGCACGACAAATGGCCACACGCTGGCGCTGACCGCCGGACAATTCGTGCGGCCAAGAGTCCTTGCGATCGGCAAGTCCCACGCGGCCAAGCAACCGGATCGCTTAGCCTCCACCTCGGACTTATCGCGTTTCTGCACGAGCACGCGCATGGTGATGTTGCCGAGCACCGTTTTGTTCGGGAACAAATCGTAGCTTTGGAACACCATGCCGATACGCGTGCGCAGTTCACTGGACCGGTCGGATCGTCCGGCTCGTTCCGTGCCAGGCTTGCCGGCATCGATCACCTGATCGTTGATGGAAATCGTGCCGCCCTGAATCGGTTCCAGACCGGCGATGGTGCGCAGCAGCGTCGACTTGCCCGAGCCGGAAGGACCCAGCACCACGAGCACCGAACCATGCTCCACCTTGAAGGAGATGTCATCCAGCACCGGCTTGTCGGCATTCGCATACTGTTTGACCAGATGATTCACCTCGAAACCCTTGCAGGTCGTTTCGGGTTCAGTCATTCGACCACCTCTTTTCCAGTCGGCGGGCCACGATGGACAGCGGCCAGCACACGATGAAGTACATAAAGAAAATCACGCCATAAATCCACAAGGTTCCAGTCGGGAACTGGAATCGGTTCGCGTCGATAATCTGCTGGCCGACCTTGATGACCTCGACCACACCGAGCAGCACGGCCAATGATGTCGTTTTGACGATACGTGTCGCCAAGTTTACGGATGCCGGCAGCATACGGCGAACAGCCTGCGGCAGAATCACCCGGGAGAAGGTCTGCCACGGGCTCAACCCCAGTACGTAGCTCGATTCGTACTGCACTTTGGGAATCGACTGCAATGCGCCACGCACCAGATCGCCCAGCTCGGCGCCTCCCCACAGGATGAACACCAGCACGCAGGCACCGGTGGCATCGAGATTCCAATCGAACCATCGAGCAAAACCGTAGTAGGCAAGGAACAGCAACGCCAGCTGAGGCATAATGCGGATGAAGTCGAGGTAGATGCGCATCGCGGCCCGGATCACGGGATTCTTCAGCGTCATCAACCAGCCCACCAACAGGCCGACCGGGATGGACGCGCCTACGGATACGCCGCTATCCACACGGTGACCCACAGGCCTTGCAACAGACGTGGGAATACGCCCGGCTGGAGCAGTATTTCAGCGCCGCTCATAATCGAACCTCCGCTCCAACCATGTGCCGAAGATGGAAATCGGCAGCAGAATCACCAGATAGGCCACGACCAGCATGAACAACGACTCATAGGTGCTGTAATACATGCCGATCAGATCCTTGGCCATGTACATCACGTCGGCGAGCGCAATGGCGGAGACGACGCTCGATTCCTTAAACAGGAAGATCACATTGGCCACTACGCCGGGAATGGCGGTGGACACTGCTTGCGGCAGAATGACTCGGGTGATGGTTTGCGTGGAAGTCAGTCCCAGCACGTACGCGGTTTCGCGCTGCACGTTGGGCACCGCTTCCAATCCGCCGCGCATTGCCTCGGCCATGTAGGAACCGCCCAAGAATCCAAGGCCGACTATCGCGCAGGTTTCGGCGGACCATACTACGCCGAGTTTGGGCAGGCCGAAGTACAGAAAGTACAGCTGTACCAGCAATGGCGTATTGCGGCTGAGTTCGATGTAGATTCTCACGATTTGCCGGGCGACCGGGATACGCGCGATTTCCACGCCAGCGCAGACCAGACCCACCGCGATGGCAAGCAATATGCCAAACACGGATATGAATAAGGTCATCAATGTGCCGTTGACGAAGAAAGGCGCGTAACGCTGCACGAACGACCAATCGAATGTCATTGGGCGCGCTCCTTCCTTTGCTTCTCGTTTCTTCTCCTGCGCATAAACGGTCTTAGCCACCCATGTACGATTTCGGGGGCCGAACATACCTGTCCCCCTGCCGTGTCATCGTAGAGTATCAGAACACGTGGCACGGCCGCTGCGCTATACGCATTACTTATGGGACGTTACTCGATGGGCGAACATCAGGGCATTATTGTCGCCCAAACGGTGGATACACTGAGGCTATGAAGATCACCAAAGCTCTGACCCGTTTGACCGGTCCCGAAACCGCTCCGGTGTTCGTGCTGTTGCACGGCTGGGGTTCCAATGAATACGATTTGCCCGATCTGCTGAACTATTGCGGTGCCGGTTCGGCTGATTATGCCAGTTTGCAGGCACCCATCGCCTATGGCATGGGATATACATGGTTCGGTGCGTGGGCGCATGAAGGTGTGCCGGAGGGCGAATCATTAGACAAGCAGGCGACTGAAGCCGCCCAAGCCATTGATGCATGGGTTGCGGAGCATATTCCCGCCACTCGGCCGGTGGTTGCCATGGGATTCTCGCAGGGCGGCCTCTTGGCCGCGCATCTGCTGCGTTTCAATCCGAAGCGATATGCCGCAGCCGTCTCCTGCTCTGGATGGCTGGCACCGGGGTCCGTTGCGGGCGATGCCGAATTGGCTTCGTTGAAGCCGCCGGTGTTCTATGGGCATGGTGCTGCAGACGACATCTTCCCGAAAGCCGATGTGACGGCGATGGGTGAGTTCTGGCACGAGCACGGCACGTTGACCGAACAAGTGTATCCGGGCATGGCCCATTCCATTAATATGCCGGAAATGCGCGATATTCAACGGTTCTTGGAGACCAACGGATTCATTCGGCCGCAGATTTGGTAGTCACCACCTCACATGGCGTAGTCGACGTGGGCGAATTCGGGGACTTTATACCATTTGACGGGGTAGCCGGCACCGTGGGCGCAGAAGACCGAGTCGGGGGTGTTGTCCAGATCTGCTTCGGGATCGTAAGCGGCGGCTGCGATGACCTGTTCGGCGTCATGGCATGGCTTGTAGCCGCCGAAAGTGGCGGAGAAACGGCCATGGCCGTGCGTGTACTGGTTCACATCCATCGCATAGTCGCGCATCTCGGACACCGGCGCCTCGCCTTCGATCACGGCGTATTCGCCATCGGTGACCGGGGATTCGAAGGTGCCGGCCATGCGCTGGATGTCGCTCATGGCACGGCCGATCATGTCTGCTGGCACTTCGAGCCGGAACCGATACCACGGTTCCAGCAGTCGGCAGTTGCCCTCCCTGCGGTGTCCGGACGGCTCTCGACCGGCGTCTCGGGCCGGCCACTGACTCCAGCTCTGGCTTCCATAAGCCCCTGACGAATCGCACGATAGGTGGCTTGGCGGAAGTCGCCGCCTTCGGTATGCTTCAGATGCGCGCGGCCAGCCACCAAAGTCATCTTGATATCGGTGAGCGGCGCGCCAACGAGCACACCGAGATGCTCACGCTCGGTCAGATGGGTCAGAATCAGCCGTTGCCAATTGCGGTCCAAATCGTTTTCGGACAGGGCCGAGGCCACAGTGACTCCGCTGCCCGGCTCCCTGGTTCCAGCAGGATATGTGCTTCGGCATAATGACGGAGCGGCTCGAAATGACCTGCGCCTTCGATCGGCGCAGTGATGGTCTCACGGTACAGGATGGAGCCGGGGCCAAACGACACATCCAGACCGAACCGGTCGTGCAGGGTCTGCTGGATGATCTCCAGCTGGACCGCGCCCATCAATTGCACATGAATCTCGGCCAACCGCTCCACCCAGACCACATGCAACAACGGGTCTTCGTCTTCCAGCTCACGCAATGCGGTGATGACCTTATGCAAGGTCAGATCATCGAACTGGGGACGGGCCGGCGAGCTATTGTCCGCCGCGGTCTGGCCGGCGGTGTCGTTCTCCTCATTGCGGCCGGTTCCCGACTTGGCGGCATCATGCTCGGCATCGTCCTGATTCACGTTGTTATGGCCGGCGTCACCGCGTTTGGCCGCTCCCGAGGTGCCGGCCGTATCGGATTCCGCTCCGGCGGGCAACACCGTGTAGGTCAACACGGGTTGCAGCGACGGTGATTCGGCGTCCGGTTCCGCTCCCAGCCCTTCGCCGGGGAAGGTCCGCGTCAGTCCGGTCACCGCACACACCGATCCGGCAGGCACCTCGGTGACCGTCTCGAATTTGGCGCCATTGTAGACGCGCACCTGATCGACTTTCTCGGACCATACCGTGCCATCATCCCCCTGTACCGGCGACGGTGCTGATGACGCCGCGGCGCACGAGGATGAAGAGACGATCTCCTTGGCTTTGAGCGCACCGCCGGTGACGCGCAGCCACGTCATACGGTTGTGCTGGCCGTCGTGGGCGATTTTGAACACGCGTGCGGCGAAGGCGGCCGGCCATTCACGTTCGCGGGTGAACGTCTCCAGCCCGTCCAGGAATTCCTCGACCCCTTCGAGTTTCAATGCCGAGCCGAAATATACGGGGAACAGTTCGCGTACGGCGATCATCGCTCGCAATCTGCCCACGGACAGCGCGCCATGTTCCAGATAGTCGTTCATCGCCTCCTCGTCCAGGGTGGCGATATCCTCGGCAAGCGCGTCCAACGGTACCGCGCTGCCCTCAGTGGACTGCTCCATTGCCGGCAGCGGATATATCGCATCGCTCAGGCGTTTGCGCAACTGTGCCAGAATGGCCTCGCAGTCGAATCCGGCGGCGTCGCACTTGTTGACGAAGATGAACGTCGGCACACCGTATCTGGCCAGCAGACGCCACAGTGTCTCGGTATGGCCTTGCACGCCATCCGTGCCGGAGACCACAAGAATCGCGTAATCAAGCACACGCAGCACCCGTTCGGTTTCGGCTGCGAAGTCCACGTGCCCCGGCGTATCCAGCAGGGTCAGTCGCAGGTCGCCGTGTTCAACCAACGCTTGGTGCGCGAAGATCGTGATGCCTCGCGCCTTCTCCAAGGAATTGGTGTCCAGAAACGCATCGCCGTGATCTACTCGCCCCAATTTGCGGATCTCACCGGTACGGTAGAGCAGCGCCTCGGACAGCGTGGTCTTGCCCGCGTCCACATGCGCCACGATGCCTGCCACTATCTGTTTCATCAGCTGTGCTCCCTTCCCGATGCGCCGCGCAATTGCCGGCCGCCTAACCAATATATCCGAGAAAAACCGGGAGGGAATAATTTTACCGTCAGACCGGGATGCCGGTACAATAAGTCACCGAACACCGACTGATATGAGGAGCCTCCGTGACCACTTCCGGCATTACCGTTTTCGGCCAACCATCCCAGCCCAATCATGGTGCCGGCGGGCGAATCGCCATGGACGATGCCGTCTTCCCCACCGATTATGTGGCGCTGGATTTGGAGACCACCGGCTTTTACCCGAACAGTTGCGCCATCACGGAAATCGGTGCCGTGCGCGTGCGGGAGGGCATATCGTCGATCAATTCCAGCAGCTGGTGAATCCCTTGCGGCCGATTCCGCGTCAGATCACCACGCTGACCGGCATCACCGATGCGATGGTGGCCGACCTCGATCCGATTGACGAGGTGCTTCCCCGATTCATCGCATGGCTCGCTACCCCGGCTGCCGGTCCCGCCGTCGAGCCGATTGTCGGCCATAACGTCAGCTTCGATCTGCGATTCCTGGATTACAACACCCGGCATATCGCCGGCTGCGGCTTTGCCTGCGCGGATTATGACACGATGCAGATCAGCCGCGCCCTGTTCCCCGCGCAGCGGCATCACCGTCTGGCCGACCTGATCGTACGCTTCGGCATCGCGGACAATGAGGAGCACCGCGCATTAAGCGATGCCATCCAAACCCAGCAGTGCTTCGAATGGATGCGGCATTATGTCACCGAGCATCACGAATCCGAAGCGATCCGCTGGAAGCAGGCGCCGGCCAAAAACAGCGCCGAAATCCTCCACCAGCAGTTGGTGGTAAAGCGGTAGTTTACAGCCCGTATTCCTTGGCGATGACGGACCAGAGGTCGGCAGCGGCCTGATCGACGGTTTCGTTGACGATGGTGACGTCGAATTCGCTTTCGGCGGCGAGCTCCACCTTGGCGGTCTCCAAGCGACGGGCCTGCTGTTCGGCGGTTTCGGTGCCGCGGCCGATCAGGCGGCGCTCGAGCTCTTCGAAGCTTGGCGGCGCGATGAACACGTACACCACTTCGAGGTCGAGCTCGGCGGCGCGCTGCTTGACGCGGCGGGCACCCTGCAGGTCGATTTCCAGAATCGTGGGCACACCGGCGGCCAGATGTTCCTCCACAGGCTTGAGCAATGTACCGTAGTGGGCCATGCCGTGCACCACGGCGGTTTCCAGGAACTCACCGGCCGCTTCGCGGGCCAGGAACTCGTCTTCAGTAAGGAACCAATAGTTGACGCCATCAACCTCGCCCGGGCGCGGAGCGCGTGTGGTGGCGGAGACGGACACCCACACTTCGGGGTGGTCGGCGCGCAGCTTGGCTTCCACGGTGCCCTTACCTACTGCGGTGGGGCCAGTCAGGACGATTAGACGGCCAGCATGGGTGTTTTCAGTCATGGGTTCCTCCGGAGATGATGTGGTGTGCAGCGATTATGAATCCAATGTGGTAACGGCTCACCGGCGAGATGACCGGTAACTGCTACAGCCCCGACGAACAGGGAAGAATATGAATCGTGATGCGACGTACGCGATGAGATAGACACGTACGCATGCCGCGACATCTGATTCCGTTCTGATTACTGGTTTTCCGAGCCTTCGACAGTGGCTTCCATCAGCGCCTGACGTACGTCAAGCGCAATCGACTCGGTGGCTTGGCTCAGTGCGGCGATATCCGGCCCATGCGAGGCGATAAAGCGGGACACGGTGACCAGCACGTTGCCGCGCGTACCGCGGAACACGGTTTTCAGATCCTTGGCCTCGGCACCCTGCCAACCGTAACCGGGGGAAAGAATCGGACCGGTGAACTTGGAGGGGTCCACGCCGGAATCCTGCATCCATTGGCCGATGGTGGCACCGATAATCAGACCAACCGAGCCCATGCCTTCGATATCCACGTTATGCTTCTGCGCGGTGGAGGCGATGCCGTAGGCCACGGTACGTCCCTTGTAATCGCCGCTCTGGCGCAACGCGGTCTGCAGACTCATGCCTTCCGGGTTGGAGGTCAGGGAGGCGATGAACACGCCGCGTCCGTTTTCCAGCGCTTCGGTAATCAGGCCGTTCAACGAACGCGCGCCATAGTACGGCAGCAGCGTGATGGCGTCGGCCAGCAACGGTGCACCGGGCTTGAAATAGGCGTCTGCGATGGCGGAAATCGTGGTGGACAGGCCGCCGCGCAGGCAATCGACGATGGTGATGACGCCCATTTGTCGTGCCGGCGTAGAGCACGCGCTCGAGCGCTTCGAAACCTTTGGCTCCGTAGCGCTCGAACATCGGCGTCTGGAATTTGACTGCTGCGGCGCGCCCGTTGGCGGCCTGCAGCATACGCATGGAGAAGAGTTCGGCGCCTTCGGCGTCGACGTTGTATCCCCAGTCGGTGAGGAGCTTGCGATGCGGGTCAATGCCCACACACAGCGGCCCGTATTTGGCCATTGAATTGCTTAATCGCAGACCGAAATCCGAACGTTGTGCCTGCAATTCCTCACTGCTGAGTGTAGTCATCAGAACTCCCGTCGCTCCAATTCGAACAGCTGCTTCGAATGCTCCTGAATGCTCATGATCTGATAATCATTATGCTTCACGGCCTCGATAGCGAGCAGTGCGGCCTGGAACTCGGTGATGGTGGTGAACTGCGGCAGATCGGCGGCAATGGCGGCGGCACGGATGGAGTAGCCGTCGGAACGGGAGCCGCGCGAGTTCGGCGTGTTGAGGATCATGTCGATCTTGCCTTCCTCCGATGAGCTGAACCACGTCTTGCCCACGGATCCGGCAGCGTGATGCACCTCGACCGGGGCTTCCGGATCGGTGTCCACGCGGGTGCTGATCTTGTCCACGATGTTCGACTCGATGCCGTAACGGCGAAGCACGGAGGCGGTGCCCTCGGTGGCCCAGAGCTTGAATCCAAGCTCCTCGAGACGAACGGCGATCAACGGCAGCTGACGCTTGTCGGTGTCGTTCACGGAGATGAACACGTTGCCGTGGGTCGGCAGGCCACGTCGTAGGCGGCGAGCTGGCTCTTGGCGAAGGCGTGCGGGAAGTCACGGTCGAAGCCATGACCTCACCGGTGGAACGCATCTCAGGTCCGAGCAGGATGTCGACGGTCTTGCCCACCGGGGTGCGGAAGCGCTTGAACGGCAGCACGGATTCCTTAACCGCGACCTGCTGGCCGGGGTGGATGTCGCCGCCGTCGCCCTTAGGCAGCAGCAGACCGTTGGCACGCTGATCGGCGATGGTTTCGCCGGCCATGATGCGGGCAGCAGCCTTGGCCAGTGCCACGCCGGTGGCCTTGGAGGCGAACGGCACGGTACGGGAGGCGCGCGGGTTGGCTTCGATCACGTACAGCGTGTTGGCCATGAAGGCGTACTGCACGTTGATCAGGCCCTGCACATGGCAGCCCTTGGCGATGGCGTAGGTGCCTTCACGCAGGCGACGAATCTGGTCGTCGGACAGGGTGGACGGAGGCAGGGTGCAGGCGGCGTCACCGGAGTGGACACCGGCCTCCTCGACGTGCTCCATAATGCCGCCGATGTATAGTTCCGCGCCGTCGAACAGTGCGTCGACATCGATTTCGATGGCGTCTTGCAGGAACTTGTCGATGAGCAGCGGGGAGGGCAGGCGGCCGGAGACCACGGTATCGGCCTTGGCCTCGGCAAGTGCGCGGTCCACGTACTTGTTGAGCTGCTTGTCATCGTAGACGATTTCCATGCCACGGCCGCCGAGCACGTAGCTCGGGCGCACGAGCACCGGGTAACCGATGCGGTGGGCGGCTTCCTTGGCCTCTTCGAGGCTCAGGGCGGTGCCGTAACGCGGGGCGTTCATCTCCGCCTTCTTGAGTACTTCGCCGAACAGCTCACGGTTCTCGGCCAAGTCGATGGATTCCGGGGTGGTGCCGAGAATCGGCACGCCGGCAGCCTTCAGACGCGCGGCCAGGGACAGCGGGGTCTGGCCGCCGAGCTGGACGATGACGCCCTTGACCGGGCCCATCTTCTTCTCGGCCTCGTAGATCTCGAGCACGTCTTCGAAGGTGAGCGGCTCGAAATACAGGCGGTCGGACATGTCGTAATCGGTCGACACGGTCTCCGGGTTGCAGTTAACCATGATCGTGTCATAGTTCTTGCCCAGTTCCTGCACGGCGTGCACACAGGTGTAGTCGAACTCGATGCCCTGGCCGATGCGGTTCGGACCGGAGCCGAGGATGATCACGGCCTCGCGGTCGCGAGGACGCAGCTCGGTCTCATCCGCGTAGCAGGAGTAGTAGTACGGGGTTGCCGCGTCGAATTCGGCGGCGCAAGTGTCGACGGTCTTGAACACCGGGCGGAGGTCGTACGACCAACGCAGCTCACGGATGGTGTTCTCGCCCTCGTCTCCCAGACGGCGCAGGTGCGCGATCTGCAGGTCGGACAGGCCGGCGAGCTTCGCCTTCTTCAGCAGCTTCCTGGTGAGCTTCTCCGCGTTCTTGACTTCCAGCGCAGTCTCGTTGATGAGCGCGAACTGGCGGATGAACCACGGGTCGATCTTGGTGGCCGCGAAGATCTGCTCTTCGGTGGCGCCTCCCCACAGGGCACGCTGAATCTGCAGATAACGGTGCTCGGTCGGCACCTTGATGGCGTCGAGCAGCTGGGAAACCTCGTCCTCGGACGGCTTGTCACCATCAGTTGAAGCCCATGTGACGCTTGTCGATGGAGCGCATAGCCTTACCAAGCGACTCCTGGAAGTTGCCCGCGAGAGCCATGGCTCGCCGACGGACTTCATGGAGGTGGTCAGCGTCGGATCGGCGCCCGGGAACTTCTCGAACGCGAAGCGCGGCACCTTGGTGACCACGTAGTCGATGGTCGGCTCGAAGCTGGCCGGCGTGGACTGGGTGATGTCGTTCTGGATCTCGTCCAGCGTGTAGCCGAGGGCCAGCTTGGTGGCGATCTTGGCGATCGGGAAGCCTGTGGCCTTGGAAGCCAACGCGGAGGAACGGGACACGCGCGGGTTCATCTCGATGACGATGATACGGCCGGTGTCCGGGTTGACGGCGAACTGGATGTTGCAGCCGCCGGTGTCGACGCCCACGCCACGGATGATGGCGATGCCGATGTCACGCAGCTTCTGGTATTCGCGATCGGTCAGGGTGAAGCAGGGGGCCACGGTGATGGAGTCACCGGTGTGCACGCCGACCGGGTCGACGTTCTCGATCGGGCAGACGACCACGACGTTGTCGTTGCGGTCGCGCATGAGCTCGAGCTCGAATTCCTTCCAGCCCTCGATGCCCTCTTCGATCAGGACTTCGTCGGTGGGCGAGTAATGGATGCCGCGCGCGATGCGGTGCAGCTCCTCCTCGTTGTGGGCGATGCCGGAGCCCAGGCCACCCATGGTGAAGCTCGGGCGCACGACCAGCGGGTAGCCGAACTTCTCGGCGATCTTGTCGACTTCCTCGATGCTGTGGGCGATGTCGGAGCGGGCGGATTCGGCGCCGGCCTCGTCAACGACCTTCTTGAACAGTTCACGGTCCTCGCCACAGTCGATGGCTTCCAGGGAAGCACCGATCAGTCGACGTGTACTTCTTCAGGACGCCGGCCTCGCCCAGCGCCATGGCGGCGTTGAGTGCGGTCTGGCCGCCCAAGGTGGGCAGGAGCGCGTCGGGGCGTTCCTTGGCGATGATCTGCTCGAGGATCGGGGTGGCGATCGGCTCGATGTAGGTGGCGTCAGCCATCTCCGGGTCGGTCATGATGGTGGCCGGGTTGGAGTTGACGAGGATGACGCGGATGCCTTCCTCACGAAGGACGCGGCATGCCTGGGTGCCCGAGTAATCGAACTCCGCAGCCTGACCGATCACGATCGGGCCGGAGCCGATGACCATCACGGATTTGATGTCGGTGCGCTTCGGCATATCACTTACCTTCCTTGGAGTTGTTCTTCATAAGTTCGCAGAAACGGTCGAACAGGTAGGCCGCATCGTGCGGGCCTGCTGCGGCCTCCGGGTGGTACTGCACGGAGAATGCGGGGATGTCCACGCACTGCAGGCCTTCGACCACGTCGTCGTTCAGATCGATGTGGGAGACGAACACCTTGCCGTACTTGCCGTTTTCAAACGCGCGTCGACCTGCTTGCCGATCGGGGCGTCGACCGCGAAGCCGTGGTTGTGGGCGGTGACCTCGACCTTGCCGGTGGTCAGATCCTTGACCGGCTGGTTGATGCCGCGGTGGCCGAACTTGAGCTTGTAGGTGCCGAAGCCGAGTGCGCGGCCGAGCAGCTGGTTGCCAAAGCAGATGCCGAAGAACGGGTAGCCGGCGTCAAGTACCTGGCGCAGCAGCTCGATTTCGGGTGACCGGCCTGTTCCGGGTCGCCCGGACCGTTGGAGAA
>ENA-OQAJ01000471-OQAJ01000471.1-human-gut-metagenome-genome-assembly--contig:-NODE-471-length-12648-cov-2.539574_pt1 | contig 12648 bp, 16 predicted proteins | sample MGYA00242736_ERZ504529 | MGnify/ENA primary metagenome ERZ504529 (study PRJEB26092, sample SAMD00036275) | human gut metagenome | host: Homo sapiens | study: EMG produced TPA metagenomics assembly of...
GACGCGAGCTTCTCGAACATACGAAACCAAAACCATTCGAAAAGCCCACGAACCGCACCGTGCAAAGGAAACGTCATGACCATCCACAATTCCCTGTCCGAACTCATCGGCAACACCCCGCTCGTCAAACTCAACCATGTGACCGACGGCATCAAAGCCACCATCGCGGTGAAGGTCGAATACCTGAACCCGGGCGGCTCGTCCAAGGACCGCATCGCCGAACGCATCATCGACGCGGCCGAACGCAGCGGCGAACTGAAGCCCGGCGGCGTGATCGTGGAACCGACCTCCGGCAACACCGGTGTCGGACTCGCGCTCGTGGCTTTGCAGCGCGGATACCGTGCGATCTTCACCCTGCCGGACAAGGTTTCCGAAGCCAAGCGTGCGGTGCTGCGCGCATACGGCGCCGAAGTGGTCGTAACCCCCACCGACGCCGGCCCGGACGACCCGCGCTCCTACTACCAGGTGGCGGACCTCTCGCCAAGGCGATTCCCGGCGGCTACCGTCCCAACCAGTACGACAATCCGAACGGTCCCGAAAGCCACTATCACACCACTGGTCCGGAAATCTGGGAGGCCACCGACCACAAGGTCACGCATTTCGTGGCGGGCATCGGCACCGGCGGCACCATCTCCGGCACCGGACACTATCTGAGGACGTGTCCAACGGCGCGGTGCAGGTCATCGGCGCCGATCCGGAAGGCTCCATCTACTCCGACCCGAACGACGTGCACCAATACCAGATCGAGGCGTCGGCGAGGACTTCTATCCGAGGCCTTTGATCGGAGCCTTCCCGACGAGATCGTGCAGGTCACCGACGCGGAAGCCTTCGAAATGACCCGACGCCTTGCCAACGAGGAAGGATTGCTCGTCGGCGGCTCATCCGGCATGGCCGTGTTCTCCGCGCTGAAATACGCCCGCGAGCACGACCTCGACGAAAACCAGCTCGTCGTGGTGCTGATGCCCGATTCCGGCCGCAGCTACATGGAGAAGATCTTCAACGACGACTGGATGCGCGCCAACGGATTCGCCGACGTCGTGGAACGCACCACCAAGCCCAGCCTCGCCGAACAGTACCTGTAAAAGACCGTCAAACGACTGTCCGGCAGCCCGATCGCACCTTTGAAACCAATGCCAATCATCCGAACAACCCAAACCATCCGATACTTCCAAGGAGTTCCCATCATGACCATCTCGACCAACACCGAAGCCCTCAACGCCACCGCTCTCGCCACCCGCGCCATCCACGCAGGTCAGGAACCCGACCCGACCACCGGAGCCGTGGTCACCCCCATCTACATGACCTCCACCTTCAAGCAGGATGGTGTCGGCGGCCTGCGCAACGGCTACGACTACAGCCGTTCCATCAACCCGACCCGCAACAGCTTCGACGAGCAGCTCGCCGCCGTGGAAGGCGCGAAATACGCGTTAAGCTTCTCCTCCGGACTTGCCGCCATCGACGTGCTGCTGCGCTCCACCCTGAAGCCCGGCGACAACATCCTGCTCGGCAACGACGTGTACGGCGGCACCTACCGTCTGCTGTCCAAGGTGTTCGTGCCGTGGGGCATCGGCCTCGACGTGGTGGACATCACGACACGGCCGCCGTCTCAGCCGCGCTCGCCAAGAAGCAGTACGCGTACATCTGGGTGGAAACCCCGTCCAACCCGCTGCTCAACATCACCGACATCGCCGCCACCGCGGCCGTGGCGCACGCGCACGGCACCAAAGTGGTCGTGGACAACACCTTCGCATCCCCGGTATTGCAGCATCCGCTCGCAGACGCGCCGACGTGGTCGTCTACTCCACCACCAAGTACATCGGCGGCCACTCTGACGTGGTCGGCGGCGCGGTGGTCCTGAACGACAAGGAAACACGCGACGCGGTGGCCTTCCTGCAGAACGCGGCCGGCGCGGTTCCGTCCCCGTTCGACTCCTGGCTTGACATCCGAGGCCTCAAAACCCTCGACCTGCGCGTCAAGCAGCACAGCCGCAACGCCATGAAAGTGGCCCAGTGGCTCGAAACCCGCCCCGAAGTGGAACGCGTATGGTATCCGGGGCTCGAATCCCACCCGGGCCACGACATCGCGGCACGCCAGATGCACGGCGGTTTCGGCGGCATGATCTCCATCCAGATCGCCGCCGGTTTCGAAGCGGCCAAGAAGTTCGCCGGAGCCACCGAAGTGTTCACCCTGGCCGAATCCCTGGGCGGCGTGGAATCCCTGATCGAGCATCCGGGCGCCATGACCCACGCCTCCGTGGCCGGCACCACGCTCGAAGTGCCCGCCAACCTGATCCGCCTGTCCGTCGGCCTTGAGGACGCGGACGATCTGATCGCCGACCTGGAGCAGGCGTTCCGCCAGATCTGAATTCCCTATTTCCGATAGAAGCATGAAACGGCCGGCATGGGCAAGACCCGCGCCGGCTGTTTCGCTCTCCGCGGTCAACGCATGGCATTGCTACACTTGGAAACCATGACGCAAGCTGTTGATTCCGCCGATTCCGTAGACCCCCGCGCATTGGAGGCGCTGAACCGCTATTTCGGCTACGATTCGTTCCGTCCTGGACAATCCGGCATCGTCTCGGCCATCCTCACCGGACGTGACGTGCTTGGCGTCATGCCCACCGCGCCGCAAATCCATCTGCTATCAGATTCCCGCAGCGATCCTGCCGGGCGTCGCCATCGTCATCTCGCCGCTGATCTCACTCATGCGCGACCAGGTCGACGCCCTGAACGACGTGGGCCTTCCGGCCGCGTCATCAACACCACGCAGACGCCGGACGAACAGGATCTCGTCTTCGCGCAGGCGCTCTCCGGCCAGATCAAACTGCTGTACGTGGCGCCGGAACGTTTGGAAACCGAACGATTCCGCAACTTCGCCGTCCGTGTGCCGATCTCGCTCGTCGCCGTCGACGAAGCGCACTGCGTCTCCCAATGGGGGCAGGACTTCCGTTCCTCATATCTTGGCATCGGCGAATTCATCGCCGGACTGCCCACACGTCCAACGGTCGCCGCGTTCACCGCCACCGCCACCGAACGCGTGCGCCGCGACATCGTTTCGATTCTGGGTCTGCACACACCGTCCATCACCGTCACCGGTTTCGACCGGCCGAACCTGTATTTCGACGTCATCAGCATGCCACGTAAAGACAAAGCATCCTGGGTGGCGTCCTACATCGCCAGCCATCCGGACGAATCCGGCATCGTCTACTGCGCCACGCGCAAGGAAACGGAAGCGCTCGCCGAATCGCTTAACAGCGCCGTCGCCGAATTGCGTGCCGCAGGGGGTGCGGATGTGTCGGATATCGGCACCATCGCCGTCGCCTACCATGGCGGTATGAGCGCCGACGCACGAGAGAAGGCGCAACGCGATTTCGTCACCGACCGTGTGCCCGTGGTCGTGGCCACCAATGCGTTCGGCATGGGCATCGACAAATCCAACGTGCGGTTCGTCATCCACCACAACATGCCCGAATCCATCGAAGCGTACTACCAGGAGGCGGGTCGCGCCGGACGAGACGGCGAACCAAGCCGTTGCACGCTGTTGTGGAACGAATCGGACATCGTCACCCGCCGCCGGCTGCTCGATTCGGATTACGAAAACGAACGATTGACTCCCGAAGAGCAGGAGGCCGTACGCGCGTCGAAACGCCGGCTGCTCGACGCGATGGTCGGCTACTGCCGTACCACGGACTGCCTGCACGCGTACATGACCCGGTATTTCGGCGAAACCGCGGGCGCGGCGGCGAAAACGGACGGCAAATGCGTGGGCGGTTGCGCCAACTGCGAGCACACATTCGAAACCATCGACGTCACCGACATCGCCCGAGCCGTCAGCCGTTGCGTGCACGATGTGAACCAGCATGTCGCAGCGGTAAAATCGTCAAGGTGCTGCGCGGCTCGAAGGCACAGAATCTAAGCTATCTCAACCCCGAAAGCCTGCCGTCGTTCGGCATGCTCGACGAAGTGCCGGAAGCGCGCATCCGCGACGTGCTGAGCCAGATGGCCACCGACGGCTTCCTGACGATCGCGGAAGGACGCCTGCCGATCGTCGGCTTCGGACCCCGTGCGGCGGAAACGGTCGCACCCGAATTCCATTACGACATCAAGAAGATCAAACGTGCTGACGCCCGTGCGCGTCGAACGCCCGACGTGTCCACTCCCGCTGTCGGATCGTACGTGCCGGATGACGGCGACGAGGCGCTATTCCAGAAGCTGCGTGCGCTGCGACTGGACATCGCGCGCGAACTCGGCAAACCGCCGTACATCGTGTTCTCCGACAAGACGTTGCGTGACATGGTACGGGTCAAGCCGATCACTGACGACCAGTTCCTTGCCGTCAACGGTGTGGGGGAAAGCAAGCTCAAACAGTACGGCGAACGGTTCATGGCCGCGATTCGGGAGGATTCCGGCGACGAGGCTTGAACCGGCCATAACCGACACGCATGGCACGACGTTGACGTTGAGCCCGCGAACCGTGAATAGTGGAATGTGAACACAACAACGAAAGGACAGAACATGGCGGAAGACAAGCCGGTGGTGGAAAGCTTCCAATTGGACCACACCAAAGTAAAGGCGCCGTATGTGCGCTACATCGATACGGAAACCGGCCCCCACGGCGACGTGATCTCGAACTACGACCTGCGATTGGTGCAGCCGAACGAGAACGCCATTCCGACCGGCGGACTGCACACCATCGAACACACCATCGCGGTGCTGCTGCGCGAACGCATCCCCGGTTACATCGACTGCTCGCCGTTCGGATGCCGCACAGGCTTCCACCTGCTGACGTGGGGCGAGCATTCCACCGAGGATGTGGCTCGCGCATTGAAGGAATCGTTGGAATTCATCGCCTACGAGGCCACATGGGACGACGTGCCGGCAACCACCATCGAAAGCTGCGGCAACTACCGCGACCACAGCCTGTTCACCGCCAAGGAATGGTGCAAGGACATCCTCGCCAAGGGCATCAGCTCCGACCCGTTCGAACGCCGCCTTGTGTGAGCGTTACCATGCCTGTGCGGTGGGCGTGGTAGTTTGGACGGCTGGAATGCTTGAGAGAGGTATACAGTCGAATTGAGGTGAACGGGTTGAGCGAAACCACTTCTGAACGTCGGTTCCGTCGTGCCACCATGGATGATCTGCCTGTCATGCTGAAAATCTACCAGCATGCGCGTGAGCTTATGGCGGCCAACGGGAATCCCACGCAATGGGGAAACACGTTCCCACGTGAGGAAGTGATCCTTGACGACATTCGCCAGCAGCGCACCATGCTGCTGGTGGACGAGGCTGACGGCAAGGAGCGTGTGCTCGCCCAGTTCGCCCTGTGCACGGGCGAGGATCCCACCTCGCGCATATCGACGGCGCCTGGCTGGACGATGACTCGTATGTGACCATCCACCGCATCGCCTCGTCGGGAATCGTCAAAGGCGCGGCCAAGGACTGCATCAACTGGTGCATCGAACATTACGGCAACGTGCGCGCCGACACGCATCCGAACAACAAGGCCATGCAGCACGTGCTCGAATCGAACGGATTCGCCCGCTGCGGCCTGATCCAACTGCTTGACCGCCCCACCGATACCACGCGTATCGCCTACCAGCGTCACGAATGGTGATTGCGCATACATAGAAACGTAGAAAAAAAGGACGTCTCCCGTAAAACTGCGGGAGATGTCCTTTTCCATATGAAGGGATGATTAGAACAGTCCCGGCTCGTTAAGCTGAGAATGCTTGCGGCTGTACGTGAAATACACGACCAGTCCAAGCGCGAACCACACGGCGAAACGCACCCACGTCTCCCAATTCAAACCGAAGATCAGAATCAGGCAGAAGATGATGGCGCAGATTGGCGTGAACGGCACGCCCGGCGCACGGAAGCCACGATGCGCGTCCGGCTGGGTCTTGCGCATCCACAGGATGCCGGCCGACACGATGATGAACGCGGACAGCGTACCGATGTTCACCAGCTCGAACAGCACGTTGATGTTGATGAAACCGCCGGCGATGGCCGTCAGAATGCCGAAGAACCACGTGCCCTTGAACGGTGTGCGGTACTTCGGATGCACTTCGCCGAAGAACTTCGGGAACAGTCCGTCGCGGCTCATCGCATAGCAGATGCGGGACTGGCCGTACAGCTGCACCAGCATGACGGTGGTCATGCCGATCACGCGCCGAGGTTCACGATGAACGCCAGCCAGTTGAGGCCGGTCTCGAGAATCACGCCCGCCACCGGAGCGTCGATGAACTTCGCGAACTCCTTGTACGGCACCACGCCGGTCATGATGAGCGTCATGATGATGTACAGCACGGTGGACACGGCCAGCGAGATCAGGATGCCGCGCGGCAGCGTCTTGTTCGGATTGATGGTCTCCTCGGCGGAGGAGGAGACGGCGTCGAAGCCGATGAAGCTGAAGAACACGATCGACGCGGCCGGCACGATGCCGTACGGCTGCGTCGAACCCGGCTGGAACGTGTAGATGCCATACGGGGAGAACGGTTTCCAGTTGGCGGGATTGATGTACCAGACGGTGCACACGATGAACAGCACGATGATGGCCAGCTTGATCATCACCATGATGTCGTTGGTCTTCTTCGTCTGGTTGATGCCGATGGACAGCACCCACGTGATGATAAGCACGATCACGAAGCCCGGCAGATTGAAGTAGGTGGTCACGCCCGGCGTGGTGCCGTACGCGGCGGTCAGTTCGACCGGCAGATGCAGGCCGAAGCCTTCCAACAGCTTGTTGAAATAGCCCGACCAGCCGGCGGACACGGTCGCCGCCTGCAACGCGTATTCCAGAATCAGATCCCAACCGATCACGAAGGCGATCAACTCGCCGAACGCCAGATACGCGTACGAATAGGCGGAGCCGGAAACCGGTGCCATCGCGGCGAACTCCGCATAGCACAGGCCCGCGAAGCCGCAGCAGACGGCGGCGAGCAGGAAGGACACGCACAATGCCGGTCCCGCGGTAAGCGCGCCCTTGCCGGTGAGCACGAAGATGCCGGTGCCGATGATGGCGCCGATGCCCAGCATGGTCAGGTCGAAGGTTTTCAGTGTTCGCTTCAGAGGAGTCGATTCGGAGACAAGTTGGTCCACCGACTTCTTGCGAAATAGATCCATGGTCGTCAGATTCCCTGTGATTGTTTTAAAAATGGGCTGGACCGGACGGATTTCCGGGACTCTGGCACGCCTCAACGCCAGAAATCAGAAAGGCCGCGGCGATATGCGCAACAGCCTTGTGTATGGAAAGTGTAAAAAACACTGCCGGACAAAATCGTGAAAACATCGTGAATCGTCTCACCATATGTCCCTGATGTTCCATACCTGTCACATAGCGGCGCGACAATGGGAGCCATGACTTTGAGCGCAACACGTGAATGGGATTTCTCCTCCGAACAAGGCAAAGCGAACTACAAGGCCGCCCAGCGGCGGTATCCGGCGCAGGCCATCGTCGACCTCGCCGCACTGCGCGACAACATGCGCCATCTGGTGAGTGTCGTCGGCGGTCCGCATTCCGGCACCGCCGTCATGGGCATCGTCAAAGCCGACGCGTACGGACACGGCCTGATCCCCGCCGCGCTTGCCGCGCTCGCAGGCGGCGCCACGTGGCTCGGCACCGCGCAATCGCATGAGGCGCTGTTGTTGCGCAAGGCGGGCATCGGCCCCGATCGCTGCCATATTCTGACGTGGGTCTACAGCGGCGCCGAAGTGCCGTTCGACGAGCTGGTCGACAACGACATCGACATTTCCGTCGCTCGCTTGCCGGCATCGACGGTGTCGCCGCGGCCGCACGCAGGCTTGGCAAGACGGCGCGCGTGCATGTGAAGGTCGATTCCGGCTTCGGCCGTAACGGCTTCACGCCCGCCGGTTTCGACGCGGCGCTCGCCAAACTGGTGCCGCTCGCCAAGGAAGGCGTGCTGCACATCGTCGGCCAGTGGAGCCATCTGGCGGTCGCAGACGCGCCGGACGTCCCGGAATTCGTGGCCTCCACCGACATGCAGGTCGAAACGTTCAAGGACTTCACCCGTCGTATGGAAAAAGCCGGCATTCCGCCGGAGATTCGCCATCTTGCCAACACCGCGGCGACGCTGTCCCGTCCGGAAATCCACTTCGAACTGACCCGTCCGGGCATCGGCCTGTACGGTTACGAAGCCGATCCGGCCATGGGCACGCCGTCCACGTATAGCCTGAGCCCGCCATGACCCTGCAGGCGCAGCTCGGCACCGTCAAGGACGTGGAAGCCGGCCATGGCATCTCCTACGGCCGCACGTATCTGACCCCGTCCGACACGTCCACCGCGATCGTGCCGCTCGGCTACGCGGACGGCATCCACCGTTCCGCCTCCGGATTCGACATGGAAGGCGCCAAGCACGTGACCAAGCCCGGTGGTCCGGTGCGCGTGATGACCGCGGAAGGCCCGCGCCTGTACCACGTGTCCGGCCGCGTGTGCATGGACCAGTTCATCCTCGACCTGCACGGTTCCGCCGCCGAACTCGGCATCCACGAAGGCGACAACGTGGAACTGTTCGGTCCGGGCCGCGGCGAGGACTACGCCGAGCCGACAGCCGACGATTGGGGACGTGCCGCCGACACCATCAGCTACGAGATCTTCACCTGCCTGCGCAACCGCATCCCGCGCCTGTACGAGCATGCCACGGACGTATTGTCCGCCGAGGATCTCGCCAAGCTCGACCCGGCAAGCATCCTGTAATCCCGTAAAAAAGCGGCGGCAGCCGCCGCACCCATAGGAAGGCGGTGCATCATGACGAGCGAAGGATACAGCGCGTTCGACGAGGAGCGTTGGGCTCCGGAACCACCCAAATCCAGCTCCCGCACCGCCTTCCAACGCGACCGCGCCCGACTCATCCACTCGTCCGCATTGCGCAGGCTCGGCGCGAAAACGCAGATTCTGGTGGCCGGCACCGACGATTTCGCACGTACACGGCTTACACACACGTTGGAGGTTGCGCAAATCGGTCGACAGATCGGCACTTCGCTCGGTTGCGATCCCGACGTGGTCGACTGCGCCTGCCTTGCGCACGACCTCGGCCACCCGCCGTTCGGCCATAATGGGGAACGTGCGCTTGCCGAAATCGCCGGCAATATCGGTGGTTTCGAAGGCAATGCGCAAACCTTGCGATTATTGACGCGCCTCGAACCGAAAATACTGTTTCCCGACGGACGTTCCGCAGGCGTGAATCTGACGCGTGCCGCGCTCGATGCGGCCGTCAAATACCCGTGGACGCTTGCCGAAGCCGCCGCGCATCCGAAAGGGGAGCGCAGTGCGAAATTCTGCGTCTATCCGGATGATACGGACGTGTTCGCCTGGCTCAAACAACACGCGCCCGACACCACCCGCCGTCCCGTCGAATGCCAGGTGATGGACCTGTCCGATGACATCGCCTACAGCGTGCATGACGTGGAGGACGCCATCGCCACCGGCGCGTTCAATCCGGGCGAACTGCACGAAAACGGAGTGATCGACGCGGTCGTCGAGGACGCGCGCGCCTGGTATGGTCCGCAATGGGACGCCGACAAACTGGTGGACGCGTTCGCACGAATGCACCGGCGCGACACGTTTCCCGGCTACTTCGATGGATCGCGCCGCGCGCTCGCCGCATTGAAGAACATGACCAGCGATCTGATCGGCCGATTCGCCGGTTCCGTGGAACATGCCACAAGAGATACGTACGGCAACGAGCCTTTGACGCGATACAACGGCGATCTGGTGATTCCCGAGGAAACCAGTTACGAAATCGTGGTTTTGAAAGGCATCGCCGTGCATTTCGTCATGGAGCCCGGCGAACGCGAGCCGATGCACGGCGAGGAACAGCGGATCGTCGGCGATCTGGTGGACGTGTTCATGGCGGACAATCCCAAACCGTCCAGCGCGTTGGAGAACGTGTTCCTCGATGATTGGCGTGAGGCCGGCAGCGACGGTGAACGTCTGCGCGTGGCCATAGACCAGGTGGCGAGCCTGACCGACACGTCCGCCCTGACCCTCCACTCCCTTCTCTGCTGACGCGTATACCCCCGTTTCCTGTGTGGCGAGTCAATGAGATTCATAAGTGCCGCGTAGCGCCATGTATGTTGTCCGACCGTAGGCTTGGCCGAACGGCCTTGAGTGTGTCGGATGACATACATGGCGTGGAGCGGCTGGCTGTGTGCCTAAGGCAAAGTTGAGTGTGTCGCGCGTTTGCATACGCCGCGTAGCCATAACCTATGGCATCGCTGGTAGGCTGGACCGTATGCCGGGAATGATCAAGAAGGAAGACATAGAAAGGTCCGCGCCACCGCCGACCTGTATGACATCGTATCCGCGACCGTCACGCTCAAACCCTCGGAACCGGCACATACGTAGGCCTATGCCCCTTCCATGACGAGAAACCGCCAAGTTTTTCCGTGCGCCCGGCGCTTGGCGTATGGCATTGCTTCGGCTGCGGTCTCGGCGGCGACGTGTTCGGCTACGTCGAACATCAGGAGAACATCGACTTTCGTGACGCGGTGGAGCTGCTCGCCGACAAATACCATATCGAACTGCATTACGACAAAGCCGACAACGTGCCCGCGCACACCGGTTCGAAACGCGCACGCCTGCTCGAAGCCAACGAGGCGGCGCAGGAATACTTCGTCTCCCAGCTGATGACCAAGGAGGCGCTCGCCGCGCGCAAGCTGTTGGACGGCCGCAATTTCAGCCAGGCCGACTGCCAGCGGTTCGGCTGCGGCTATGCCCCTCAAGGATGGGATAACCTGGTGCGGCACCTTGCCGGCAAAGGCTTCACCCAGCAGGAGATGCTCGACGCGGGACTCGCCCGTCAGGGCCAGCGTGGCGTATACGACTATTTCCGTGGCCGCGTGACATGGCCGATTCGTGATTCGACCGGTCGTACGCTTGGCTTCGGCGCGCGCAAGCTGTACGAGGATGACACGATCAACGCGAAATACATCAACACGCCCGACACGCAGCTGTACCGCAAAACACAGGTGCTGTACGGCATCGACCTTGCCAAATCGGCGATTGTGAAGAAACGTCAGGCGGTGATCGTCGAAGGCTATACCGATGTGATGGCCATGCATCTGGCCGGCATCGACACGGCGGTCGCCACGTGCGGCACCGCATTCGGCGCCGAGCATGCGAAGATCATCCGCCGATTGATCGCGGACGATTCGTTGGGCGCGGTGCAGCTGGTTGGCCCCCTGAAGGTGGAGGGGCAGGCGTTGAGCTCGCGTGTCGTGTTCACATTCGACGGCGATGCGGCTGGGCAGAAGGCCGCGATCCACGCGTTCGGTTTGGACGCCGCGTTCTCGACGCAGGCGTTCGTCGCGGTCGCCGAAGACAACCTCGACCCGTGCGATCTGCGCATCAAACGCGGCAACGAGGCGGTGCGCGCGCTGATCGCCAATGCGCGGCCGCTGTACGATTTCGTGATCGATTCGGCAATCGACCGTTTCGACACCACGTACGCGACAGGTCAGATGGGCGCGGTCAAGGCGGTCGCCCCGCTGATCGCGCAAATCCGAGACCGTTCGCTGCTCGACCTGTACTCACGCAAGGCGGTACGTCGCATCGGCGTCGATCTGGACATCATGCAACGCGAAGTGGCGTACCGGCGTCGCAAACTGAACATGTGTGACGAGGACGCGTACGCGCCGAAAACGTCGATTCCAAAACAATGCGGGGCCGTCGGCTGAACCAGCATATGCGGAACGTGGCGCGAATCCGTATGCGAATCCCGCCGCACGCAAGGCGTTGGAGCATCGCGACGCGGCCGACCAAAGCTACTATCGCATCGACGACGCCGTGTTCATCTGCGAACAGCAGTTCATGGCCACGCTGATCCAGGTGCCGTTGGCCGTCGATCCGACGATGTTCGCCAGCCTGACCTTGTCGAGTTTCATGACGCCGGTGTTCCGCACGCTGTTCCAAGCGGTCGCCGCGGCGGGCGGGCTTCCAGGGGAAGACGTGCCGCAGGGACTGTGGATGCACAATCTGACGAAGGCGGGCGGTCCGATGCTCGAATCGGTCATCAACGAGCTGGCCGTCATGCCGCTGCCATTGCCGCCGAGCGAAGCGGACGCGAACCGCAATACAGGCGAGTCGCAGGAACAATCGGCGCAATTGCGCAAGCCGACGCAGGAGGAGCGGCGGTACGCGTCCGAACTGATCGTCAGACTGCTTGATACCGGCATCATGCGCAAAATCGGCGCGGCCCAGCGCCGCATGGCGCAACTGCCGGACGGTGCAGAGAAAATCGAACTGCTCGGACAGATCACCAAACTGGAAACGCTGCGCAAGGACCTGCAGTCGCGTGTTTTCGGCAACAACGTTGCGTGACACGCCCATATGGTGAATCGAAGGCGAACGGAAGATGGTTTTTAGACAAAATCTTGGCGCACGCGGGGTTAATTTGTGAAGATTTGCGGGCCTTGTTTTCGGTTTCGCCGGTTTGCAAAAGCATGCGGCAGTAAGCAATAGTGGATGAAAATCGTTGGAATGGTCGGAAAAGCAGCACGCCGAGGGTTCGTGCTAGTCGCATTTTTGGGTAAAGTGGTCTAGGCGTTTGCATGAAAATCGCTTGGGTTTGCAAGGTGTGCAAGGCGGTTGCAACGGGATTGACGGAGGAATGCATGCGGCGATTGGTCGTCA
>ENA-OQAJ01000473-OQAJ01000473.1-human-gut-metagenome-genome-assembly--contig:-NODE-473-length-12635-cov-2.376159_pt1 | contig 12635 bp, 15 predicted proteins | sample MGYA00242736_ERZ504529 | MGnify/ENA primary metagenome ERZ504529 (study PRJEB26092, sample SAMD00036275) | human gut metagenome | host: Homo sapiens | study: EMG produced TPA metagenomics assembly of...
CATTTTGGAATTAATCCTGCGTGGCAGTAAGGGCAGCTGCCTTTTTTGTATTCCTGAAGTGTAAGTTTCCTGCCACAGTTTCCGCATAAAACAGGATAAGCTTCTTCCGGTGTTGTTGCCACAAATGAATGATCTTCCAGTTCATCGTGGCAGGAATAACATGCGTAATATTTCCTGCACTTCGCGCAGAGCAATGCAGCTATATCAAGCTGTGTGTGATAGTGTGTACACCGTCCTGCTTTATCAAGTCCGATTCCGTGGATCTTTATGTTTTCCTGCTTTCCCCGAGTATCTTTCGGCAGGCTATTCTTTATCCTGTTACTGTTATCAGCGGTTTCCTGCATTGTTGATTCCTTTTCTGATGGGAATTGCGATCAGAACTGCAAGAACTGTGATTACAATGTCCTTTGGAATAAATGCTGTTAAGGAGTATACTGCGATTGCCGGGATGCTCATGGAGCCTCCTACAAAGTGCCACTGCAGACCGCCGATTGTCTCAACAATCAGAAGTCCGATCAGTGCAAATCCGATTGAGATTGCAAGGTTCTTTGTCTTGTTCTCTGTTTTCGGACGGATTCCACAAAGCCAGGTCATGATCGGCCATGCCCAGATGTATCCTCCTGTAACTCCTACGATGCTGCTGATTCCGCCTGAGAAGTTAGCAAAGATTGGAAGACCGATGGCTCCTAACAGAACGTAAACCAGTGTTGCTGTAGTTCCAAGCCTGGAACCAAGTACTGCGCCTACAAGTGCTACACCAAATACCTGAATGGTGATCGGTACACCGGTAGGCATTGGCAGTGAAATCTGTGATATTACTGCAAGAACTGCTGCAAACATACCAACCAGTACCATTTCTCTGGTTGTAAATTTTCTCTCTGCAGCAGGGCTTTTTGCATATGACTGACTCATAATAAGACTCTCCTCTTTCCCTGTTGATGATTGGTTTTGACTTTCTTTTTATATCATAGGCGCGGAGAATTGTCAACTTATTTATCTGAATTCAGTTTACATTTGTTTCCGATAAGTATCCGGCGATACATCTGTATAGCGTTTAAACACTCTGGAGAAATAAGTGCTATTTTCGAATCCAAGAAGTTCTGAGACTTCATAGACCATTTTTCCATCCTGAAGCATTTGTCTGGCCAGTTCTTATTTTTCGGAGGTTTACATATTCTATGAAATTATAACCGATTTCTTTTTTGAACATGGTGCTGAGATAAGCTGAGGAAACTCCTGTTTCAGCAGCTACATCTGACAGATGGATTGGTTCCGTGATATGCGCTTCTATATATTTTACTACTTTCTGCAGGATTTCAGATCTACTGCATTTGTAGGCAATCCAGAATTTTTCCATAAAAATATCATTAAATTTCAGAAACCATTTTTCTATTTCCCTGAGGCTTTCCATCATCATGATTTTCTGATAATGACAATTATCACCATCCAACTCTATTTCTTCCAGTGCGCCGTCCAATGACTGTGCAACCAGGGAATAAATTCCCAAAAATATCCATAAAAATTTCTTCTCAGCACATTGATACTGACATAAGGCTCCTGTCGGATCAGTCCGAAGATTCCATACAGCTCCTGTTCAACTTTTTCTCTGTCAAAACTTCGAATCTTCTCTTTTAGGGAATCCAGATATCCATGCATTCCTCGTGGACTATGACCTTCTGTTTCAATCTTCTTCTGAAAAAACACCACGTTTCTCTTCTTTATTCATAATAACTGAAAAGCTGTATCTGCTCGGCCATCGCAGCAGCCCGAACAAGATCCGCAGTTTTTTCCATGCAACCTTCAAAGATTCCCATGTACAGTTCTCTGCCTGTTTTCCGCTCTGCCCTTTTCTTTTAATTCCATATAAACAGATCTTTCCGGTTTTTTCTTTCAGCAGGAAATATCCATACTGATTTCCCTTCTGAATCTGCAGGCCTTCCCTGAGTTCGGTTTCTGCCCATTTATGGATCATTTCCATAACCCCGGACAACTCTTCTGTATCTTTCGCCAGTATACAGATTAATGTCTGATAATTACAGGTACCTGCAAAAATATCTCTGCTGTCTCTCATAATCTCTTCATAACGGATCTCACGTATTCCCTGCATATGCACCTTATTTCTTTCTTCTGTTTCTCCCAGACACTTTTCCAGAATACTTTCCAGTTCATCAGAACTCAGATTCAGTTTTCGCAGATAATCATACGCCCCCAACTTCATTGCCTTCTTTACAACATCGAATTCTTCCTGGCAGCTTACCACGATTACTCTGGTTTGCATTTCTTCTTTCTTCAAAAATTCCAGAATTTCTAGCCCGCTGACTCTGGGGATATTCAGATCAAGAAGAATGATATCCGGACGGCTGTTCCGGATCATTTCCAATGCTTCTTCTCCATCTGTTGCATCCGGCAGCAGTTCCAGATCCAGTTTCTTCCAGTCTACAAGCTGACGCAGTCCAAGTCTTGCCAGAATTTCATCCTCTACGATCAATACCTTTTTCATAGAATGTTCTTCCCTTCATCCGGATAATAATTGCTATCTTTTTATCCTATTTTATCACCTTTCTTCTGATTCTGTAATTTTTTTTTGGAAGACGAACCCATATTTCGAAACCATTTCTGACCTTTTCATTATAGATCAGTCCATAAGATTCGCCGTACAACAGCTTCAGTCTGGAATTTACATTGTAAAGCCCGATCCCCGTCACAGCTCTCTGGTTCTTCTCTCCCTTCAGAAGATCTTCAATCTTCTTTTTATCCGCAGAATTTCCATTATTGAATACAGATATGACAAAATCATTCTCATACTCTATTGCAGAGACTATAATCTGCCCTGCTGTCACACCTTTTACTCCGTGCAGAATCGCATTTTCTACAATCGGCTGCATGGTAAATGCAGGGATTTCATAATAGAATAGTTCTGTTGGAATTACATTATAATACTGAAACGAACTTCCAAACCGCATCTGCATGATATCTACATATGCTTTCAGAAGTGCCGTTTCCTGTCCCACAGTAGTCATGCCGTTTTTGTTACTGTAAACTGCATGCAAAATATCTCCCAGTGCTTCCAGTGCTTTCTCCGTGTTTTCATTCCCCCCTGCACGGTCCTGTCCTTCTTTTATGGCCACGATCCTTATGGAATTAACCGTGTTAAAGATAAAATGAGGGGAAATCTGCGACATGAGCATCTCATAATGGGCTTTTTCTTTTAATCTGCTCTCTCTTTCTACTTTTTCCAGAAGCTCTTCGATCTTTTTCCCAGCCTGGTTATAGCAGGATACAAATTTGCTCATCTCCTTGAAAGAACCTCTGGGTTCCTCCAGAACTGCCATTCCATTGGGAGCTTTTTCCAGAGTCTGTGCCACTTCAACCAAAGGTTTGGCGATTCTTTTAGAAAAATATAACATGGTGCAGACAGTGAATCCAATCACCAGAAGTAACATTTCCAGAATTCTCTGGAGAATCTTTCTGTTTTCTTTTAGGAAAATTTCCTGGGGAACAAGGTAGACCAGTTTATTGGAATCATTCTCCAGTTCGCCTTCCATATAATAAAAATCATCTTTCAGATTACCTGTCGTAATTTCATTCTCAGAAATCTCCTTTACAGTTTCCTGTTCTCTCAGTTCTTTCAGCTGTTTCTGATATTTCTCATTATACTCCATCAATATATCATTGTTTCTGTCCAGGATATAAAGGGCACCGCCTTCCTCTGTCACCATACCTGCTGCCAGTTTTCCCCAGATTTTTTTTCTCAGAAAGCCGAATCAGCATGACTCCCAGATTTTTGCCGGAATAATCTAGAATTTCCCGTCCCATATAAAAATATTTCTGTATATTGTCATGTATTGTCATTTCCTGGAACATGGTTTCTATGTCCTGTACTGTAAGTTGTCTTTCTTCCATTTTCCAAAATCTCCTGATACCACTGTTCCTTCTCATAATTCGTTTCTGTTCTGCTTAATGTGTAAGAACCAATCATATATCCTTTTTTCGTAAGTATAGCTACTTTTCCGCCAACGGCATTTAAGACGGAGCTCTCTACATCCGAAATATCATTAGAAAGTTCTCTTTTCGCCTGATAGATCTCGTAGGAATCCCCGTCTTGCTCTAAAATTCGCAGGTTCTTCAGTGTATTTTTATTTGTCATCAACATGCTTGTAGCATAATTGGTCACTTCAATCATCTGATCTGTGTTATCCCTGATCTGGGATAGCAAATCTGTCTCATTGTTAATCTTATTTTCCGTGGTAACTTTCTGAAGATAGAAATTCAGAAGCATCAAAGCCAGGCACAACGGCAGCACCACAAAAAAGTCCCATATAAAAATGTGAGCTGCCTTCTTATGCTCTGGTTACCCGGATTTTTACGTTTGAAACTCATACGCAAATTTCCTCTTTCTACATCTGACCTGTATTTATCCTTTCACTGCACCGGCCGAAAGTCCCTGTACCAGATTCTTCTGCACCAATGCAAAGAAAATCAGAATTGGTATCAGACTAATCACCACTGCTGACATCAGCAGTCCCCAATCTACAGAATACTGTCCTACAAAGTCCTGCATACCAACCTGAATGGTTTTCTTTAAAGTTGTATTAATAAAAATAGAAGCATACATATATTCATCCCAGGATGTCATAAAACAGAACAAGGCTGTAACAAAAAGTCCCGGCTTAGCCACATGAATAATCACATGGAAAAAAGATTTCAACCTGCTACAGCCATCAATCCTGGCAGCTTCCTCCAACTCCCATGGGATGGAAATAAAAAATGCACAGGTATTCCATATGGCAAAAGGCAGGGTAAAAGAGCAGTACATCAGAATCAGTCCTATATAACTGTCAATCAGGTTCAACTGTTTCATAATAATATAGTAAGGAATACACAACAGGATTCCCGGAAACATTCTTGTCATAGAACCGCCATCTTAATTTTCCCGGCACCTACGATTCTATATCTGGTAAGTCCATATGCTGCCATTACTGATAATATCATACAAATCAGTGTTGTGACCAGTGTAATGAAAATACTGTTCATAAAATATCTTACGAAATTCGACTGAAACAGTACCTGTCTGAAATTGTCAAATGTGATATGAGTCGGTATGATCTGAGATAGATCATATATCTGTTCCTTTGTTTTCAGGGCAGTCAATACCACATAGATAAACGGGGTCACTGCAAGAAAAACCATGACTATTGTGAATATATAGGCTACCACATGCCTTATAGCTTCATTTCGTTGTTTTGTATGCATATAGTTTCCTCCTCCCTATTCTTTCTCACTTACCATCTTCAGGTAAACTCCAGAGAAAACAGCCATAAATATAAACAATACCACGGATGCAGCTGCTGCAGTTCCAAAATTATGGTCAATAAATGCTCTTCTGTATGCATAGGTATAAATAATCTCTGTGCTGTACAGCGGGCCACCTTTGGTCATCAGCCAGATGGTGTTAAAACAGGACACAATACCGATCAGATTCAGAATGGTTGAAATAGCCAGAGGCTCTTTGATAATCGGAAGTGTGATTTTCCAAAAACACTGCCAACGACTGGCACCATCTATTTCCGCACTCTCATACACATCCCCGGAAATTCCCTGCAGTGCTGCCAGAATAAAGATCATCTGAAAAGGAATTCCCTTCCATATTGCTACCAGAACCACACACCAGAACGCTGATCCCACATTTCCAAGCCAGGATACAGATTCTGTAATCATTCCCAGCTTCACTGCCAGTATATTAATGATACCTACATTTGCATTGAATAAAAAAAGTAAAGGTCATAGCTGCTATGGCATGGGGAACTGCCCATGGAACCAGAATCAGCGTTCTATATACAGATCTTCCTTTCAGTTTCTGGTTCAGTGCAAGTGCAAGAAGCATGGCTGCCACAAGCTGTACCACAAGATTCACCACCGTCCACTTCACTGTATTTCCAATAGACTGTAGGAACACTTTGTCTTTAAAAATATCAATATAATTCTGTAAACCTGCAAAGGTATTAAATGTAGGATCATTTGAGCGTACAAGGTTATAATTTAAGAAACTCAGATAAATACCTCTGAAAAGAGGATACACAGAAAGTGCCAGTACCGCAATTACTGCTGGTGCCATCAAAAGATATCCTGGAAGATTTTTTTTCAGTTCCAGGCCTTCTTTTCTACGTATTTTGGACATGATCTTCCTCCCTTCTCAATGAAGAAGCGCTGCCGCCATTTCACGCCAGCGCCTCTGTTATTATTTCATGTTTGTTTCCCGGATATTTTTACTGATAATTAGATGCAATGTTTTCATTGAGCTTCTGGGTAAGAGAAGTCAGCGCATCTTCAGCTGATGACTGTCCGTAGTCTACTTCCAGGATGGCATTGGTGATCAGTTCATCGATGGATTTCTCATTGATAACAGCAGGTCTTGCTTCTGTATACGGAAATTCTTCTGTAAAGACTTTCAGTTTGTCATTTCCTTCCAGTGCTTTGTCATAGTCGAAGTCTTTACGTGCTGAAATCTTTCCTTCTACGCCAAGAAGAGAATCTCCTTTTTCTGAATTCAGATACTGAATCAGGTCATAAGCAAGTTCCGGATCTTTGCAGTTGGTATTAATATTCCAGGTCCATCCTCCCAGTACAGTTGCTTCTGTTTTTCCTTTTACCATCGGAGCAATGCCGTAATCCAAATCCGGATTAATATTTTCTACTTCGCTGGAGCACCAGTCTCCGCCCAACAGGAAGGTTGCTTCTCCATTTGCAAAACTTTCATATACTTTGTCCCATGTAGTTGCTTCTTTAAAAGACTCTACCAAACCGCCTTTGGAGATCAGATCACAAATATAATTCCATGCCTCTTTTCCCTCCTCATTGTCGATCACTACCTGCGGGATATCTCCACTTGTATCAATGACTGGGCATTCATTCTGATAGAAAAATGAATAAAAAGCATATGCACTCTGATAAGTAATAATACCGCCATATCCGGCTTCTTTTGCTTTATCTACTGCATCAGAAAGTTCTTCCCATGTTGTAGGAACATCGATTCCCAGTTCCTCCAGACGTTCTTTATTATAATAGAGACCCGTACAGTCCATATACCATGGCACGGAATAATATTTACCCTCAAATTTGCCGGAATTGAGTGGTCCTTCCTGATACTGCGCAGTAAGCTCATCGGCTGTGGTAATATCTTCCAGTGGATACAGAAGTCCCATTGCTGCAAGGTCAATGGCATGTCCGGAATTGTCCATCACTACAATGTCTGCTCCGCCTCCTGCCAGAGCTGCTGTCTGGAAAGATTCCTTAATATCCTGCTGGGAAACTCCCTGCAATGTGATCTCCACCCCTGGATTCTCTTCTTCATATTGTTTGATCACTTTCGCAAGCTCTTTCCCTTTTGCTTCTGTCTCATCGATCCAGTTATTTAACATCAGAAGTGTCAGTTCTCCTTCTTTCTGATCTGAAGTATCGGATGCAGCCCACACACCTGTCTGTGCGCCCAAAGTCAAAGCCCCTGCCAACATAACAGCTAATGCTCTTTTCTTCATTATATAGTTCCTCCTTCTCATCTTCTCTCTTAATCTCTATGTTACTGATCTGCTTTCCAATCGATTGTTCTGCTATGCACTTATTAAAACATGAAATCCCTGATTTTTGAATAACGATATTATTCTTTCTTTTTCCATCTTTTCTAAAAAAAGTAGAGCTTTCCGGAACTGGTATTATTTTTATCTTTTTGGGGTCAAACATCTAAATTATCTTTATTCTCATTTCTCTTCTCATCACGTATAATCACAAGCATAAAAAGACAGATGCAGGATTCCTGACATCCTGTGGATTTTATTCCTAACTAACTTTTTACTATTTTTTCTACTATTTTTAAGGAGGGTTTTCCATCATGAAAAAACTGAATGTTGCTTTAGTAGGCTTAAGCTTCGGGCTTGAATTCGTTGCTATCTACTGTAAACATCCTGATATTGATAAGGTGTATATCGTAGATAAAAATGAGAAACTTCTGAATATTGCAAAAGAACGATACAGCATTCCTGATGAACGCTGTTTCACAGATCTGCAGGATGTACTGGATATTCCTGAAATTGATGCAGTTCATCTTGTAACACCGCCAGCAACACATGCTCCGTTTTCTGTACGCGTCTTAAATGCAGGTAAACATTGTGGCTGTACAATTCCTATGGGAATGAGCATCCAGGAATTAAATGACATCATTGCAGCCCGCAAGGCCTCCGGCAAAAATTATATGTTTATGGAAACAACGATTTTCCAGAGAGAGTTCCTCTATATCCAGGAGCTTTATAAGAAGGGCGAACTTGGACGCCTCCAGTACATGACCTGTGCACATTACCAGGATATGGAAGGATGGCCGGAATACTGGGAAGGCTTCCCGCCACTGATGCATCCGACACATGCAGTTGCTCCTTGTCTGATGCTCGCAGGCCATCTTCCAGACAAGGTTTACGCAAGAGGTTCCGGAAAAATCCGCAAAGAACTGGCTGACAAATACGGCTGCCCGTTTGCATTCGAATCCGCATTTATTTCTCTTCAGGATAGCGATGTAACTATTGAAATGGAACGTTTCCTCTACGGTGTAGCCAGAAGCTATTCCGAATGCTTCCGAGTATACGGTGAAAACGAGAGCTTCGAATGGCAGCAGCTTGCTGATGAAGATCCTGTTCTCTTTACCCGTACAGGAGAACTGGAGAAAGTGGACATTCTGGATGAAGACAGCGAAAAATCCAGTCGTGGATCAGAGATTGTGGAAAAAAGAATCCAGATCCCGGATTATGCACACCTTCTTCCGAAGGAAATCGCATCCTTCACCACCAACACAGTATATAACAATGAGAACACCCATCTCTCCTTTACCCAGGGTGGGGGTCACGGTGGTTCCCATCCACACCTTGTACATGAATTCATTCGTTCCATTCTGGAAGAACGTAAACCTGCTATTGACGACATCATGGGTGCTTACTGGACAGGTACAGGAATCTGTGCGCACGAATCCGCTATGAAGGGTGGAGAAGTTATTACAATTCCTCGTTTCGAATAACCTATATCATTTAACTTTATATCATAAATATACCAAAGGAGCTGTCTTGAAATAGACAGCCCCTTTTTTTCTTTATCTTCTATTATTAATAACCTCTTTCGCCATATCTGCAAGTTCTCCGGCAGATAATTTTCCATCTATTTGCAGCAAATCATACTGGATGCCATCTTTATTCCAGTTAACGCTTTGAACCTGACTGACATCAATCTGAGAAGCGCTGTCATCGTAACTGAATACAAGTTTTCCACTGGCCTGGTCTTTTTTATCCTGTTCTGTCAATTCATAATCATCCGATACCACTTTATTTATATAATGTACATAATACAGATTTGTTCCATTTACAGTGGCAATAATATCACCTGACGGAATAAGTTTTGAGTTAAATTTCTGCTGTTCAAACGATACAACATCTCCATTCTTCTGATAATCAAAGGACACAGATTTAAACTTCTCAATTACATTTGCATTGTCGTCCTTAAAACTGTTTTTTATAATATTGCCCTTTTTGAAGCAGTATCCGTTCTCAAAAGTATCAATCAATACCGGTCTATACCCAATATCCTTTGTAACCTGTTCTAACGTTGGAAGAGATGTATAATCAGCACGTGATGCAGATGAACCTGTCCACATTGAAATCTTTCCTGTTGCTGCCACAGCAGTAACTCCAATTGTAAGTGTTGCAGCTATCAACAAAGGTAATATTTTCTTTTTTGATCTCATAGTCGTTTTGCTTCCTTTCTGTATCTGCGAAGTCAAGTTTTGCATAAACTCTCTGTCTGATATTCTCTGTATCAATATCAAGAGCATTGCAGGAAGTATCTGCCTGTTTTTGTATTCCCAATTCTTTAAGCAAATTTTTTCTTCTCATATCTTTCCTCCGCATTCGATAACATTTTTTCTGAGTTTTCTTTTTCCTCTTGAAAGTCTGGTCTTAACTGTAGAAATATTAAGTCCCATTGCTTTTGAAATGTCCTTGATTTTTTCATCAAATTTATACCGCCTTACAAAAATCTCGCTGTCAGGTTCGCCAAGGCTCATAACTGTTTCCCATACATAATTATTGTGAAAATTCTCTTCCATGAAATTTTTGCCATCTGACAGCTCAATATCTTCAAGAGATGTATGATCCATCTTTCTGTTTATCCGTTTCAGAGCAAAATTCCGGGCAACAGCAGCAAGATATGACCGTAATGTACCTTTCTGCAAATCTATCCTCCCGGTATTCTTCCAAAGTACAACAAACACATCTGCCACAATTTCTTCAATATCCTCTTTCGGCAGTGAATTGCCGGCCATATGATACAAAACAGTACTCAAATACGGCGTATAAATTCGGATTGCTTCATCTATTGAATTTTTTTTCTCTGTTCCTGAGACGCTGCAAAAGTTCTGCTTCATCTGTCATATCAATCCTACTTCTTTTAATATTTTCAAAAATTTAAAAAGCTTTTAACCTTTACATTCTTATATATCCTGTCAAAGAGCAAAAAGTTTTCAATTTTAGAAAATTATGATATTGATACACCACTACAACTTTTTTTTATAAAAAATATCGTACAGGATTTCCTGATGTATAATGAATTTGGCATAAAACATTCAAAGGAAAGTGACCCTGTACGACAAAACATTATACAGCGAAAAAACACTGATAGGTAGACTTCAGCAATATTTTTTGATCTATTTTGAAACTTTTTTTTTGTTCCGACAGCAGATACCTTATTTCTGCTGATATTATCTATACTGGGCCGCACACAACGGTTCCAACTATCTGAATGGACACTGCTTTGTGAGAGTCATGTTATGCCTGAATTTCACAGCAAAGATCATGTCATCATCCTTGTGACAGCTGGGATACAAAACACAACCTGCTATCCATCGTTGATGAATATCCGAATCTGGATCTGATTGGCAATGCAAGGAGTGCTTCTGTCATGTATGATCTTGCTTATGTCCATCTTTTTGTTTGTAAAATTTCTGAAAATATTCTGGTGAAATGGTAGTATAATACAGAGAATGTAAAAAACGTAAGAGAGTAAAAATGAAACTACCGGATAAATTAGCACCGTTTCTGGAATTATTGCACATATACAGAGAAACTGGGTGAGAAAACAGTAAAAGCATATCGGATTGATCTAAGCAGTGTTTGGTTTTGGTCGCCTGTGAAGAGCAAGACAAAGAGAAGCTTGAGGAATATATTACGGAATTACATAAAAAACACAAACAGAACAGAGATTAAAAAAAAGTGGATATTTCGTTGGCAATGGAAGAGACAACGGAAAAAAATACTTTTATGAGAACCGATTTCCTTTCCGATGCATCTAATTAGTGTAAAAGTAAACATGAGTAGTAATCCAGCTGGACAAAAGGAGAAGACAAAGTTATGACAAAAGATGTATTTATTAAGGAGGTTCGGGATGCAGAAGCCATGCTGTATCATATATCAAAGTCCATTCTGAAGAATGATTCTGATTGTGGGGATGCTGTGCAGGAAACAATTCTTAAGGCATATGAGAAACTTCCCACCTTAAAGAAAGAAAAGTATTTTCGAACATGGATCACGAAGATATTGATCAATGAATGCAATGGGATTCTTACGGAAAAGAAAAAATGTTATTCCATATGAAGAATATATGGACAATATGAGGCTGACTGAGGAGGACAGATACAGTCATCTGTATATGGCGATTATGGAACTTCCGGAGGATCTGAGGATTTTGGTAACATTGTATTATTTAGAAGAATTCTCACAGAAAGAGATCAGTGAGGCTCTGGATATTCCGGAAGGAACGATCAAAAGCAGACTTTCACGTGCAAGAGAGTTTTTGAAGGTGCAGTTATCCGAAGAAGAGAAAAGACCGGCAACTGGGAAAAACAGCAAGCAATTAAAGAGAATAACAGGAAAGGGGAAAATGTCATGTTAGAGAAGAAATGGAATAATATCGCACCGGAAGTACCACAGGATTTTCATAATAAATTTGAAGATACACTAAAACAGATTGAACAGGCGGATTCAGTTGATAAAAAAATACAAAAGAAAAAAAATCAGTGGACGATTATTGATTGCAGCAGCAGTAATCTGTACTGGTATGGCTGTTACTGTGGCTGCAAAAGAGTTCTTTAAATGGAATGATTACCTGGTGAAAAGACTGGATCCATCGGAGGAACAGCAGGAGACACTGCAGGAATCAACTTATATTCAGAATATAGACCAGTCTGTAACACAAAATGGTGTGACGGTTACCCTGACAGATTCTATTCAGGATCAGGGATTCCTGTATGCTTTTTTTGAAGTGAAAACAGAGGACAGTATTTCTATGACTGATCATACTTCTTTTTGAGGAGATGACACATTTTTAAAGATCGATGGAAAAGAAGTATATGCAGTGGACGATAACAGATTTGGAAGTTTTCAATACTGGGGTAGGACAGGATATGTTACTGAAAACAGATCAAAATTCTACACATCTTAAATATTTTAACGCCTGTATATCTTATGACGGTGATTATGATCTGAGTAATAAAAACAGTAGAAAATCACATTAAAAGAATCTTACGGAGGAAGGAGATTATGATACGACTG
>ENA-OQAJ01000474-OQAJ01000474.1-human-gut-metagenome-genome-assembly--contig:-NODE-474-length-12634-cov-3.226113_pt1 | contig 12634 bp, 18 predicted proteins | sample MGYA00242736_ERZ504529 | MGnify/ENA primary metagenome ERZ504529 (study PRJEB26092, sample SAMD00036275) | human gut metagenome | host: Homo sapiens | study: EMG produced TPA metagenomics assembly of...
CTCACCTTCAGGCCACAGGAAACCTCAGCCTTTCCTCCCAGCCATCCACGCGCAGCGCGTGATGGCGTCATCCCTCACCTTCAGGCCACAGGAAACTCAGCCTTTCCTCCCAGCCATCCAGCGCAGCGCTGATGGCTCATCCACTCCCGGGAATCCACTCAATCCTCCAGCCCTCATCAATCCCCACTTCCGCCAGTCGCCCCACACCCCCACCACTACCTCCCGCCCGGAACCGAACAGCCGGGGAGACGGGTGCCGGTTGGCTCCGGGCTTCGTCGGGGGCTGGCTTCTAGGCTGCCGGAATTCTGCTAAAACCGTTTTTAAAAAGTCCGAACTTGCGGCTTGCTGCCGCTCAGACAGCGGACTTTTGTAAAACAACGCAGATTTCCGCCAGCCAAGAATCAGCTCCCGTTCTGCAGAGTCGTAGCCAACCGGCACCCGTCTCCCCGGCGTCCGTCATCCGCCATCCGCCCTCCACCACAAAAAAGAGCGCCCCGCAGCCCATCTAGACCACAAAGAACGCTCTCCTAATTCCATCAGCTTACAATCATACACAATCACCTACGATCAGCATACAATAATCCCATACGATCGCATCAAATATAACTCATAAACCCTCCAACACCTCACTACTCTTAGTAACCATCAAAAACGCCTGCGGATCCACCTCATCAATAAACCTCTGCAGAAGCACCGCCTGTCTCACATCAACAACCGTCAGAATAATCTTCTTATCCTTATGCGAATAAACACCCTCCCCATGATAAACCGTAGCACTCCGACCCAACCCATTCATAATAAACTCACAGATCTCATCCGGCTTACTGGAAATGATCGTAAAATACTTATTCAGCTTCATCCTCTCAATAGACTTATCGATCATCAACGTCTTAGCCATAAGCCCCAGCACAGAACAAAGCCCCGTAGTAAGATCAAACACCATAAACGAAACAACAACGATCACACAATCCACTGCAAACAACGCACCCGAAATATTCATCGTAGAATACTTCTTAATGATCATCGCCACAATATCCGTGCCACCACCCGAAGCATTCTCAAAAAGCAGCAGCGCCGCAGCCAGCGCCGGCAAAATGATCGCAAAGCAAAGCTCCAGCATAATATTCCCCGTCAGCGCCCTGTCCATAGGAAAAACCTTCTCAAACACATTCAGAAGCAAAGAAGAAACAACCGTAACATAAGCCGTCTTCACTCCAAAATCTCTGCCAAGAATAACAAACCCGATCACCAGCAAAATAAGATTGATCACCAGGTTGATCTGCGCAGACGTCATCGGAATAAAATGCGAAAACACAACCGCCATACCCGAAACACCACCAAAGGAAAAATTATTCGGAAACTTAAACACATAAATCCCCACATCCATCAGAACAACAGCAAATGTGATAATGATATACTCCATCACACGCTTCGGTATCATGATTTTTCAATTAAAAAATATCCTCCTGATCTCCTCAAAAAATTTTCACTGGGAACTACCGGTCAAAGCCGGCAATCCCCTCATCCTCTTCGTTTATCATACCTTATATCACCAAAAATGGAAATAAAAAAAGACAGAGAAAAATACATTTCCCTGTCCCTTATATCAACGATCACGATCAACCACAGCTTACAACCCGAAAAACCTCTCCAGAAATTCCGCCACACCATCATGATCGTTATCTCCGGTCACCTCATTCGCTGCATCCTTTACATACTGTTTGGAATTGCCCATAGCAACACCGATACCTGCCCCCTCCAGCATTTCCAGATCATTCTCATTATCTCCGAAAGCGATCACATGCATCCGGTCAATACCAAGCTTTGTGCGGAGCATGGCAAGACCCACACCCTTGTCCACACCTGCAGCATTAAACTCCGCATTGCCGCTGATGGAAGTGGTCACTGCCACATCATCCAGATCCTTCCATTTCTCACGAAGTGCCCTGCTGGTCTCCATATCATCAAAATAAATATTGATCTTCTCTGCCTGATCCAGAATATCTTTCTGATGATAAAAAATCCTTTAACATATACATGTCTGCTGAGGAAATAATCTACAAAAGTTTTTTCCAGCAGATCTTTATCCGCTACAGATGCCACATAATCTCTGGCATCCGCATCAGAATAGGCGATCCCATTTGCATAAGCCTCTGCGATCCAGCCTTTTGCGCCGCTGTTTTCCACATCCTTCAGGATTTTACTTACCATTCCTTTTGGCATGGTTTTTCGCCAGATCATCTCATTTTTATCGTAATCCCAGACAACACAGCCGTTTTCCACGATTCCCCATTCACACCCCGGAGCACAGAAAACTCCTGAGGGATCAGCTCTCTGGTCCTTCCGGTTGCCGGTACCACATAATGTCCGTCATCGATCAGCCGCTGCAGAACATTTCTGTTCCTTTCAGAAATCTTATTCTCGCTGTTCAGAAGAGTTCCGTCCATATCCACTGCAATGATATATTTTTCCATAATTTCCTCCTGTTTGTCTTCTCCTCACAGGCAAAAAGCGTATCTGCACTGCACCCGGATATCCTTTGGCAGTACAGATACGCACAAATACTCATACCTGCTCTCTGTAAAGCGGAGTCTTTTCTTCCACTTTACTACTCATATACAACAGCTCAGGAATTACCGGATCCTCATCATAAACGCCTCGTACGGTCTTAAGTCCGCTTTGATCCCTGTTCTGTCCTTATAGTTTGCAATCTTAATATCCTCTTTATCGGACACATATTTCGCAAGACCTTCTGTACTTACCGTATCCTCAGAAAGGTTTGCCACCACGATCCACTGCTCTTTGTCGGAGGTTCTTAAATATGCAAAGACCTTCTCATCTTCCGGAAGAAGGAGCTGATAGTCACCTTCTGTGAGAAGCTCTTCCTCATGACGAAGACAGATCAGATCCTTATAATAATAAAACACGGAATCATTTTTTTCCAGAGCTTTTTTTACATTGATCTCCTGGTAACGATCAGAAAGGCGGAACCATGGCTTACCGGTCGTAAATCCTGCATTTTCGCTGTCATCCCACTGCATCGGAACCCTGGCATTGTCACGACTCTTGTTCCATACTGCCTTGCGGAAATCATCCTCAGAAATGGTTTTGTTCTTAACGACAAGATCCTGATATGCATTACGAACCTCGATATCCTCGTACTCCTCCAGCGGGAACTGCACGTTTGTCATACCGATCTCCTCTCCCTGATATACATAAGGAGTTCCCTGCATACCATGGAGAACGGTAGCATAAGCCTTTGCACATTCCTCGCGGTAAGTAGTGTCATTTCCCCATCTGGAGATCACACGTGGCTGGTCATGATTTTCAAAATACAGAGCATTCCAGCCCTTGTTATAAAGCTTGTTCTGCCACTCACTCATAACACGTTTCAGATCACGGAGATCAAAAGGCTTCAATTCCCACTTGCGGTTTACAGAGCCCGGAATACGGTCGATGTTCATATGCTCAAATGTGAAGATCATATTCAGCTCCTCACGCTCCGGATCTGTAAACAGTCTTGCAACCTCCGGTGTGGAGCCCGGCGCCTCACCTACCGTCATACAGTCATATTTTGAAAGCACCTCCCGGTTCATCTCATGGATAAACTCATGAAGTCTTGGTCCGTTGCTGTGATATTTTCCTGTATAATACTTGCGGTCATCAGTCTTCGGGTAATCCGGGAAGGACTGATCCTTGGAGATAGACGCGATCACATCCATGCGCCATCCATCAGCACCTTTATCCATCCAGAACTTCATCAGATCATAGATTTCCTTACGGACAGTTTCATTTTCCCAGTTGAGATCCGGCTGCTTTCTGCTGTAGAAATGAAGGTAATACTGGCCACGCTCTTCATCATATTCCCAGGCACTTCCACAGAAGCTGGAACCCCAGTTGTTCGGCTCACTGCCGTCTGCTTTCGGATCCTTCCAGATATAATAATCACTGTATTTGCTGTCTTTTGACTTCCGGCTTTCCACAAACCATGCATGCTCATCGGAAGTATGGTTGACAACAAGATCCAGAACGATCTTGATACCATGCTCATGAGCTTTTTGGATCAGCTCATCCATGTCCTCGTTACTTCCGAAACCTGCGTAGATCTTCCGGTAATCACTGATATCGTAACCGTTGTCGTCCTGTGGGGAGTCAAAAACAGGACTAAGCCAGATCACATCGATCCCAAGGTTCTGAAGGTAGGGGAGCTTTTCAATAATACCCCTGAGATCGCCGAAGCCATCTCCGTTGGAGTCCTTAAAGCTTCTTGGATAAATCTGATATACAACGGAATTCTTCCACCAATCTTTCATTTCTTATGTCTCCTTTATTTTGCATTGAGCAGATATTTATAATCCGTATTTGCTGCTTATTTATATCCGGTCAGGTGTTCTTCAACTGCCCTTTTTGCGGTCAGTTATTTCGATATAACTTTTTTTTTAGGCTTTTTTATAGGCGGACCCTATACGGCCCGCCTTTTCATAATTCTGATCTTTATTCCTTATCCTTAAGGCTTATGCAATTCCAAGAAGAGAGAGAAGGATGCTCAGGATGATAACACCAATGATCAGAACTGTGATGCTGATATTTTTCTTTTTCAGCAGATAGTAGCACAGAAGAGTCAGTCCAAGAGGAACGATGCCGACAAAGATCTGGTCCAGCATGTTCTGGAGATTCAGAACAGATTCACCCTTCATGGTGAGTTCATAAGTGGAATTAAAGGTTACCATGCTGGCAGTCATGCCGCCGACCATGATCAGACCTACAATGCTGGCAGCCTTTGTCAGGATGTTCATAAGACCGCTTGCATAAACCTTCTGGATGTATTCGGAACCAAGCTTGTATCCCAGGAAGGTTCCGTAATATTTCACAAGAATAGACGGAATATTGAAAAGAAGCAGGAACACGATCGGTGCCAGAACGTTTCCGGATGCACCAAGACCTACTGCGATTCCGGCTGCGATTACACGGAGAACTCCCCAGAAAATGGAATCACCGATACCTGCCAGAGGTCCCATCAGAGAGGATTTGACCGCGTTGATAGAGCTTGCGTCAAAATCTTTCTGCTCGCTGTTTTTCTTCTCCATGGATGCCACAAGGCCCATAATGAACGTGGAACAGGTGATGGTTGTATTGAAGTAGGACATACTTCTTGTGAGGGCAGCTTTTTTGCCTTCCTCATCGTTTTTGTAAAATTTATTGATAAAAGGCATCAGGGAATAACAGAAACCGGAAGCTCCCTGTTTTGCCGGGCTTACTGCCGCATACAGAGTGAAGGAACGCCAGAACGCTTTTCTCAGCATTTTTCTTTCATCTGCAGGAATGGATTTCGTTAAATTACTCATGAGAAAAATTCCTCCTCTTCTTCATCAAGATATTCGTCAGAACCACCGGCTGGTGAAGCTGCCACTCTCTGTGCCGCAAGCTGGTTCAGCTTGTAATCGTTCATACCAATGGAAATGGCAATGATCACACCGATCACGGCAAGGGCGATCAGCGGAAGCTTTAAGTATGCTGCAAGAACAAATCCCAGGAAATAAAACATACAGATCTTGTTGTCCCAGAGCATCTTCATCAGCATTGCCATACCTACTGCCGGAAGAAGTCCGCCGCAAACTGTCAGACCATTCATAACAACATCCGGGATGGCATCCAGAAGTGCGCTGACTGCGTCAGATCCGAACAGGATCCCGAAGAATGCAAACAGAGAATATAAAAACCAGTTTACAGCCCAGAGCCCATAGTGAAGAGCAACGATCTGTTTTTCTTTTCCTTCTGCTGCCAGGCGGTCAAAGGTTTTTGCAAACATACCTACAATAAAGATATAAAGAACTGTTTTGATCTGAAGACCAAGGATACCGATAGGAAGTGCCAGTGTCAGGGCAACCTCAGAGCCTTTGCCAAGCATGATGGCAAAAGCAGTTCCTACAGCTGTGGCGATTCCGGCTCTGCCGCAGAAGCACCGCCGATATTTACAACTCCCATGAAAACAGCTTCCAATGAAGCTCCGATGATAACTCCTGTATGAAGATCTCCAAGCAACAGACCTACCAGCGGTCCGATGACGATCGGACGGTTCAGCATGGTAAATCCGATCAGCTCTGCACCGCCGACGCAGATAAATACGGCAAGTGCTACAAGAAATGCATTTAACATTTTTTCTTTCCTCCCTTTTTGTGTTACGTCTTATTCATTCCGTGGACATTCATATTTCACGGTTTACATTCAGCACTGTTGCGCTCATTCTTTTTGATAGGTATCAGTTTAATTTGTCCAGCACATCCTTCACAAGCTTCTGCTCATCATTGGGAACCTGCTGCATACATGCCTTCGGGTCAAGAGCTACCAGCTCTTTTAATGCCTGCTGCTCTGCTTTTGTCAGCATGATCGTCGGGGTCAGGACAAGCTTCTCGGAAACATCGATCCCGTCAAAACGTCCTGTATTTCCTACATTGAGGAAGCCGATCTCACCAACGCTCTGTCTTATCTTCAGAGCATCCTTTACCGTTCTTGTAAGAACCAGGATACGCATCCTGGATGCCTCGGGTTGTTTAAGATACGGATGGCTTCGTCCACCGGTTTGATCAGGGATTTGATTCCGCCAGGTACGGCCATTTTCAGCGCCATCTTCTGGGTATTGTCGTTGGCTGCCTCATCGTTGGCTACCACGATTCCCTGTACTGCCAGCTGTTTGGTCCAGGTCATGGCAACCTGTCCGTGGATCAGACGGTCATCTACACGAAGTGCGGTAATCTTTGCTGTGGAATTGTCGTAGGACTGCGGGGCCGGTTCTTTTTCGGTGCGGATTTTCGTACATCCGGCGCGGCGGTCTGCGCTGTGATTTTTTCTCCCTGTGCAATGCTTTCTGCATCATGTTTTCCCGCTGTGGATTTCTTTCCACCGCCCAGGTCTACCACCTGAAGTTCCTCTCTGGCGTCATCGATGAACTCCTGGATCTCTTCCTCTGTTACATCGTCATCTGCCATCATCACCTGCATCAGGACAGGAAGGTTGGTTCCTGTGATCAGCGTAACATTTTCTTTCTGGCTGTATCCCAGAAGTTTCTGGTTTACGCTTCCTCCCATCAGGTCTGTGAAAACGAAAATCCTGTCGTTTTCATGCTGTGCGAAATATTCTTCAAACTTTTTCTCCACATTGTCTTCCGGTGTTACGTAAGCGTCGATGGTTGTGATCTCGGCCATTTTTCCAACGATCAGTTCTGCTGTGTAACGGATACCGGAGGCCATTTTTCCATGTGTGGCGATCAGAATCTGTTTCATCTGGTATTCACTCCTTCTGTACTCTTTCCCTTTGGTTATATACCTAACCTTTATGCTCACACTATAGCATCAAAGCCAGGCTGTGTAAATAGGTTATGTACATAACCTATTATTGTGACAAGTTGGAAATTATGGTTTTGTGCAGGTTTCACATAGAAAATTTTTACCAAAAAAAGCCGAAAATACTCTGGCTGTCAGATACTGACAGTTCCCGTATGTTTCGCTTTTGACATTTTTATTCTGTTTTAATTCTCATCCTGCGGCTGTACCGACTTCCTGGGGATCAGGGTGACCGGAAGTTCGATCTCATTCTCACGCTCTTTCTCCACACCGTTGATCCGCTCCATCAGGATCTCTACGGCAAGGGAAGCTTTCTGCTCCACATTCTGGCTGATCGTAGTAAGCCTTGGCACGGAAAATTCCGCATAGCTGATATTATCGTATCCCGCGATTCCGATTTCCTCCGGGATCTTTACTCCACGGATGCTGAAAAAGCTGATTGCCTCCAGTGCATAAAGGTCTGACAGGAAAAACAGCGCAGTCTTCGGTTTTTTCCGCTGGATCAGCCACGCATAGCTTTCTTTTCGTTTGGCGTAGTTCATTCCAAGAGCGGTAAACTGCACCTTCTGTTTTTTTCCCGCAAATTCTTTTGCTGCGCGCTGGGCACCCATGTAACGGAAATGATCCACACCATTGTCACGGCCTGCACAGACCTGGATATGCTCATAGCCACATTCCAGGAGATATTTTGTCATAAGGTAGCCGCCGCTCTCGTCATCCAGTCCAATATTCAGGACATGGTTTTCCTGGCCTGCATCAAGCTCGCCGTAGGCATCAATGGAAACGATGGGCTTGTTGATCAGCTGATAGATTTTTTCGCAGTTGCTTTTGCTGAAAGAGATAGCAATGACGCCGTCCACATCCCAGCCCATGACCATCTGAAAGATCTTGTCCGTATCCTTTGCCGAATAGAGCATCAGATAGTATCCAAGTTCCTGCACGTATTTTTCAATAAAACCAATGATCTTTCCATAAAAAGGATCTCCGATAACAGAATCCTTGAAGTCTTTATGATAATTGATCACAACTGCGATCAGCTGAGACTTCTCCTTATTGAGAACTCTCAGTCCCATTTTCTGGACATAGCCCATTTCCCGGATAAGATTCTCGATCTTCTCAATGTTGGCAGGAGATACTTTTTTTGTTTTTCCATGTATGACGTTGGAAACAGTTGTTGTACTTACACCTGCTCTCTGCGCGATTTCCTTAATGGTTGCCATTGTCTGTCCTCCAGAGATATTTCTGTGCGGAAGCCACTGCATTGGCTCCGTCTGAAACAGCAGTTACTACCTGGCGAAGTGCCTTGGTTCGGATATCTCCCGCTGCAAAAACCCCAGGTGCGCTAGTAACACCTTCTTCTCCTGCACAGATATATCCGTTCTCATCCAGCTTAAGCTGGTCTTTTACAAGTGCCGTACTGGGAACAATGCCCACTGCGATAAAGACACCGTCTGCTTTCAGTTCCCGTTCTTCCCCGGTTTTTACATTACGGATCTTAAGACCTGTCACTTCTTCCTGGCCCAAAATCTCAAGTGGAACACTGTCCCACACCATTTCTATATTTTCGCAGGCAAAAACCTTTTCCTGAAGGGCCTTATCCGCCCGAAGCGCATCACGTCGGTGGACAAGATATACTTTTTCACAGAGACCGGAAGAGAAACCGCGTCCTCTGCTGCCACGTTTCCGCCGCCCACTACCACTGCAGTTTTGTCCTTATAAAAAGCTCCGTCACAGGTAGCGCAGTAGGAAACTCCAAGGCCGCCAAGATCATCTTCTCCCGGGATATCCAGCTTCCGGTGCTCTGCCCCAAATGCAAGGATCAGCGTTTTTGCCTGGTATTCGTGTTTTTTTGTACGGATCGTCTTGACCTCCCCGGAAATATTTTCCAGGGAAAGAATCTTCTCGCGCTGCGGTTCCAGTCCCAGTTTCCGTGCATGCTCCCCGAACGCTTCCCCCAGATCCATACCTGAGATTCCCGGCATTCCCGGATAATTATCCACCTCATAGGTAGCTGTGATCTGACCGCCCGGTGCGAAATTTTTATCGATCCATATGGTATTTAATCGGGCCCTTGACGCATAGATCGCCGCCGTGATCCCTGCCGGACCTCCGCCTAAAATTGCAAGATCATAGATATCGCTCATGTTATTTCTCCATTTTCAGGTCGAACGGATAATACAACACCATCCTCCGCAACATTTCGGAAAGTAGCATCATTCTTCATGCACTTATAACTGAGGAATCTTGTCTGTGCTCATGATCCGCTGACACTTTATGATTTTATACGGAATAGCCATTCCATAGTTTCCATTTTTGTATATTTCCGCTCACATAATATCATAGATTCCGTAATTTTCCAATATGATAGAACAAAGCGCCGCTCTGAAAGGACGTTACTGTTTATTTCGAGGCCAGCAACATACTCTGCGGAATATTGCCTGTAAACAGTAATGAAAGATGTCTTATGCCTCTTAAAATAAGGAAAATAAATCCCCTCTTTTCATCATCCTGCTTCTTATTCTGACATTACTCACCGGCCTTACTGCCGGCTATTTTCCGCTCATGGGATCACGGAAACGGAAAATTCGAAGCTTTTCCAGGAAAGTTTTCAAAATGAAGTCTCCGGCAGCACCCTCACCCTCCACTATACCCTTGCACATCCGGAAAACAGGGCATCCCGCGGAAAAAAGCAACTCTTGGAACCATCCCGACAGACATGAAAAATACATATCAGATCTGCAGCCAGTACGAAAAAAAGCTGAAATCTTTCCGCTACAGCTGTCTTTCCACGAAAAATCAGCTGACCCTGGATTCCATGCTCCTCTATTATCATACGGAAAAATCTCTGGGCGACAATTATCTTCTCCAGGAACCACTTGGCCCAAGTCTCGGCATTCAGGCCCAGCTTCCCGTACTTCTGGCGGAATACGCTTTTTATGAAGATCAAGATATCACCGATTATCTCAACCTTCTCACCACCATCCGGCCTTACTTTCAAAGTATCCTGAAATTTGAGAAAAAGAAATCCGAAGCTGGTTTCTTTATGAGCGACACTACTCTGGACCGGGTTCTGGCACAATGCAGCGCTTTTATCCAGAATCCGGACAACAATTATATGCTGGATATTTTTCAGAAAAAGCTCTCGGATTATGGAAAACTTTCCGTTTCAGAACAGAACGCTCTGATCCTGACCCACAAAAGTCTCATGAAAACAGAAGTCATTCCCGCCTATCAGGAACTTATGACCGGACTGGAAGCTTTGCGTGGCACAGGGAAAAACAATCGTGGCCTGACTTATTTTAAGGGAGGAAAAGCCTACTATCTCTATCTTCTCCAGAGCCAGACCGGATCTTACGTTCCTGTGAAACAAATGGAAAAAACGCCTCTCCAGACAGCTTTCCAGTGAGATCGGTATTGCAGGAACCATGCTCCGCAAAAACCCGGAACTTCTGGCTACACTCAACCAGGGAATCACTTTCAAAGAAATGAAACCCGCCCAGATGCTGAACGCCCTTCAGCAGAAGATCCAGGCAGATTTTCCAGCCCTTGCAGATGTCACTTTTGAACTCCGCACAGTCCACGATTCCATGAAAGATTATTTAAGTCCCGCCTTTTATCTCACCCCGCCCATGGATATCGGAACGCCTAATGTGATCTATATAAATCCGGCTGCCAGTTATCAGGGTCTGGAACTTTTTTACCACACTGGCACATGAAGGATTCCCGGGACATCTTTACCAGACTGTCACTTTTGAGCGCCAGAATCCCTCCGGCATCCGGAATCTGCTCTGCACCTCCGGTTTTGCGGAAGGATGGGCCACTTATATTGAGCCCTTTGCCTACCAGTACGCAGCCGGTTATATAAAGGATCCTTCTGCCACAGAACTTGCCAGGATCTCCTGGCTGAACCGCAGCATCAACTTATGTATGTACTCACTTCTGGATATTGAGATCCACTACAACGGCTGGACCCAGGCCGAAGCAGCCAGCTTCCTGAAAGCCTTTGGCATCGAAGAAAGCACCGTTGTCTCCGAAATCTATCAGTACATCCTGGAAACCCCCGGGAATTATCTGAAATACTACTGGGGCTACTTAAGCCTTCTGGACCTGCGCACCTCCGAGCAGAACCGTCTGGGCCAGGATTTTGACCTGAAAAAATTTCACAGCCAGGTGCTGAAAATCGGCGGTGTGCAATTCCCGGTGCTGGAGAAGTATATTGATGCGGAATTTAACCGAATCCCTGGGCCAAAATTATAACTCTTTACTCCAGCCCCGCAAAAACAGCTCATAAAAATCATCTTCACCCTCAAGCATCGGAGAATTCTCTCCACCACCATTGGTGCTCCGCTTCATAGCTGCATAAAACTCTTCCCCTGCCGCGATCAGATCCATCTCATAAACCGGAACCCCAAGTTCCCGCACTCTTACAGAAAGCAGCCAGCGGCTCTTTCTCCTTACGGGTAGCAAGCAAAACCTCCCGAAGCGCCGGGTCCTGCGGGCCTTTTCCTTCAGATTATCAAGCATCTCCACAACTTCCATCCTGCTCACTCTCCCTTCACGCAATTTCTGAACAATACATCCAGTTCCGGAATCTCCCTCTTCAGAGAAATCAGCTTCCCATCCCTGGTAAAACAATGCTTCGAAGAAGCCACCGTACAAACCTCATCCCTGGTCACATTAAAAAACTCATAATCCAGTTCCAGAACCGCACCACTGTACTTCCTCACAGAAACCGAAATCTCCACCACATCATCAAAAAGCACCGGCTTCTTATAAGAAACCGAAACCCCGGCAACCGGAGAAACGATCCCCCCGCTTCTCCACCTCACCATAACCGAACCCCATCTCCTTCATAAAATCAATACGGGCCTCCTCCATCCATTTCACATAATTGGAATGATGGATGATCCCCATCTGATCCGTCTCATGATACTGCGCCTTACGTCTGTAAACACCCATAACTGCATCCTCTCTTTTGTCAAAGTCTGATATTGTAGTCAAGCGGATATTCGCAATCCGCTTCGCTACTTTCTCATAACCAAATAACTGCTCCGCAGTTTATCATGAGGAGCTTGCACTCCTCCTGATACATCTTAAATATATCATACAAAGCCGCGAAAATTCCACCATAATTCAACAAGCTGATAGCAAGATATCGTAATCTTCAGTCAGATAGATGGAAATTTTTTCGCTTTTCAAAGAAATGCGAGGAGGGGAAGCATTCATAGTTGCGAGGCCATTTCCCCTCCTCGCGCTCCTCCCCTCCGGCCACGCAGTTTTGTTGTACGTTGTGG
>ENA-OQAJ01000475-OQAJ01000475.1-human-gut-metagenome-genome-assembly--contig:-NODE-475-length-12624-cov-2.891654_pt1 | contig 12624 bp, 17 predicted proteins | sample MGYA00242736_ERZ504529 | MGnify/ENA primary metagenome ERZ504529 (study PRJEB26092, sample SAMD00036275) | human gut metagenome | host: Homo sapiens | study: EMG produced TPA metagenomics assembly of...
CGGCAATGTCATCGGCATGGTGGTCAAGAGCGTCGGCGATGGCGTTAAGCAGTTCGTTTTTTGCTTCGGTGTTGGCCTGGGCAAGTTGTGATTGTGCGTTGCGGGCTGCATCGCCCATGGCGCATACCGATTCGAACACGGCGGTGTTTATGGCGGTGGTCTGGTTTTGTGGATTCGTCATGGTCTTTAGAATAGCGCGAAATCGCGCCTTTGAGCGTCACCGTGGCCATTATTGCGTTCCGGCGGCGCTGTAAGACGCGATTTCGTTGGATATGGTTTGTCTTTAGCCTCAGTGGATCTGGTCGAGACTTGGGTACAGCGGGAAGTCTTCGGTGAGTTTGTCGACGCGCGCCCTCAGGCTTTCGACGTCGGAATCCCTGCCTGCGGCGAGCGCAGCGCCGATGATGTCTGCGACTTCCTCGTATTCCTTTGGCCCGAAACCACGGGTGGCGAGCGCGCTGGTGCCGATGCGCAGACCGGAGGCCACAGATGCGGGACGCGGGTCGAACGGGACGGTGTTGCGGTTGATGGTGATGCCACATTGCGCGAGTAGGTCTTCGCCTTGCTGGCCGTCCATCTCGCTGTTACGCAGGTCGACCATAACCAGATGCACATCAGTGCCGCCGGTCAGGACGCTGATGCCGTTGTTTTTGACGTCGTCGGCCATGAGGCGTTCGGCAAGGATCTTGGCGCCGTCGAGGGTGCGTTGCATGCGGTCTTTGAATTCCGGGGTGGCGGCGACTTTGAAGGCGACGGCCTTGCCGGCGATGACGTGCATGAGCGGGCCGCCTTGCTGGCCGGGGAATACGGCGGAGTTGAGTTTCTTGGCGTATTCCTGCTTGGCGAGGATGAAGCCGGAGCGTGGGCCGCCGAGGGTTTTGTGCGCGGTGGAGGATACGACGTCGGCGTATGGGACGGGGCTTGGATGCAGTCCGGCGGCTACGAGGCCGGCGAAGTGGGCCATGTCCACCCAGAATTTGGCGCCGACCTCGTCGGCGATCTCCTTCATGGCTTTGAAGTCTTCGATGCGCGGGTAGGCGCTCCATCCGCCGATGATCATGGCGGGATGGGTTTCGAGCGCACGCTGGCGGATGATTTCCGGGTCGATGCGGAAGGTTTCGGGATTCACGCCGTAGGCTTCGGCGTGGTAGAAGCGGCCGGAGAAGTTGATTTTCATGCCATGGGTGAGGTGGCCGCCGTGGTCGAGGGCGAGGCCGAGGACCGTGTCGCCGGGTTTGACGAGCGCCTGGTAGACGGCTGCGTTGGCCTGTGCGCCGGAGTGCGGCTGTACGTTGGCGTATTCGGCGTCGAATAGGCTTTTGGCGCGTTCGCGGGCGATGGTTTCGATTTTGTCCACCTGCTCGCAGCCGCCGTAGTAGCGGCGTCCCGGATAGCTTCGGCGTATTTGTTGGTCAGTACGGAGCCTTGTGCCTGTAGGACGGCGCGTGGCACGAAATTCTCGGATGCGATCATTTCGAGTCCGTTTTGCTGCCTGGATAGTTCGGCGTCGAGGATTTCGGCGATTTCCGGATCCGCTTCGGCGATGGGCGCGTTGAACATGTGTTCGGTGTTTGCGCAAGAGGTGATGCAGTCATGAAGCCTCCTTGACTTCGGAATGATCATCCGCTGTACCGCGGGTTACAGAGCAGTGTACGTGTGAAAACGATCGGAGGAAACCGGGTTTCGAAACATGTGGGAAATATGGCACCGCTGCGCGCGAAGACATGGACGGCACGATCGCGGTGCACGTGGAAAAGCAGGACCTTCCGTCGGCAATCGTATGGGGTCGGCGTCCCATTCCACGGACGCGAGGCGACGTTCTTCCCACCTGTGCCGGTACACTGAGAAGCACGTTTGACGTAATCTGTCCGTTCTATTGCTAAGGAAATCAAGTGACCACGTTCCACAGCACACGCAGCACCACCGATTCGCTTACCTCCAAGCAGGCCATCCGCAAGGGCATCGCCGATGATGGCGGCCTGTTCGTGACCGACTCCTTGGGTGAGACCCATGTGGATATCGCTTCCTTGGCCGGCAAGTCCTACCAGCAGATCGCGTTCGATGTGCTGTCCGTGCTGCTGCCGGACTACACCGAGGCTGAGCTCAAGGAGTGCATCGACGAGGCGTACGGCCCGCAGTGGTCCGACGAGAAGATCACTCCGGTCAAGCCGCTCGGCGATGACTATGTGATGGAACTGTTCAACGGTCCGACTTCCGCGTTCAAGGATGTGGCGCTGCAGATTCTGCCGCGTTTCATGGCGCGCACCACTCCGGCGGATGGCGACGCGGATGAGAAGATCATGATCGTCACCGCCACGTCCGGCGACACCGGCAAGGCCGCGTTGGCTGGTTTCGCGGACGCCGCGGGCACCGGCATCACCGTGTTCTATCCGGAAGGCAAGGTCAGCCAGGTGCAGGAGCTGCAGATGACCACGCAGTCCGGCTCCAATGTGAACGTGTGCGCGGTCAAGGGCAATTTCGATGACGCGCAGTCCGCCGTCAAGCGCATCTTCGGCGACAAGGAGCTTGCCGAACGTCTCGCCGATGATTCGCATGTGGTGCTTTCCTCCGCGAATTCCATCAATGTGGGCCGTCTGGTGCCGCAGGTCGTCTATTACTTCTCCGCGTACGCGCAGCTGCTGGAACGCCAGGTCATCAATGTGGGCGACGAGGTCGAGTTCGTCGTGCCGACGGGTAATTTCGGCGACATCCTCGCCGGCTATTACGCGAAGATGCTGGGCCTGCCGGTCAAGCATCTTGTGGTGGCGTCCGACAAGAACAACGTGTTGTTCGACTTCCTGCTTCCGGCACGTACAACCGTCAGCGTCCGTTCTTCCAGACCATTTCCCCGTCGATGGATATCCTCATCTCATCGAACCTGGAGCGCATGCTGTATTACATGTCCGACAAGGACACACGCCTGATCTCCATGCTGATGAACGATCTGAACCAGTGGGGCGCCTACGAGGTTCCCGAGCCGATGATGAAGAAGATTCGTTCCATCTTCGGCACCGGTTGGGCCGATGAGAACCAGGTGCGCGAGATGATCGCGGACTGCTGGAACAAGAACCATTACGTGATCGACCCGCACACCGCATGCGGCTACTACGTCATGCAGCAGATGCCGCGCGATCCGCTCACGCCGCGCGTGCTGCTGTCCACCGCCAGCCCGTACAAGTTCCCGCGCGTAGTCAACGAATCTCTGGGTCTTGACGCGTCCGGCACCGATTTCGAATGCATGGACGTGCTTGCCAAGGCCACCGGCACCACCGCTCCGGCCGCGCTGCGCGGTCTTGAGACCGCCAACGTGCGTTTCGACCATGTCGTTGACATCGACGGTATGGAAGGTTTTGTCGAGCAGGCCGCCAAAGCTCTGTAAAAACTCTGTAAGCGAAGCATACTTTCACATCGTTAAAGCCATCTCCATCGGCCGTCCGCAATATGTGGACGGCCGTTTTTCGTCAAGGCTGCTACAGTTGCATGCTCGGAGGCGAACGAGCATGACAGCACCAACGATACCCGCATCTGAATCGGTACGACAGAAGCAACCGGCACAACAATCGAACCAGCCCGAACAGCCCCGGCGTAAGCATGATCGTCTCATCACCCGTGATATGGCGTTGGTCATGCTTGCGACGTTCTGTTTCATGTCGAGCAATATGCTTGCCAATCCGATCGTTGCCGGATATGCGGAATCGTTGGGCGCGGACGGCATGCTGATGGGTGCGGTGGCCGGGTCGATGAGTTTCATCTCACTGTTCTGCCGCCCTATCGCAGGCAATCTTTCCGACAAAACCAGCAAGCGCACACTTGTGGCGGTTGGCACGGTGCTCTATTTCGCCGCCGGACTGCTGTACTATTTCGCAAACTCCCCCATCATGCTCATCATGGCTCGCGTGATCAACGGCGTGGTTTCGCATGCTGCTCGGTCTGCCTGGCCACGTGGATGTCGCTTTTGCTGCCGATCCGGCATATGGGTGCCGGCATGGGATTGTATGGCACGATGAACGCGCTGGCTATGGCGGTCGGACCGGCATTGGGTATTCGCGCGCAAAAATACATCGGTTATCGTCTGACGTTTTTGAGTTCGCTGGTGCTGGCGGTGATCATGCTGCTCGCCACACTGATGGTGAAGAATGGCGGACAGCCGGTACGCAAAAAGCAGACTTCCATAACGGAGAATCCCTCCACTGCCGTAGACATTGACGGTTCTGCTAGCGCAACCAAAAAGCATCGTTTTTCGATCCGTTCGATTCTGGAACGCGTGTGGTGCCGTTGTCGCTGACGTTCATGATGTTTGCGATAGCGTATTTCGCAAATCAGTCCTTCATCGTGAGTTATGTTCAGTCTCGTCATCTGCCGGTATCATCCGACCTGTTTTTCATGTTTTACGCGGTCGCGTTATTGGTGTTGCGACTGGGCTTGCGCGACCTGTTCGACAGCAAGGGCTTCCGTTTCTGGCTGACGGTCTGCTCGTTGGGCATGCTGGCGATGCTCGCATGCATGACGTTCCTGTTCAATGATTGGATGCTGTTGTTGGCTGCGATTTTCACCGCTGTCGGCTACGGTCTGATGAGTTCAGTCACGCAGGCGCAGGCCGTGGTAATCGCAGGCCGCGAGCGCAGTGGTATTGCGAATAGTACGTATTATGCGGGTATTGATTTGGGTATGTCGGTTGGTCCGTTTGTGGGTGGTTTGGTGTATGGGCATTTGCCTGCTGTGTGGTTTTATCCGGTGTTTATGTTGGCGATGCCTGTTGCTTGGTTGATTTATTTGTTGTGTGTGAAGCGTGTTTCGCGGTAGTTGTTGGCATCGTGTGCGAGGTTTCTGCCGTAAACCATTCCAGGCGCGTGTCGTTCTAACTGTTTTGCGGTCGGTCGTATTTTCCATATACGGCAATATGACCGGCCGACGCCCATCCTGGCTCGTGCAAGGCGTCCATGCCGAAGGGGAGATGTCAAGATCGGCCCTTGCCGCCGTATTCCGTTCCAGCCTTTCCGGCTATTTGACTTGGTGGATTTTGTTGCCTTTGACCATGTAGGCACGTCGGGCCATGTCGATCATGGGCTGGTCGAATCGGCTGTCCGTGTAGAATTCGTCCACTCGAACGTTGTCTCCGTAGAGTTCGCGGAATCGTTTGGGCTTGTTGGTGTTGAAGTTGAGGTAGTTTACGTTCAACGTGTTGCCGTCGATGGTGGACGAGACCAAATGTTGCACGCCAACCTGCGGCAGGCCTCGCCCACGGTGATGTCGAACGAGGCGGTGAGGATCGCATCGTCTTCGCGTGGCTTATACCAGGGTTTGATGCGCTTCATGTTCTGATCCCAGAAGGCGTTGACCAATTCTTCGAATTCCAACGATTCGGCAAGTTCGCTTATATATCCGTGGCATAGCTTGCCCACACCGTATTCCATTTGATCGAACGTGGCTCGTCCGAGCTTGTATTTGATGGCATAGCGCAGTACCGGGGCGATGTACCGCAATACTTTCGGATTGTATTTGGCCGAAAACAGGTACAGGTCGAACAGGCTTTCTCCGTCATAGATGGTTCCATCGAAGTCGAATACACGCATGTATGCAGCTCTCACTTCCTCGTATGCGCGCATTCAATACGCGCCATTGCACCTCATGCTAAAGTCCGAAGGCTGATTCCTTCTTACACCAAGGTGAACGGCCGGCGACCGCAATGTGCACAAATTGCACATCTCAATGCACATTCGGTTCATGTCACGTTGGAAGGAGGAACCACCACAACAACACAGTCGGACCGCTATTCGCCCCATAGGAGCCGTTCGCGCTGCTGATACTCCTCATCGAACAACGGCTGGGCCTTCGTGTCGATGAGCTTGGCGAATTCCAGATCCTCATCTCGTTCCACCCGATGCTCAGCCATATTCCATTGGTCATGGTACGTGTAACGCAATGCCTCGGCATCCGTTTTCAGAACATGCGACCGGTAAAGGTCCCGTTCGAATAGAAGCGTATCAACCAGCCATCCTGGCTCGTCCGGAAACTTGCTGATGCCATTGACGTACTCCGCACGATACGCGTCATGGACAAGGACAGGCAACGCATCGATACGCAAAAGCTCCTTGAACATGATAAGCCGTCCGATTCGACCGTTGCCGTCCGAAAATGGGTGAATCTTCTCAACGTCCAATGGACACGGGCGATCTGATACGGCTCGTCCTCAAGTTTCGTGCACATATCAAACAGCCTGTCCATAAATTCGGGAACATCCTGCGGCAGCGCGGTCCTTGTCGGAGTGACAGGATTGCCGATAAAGTTCGGCCGAGTCTTGTAGCCGCCCACGTTGAAAAGCGAGTCGGAGACCTGTCTGGTGCCCTGCTTGAGAATGGCATGCAGGTGACAGACCATATCCCGGTCCACCGGCTCATCAGCATGGTCGAGAATCCAACGGAACGCAGCAAAATGATTACGGGTTTCCAACGCATCATCAGGATTGACCTGTTCGCTGCCATCCGTGGTATAGGTACCGGTGGCAAATAGCTGCGCGGTCTGTTTGGCAGTAAGGGTGGAACCTTCCATATGATTGGAATTCCATGCGAACTGGATTTGCGTGGTCGTGTAAATGCCGTCACCATATCGAGTATCACGCTCTCGGATAAGACGCTCCACGATACGTTCCGCCATAACCCCATCCTTCCTTCATTCCGCTCGACTATCCTCCCATGGTAATTCATTTAGGCTAGAAACCGTGGTGGATGTCGTATATCCTGCAGGTTGGTTCCATGTCGAACGTGACCGTGTCGAACTGTTCGGGATGGTGTACGAACGTATCGATCAGTTTCCATTGGCGACGGCTGATGCCGATACGATAGTCCGGGCGGACCATAAGCACCGGCGCTTTCGGCTGGAGTTCCTCCAAGAGCTGCGCGCGCTGTTCGAAGCATTCATCATCGTCGATCCATACGATCGGCGCGGGTTCATTCTCTTCGCATTCGATGCGTACGCGTCGTTGGATGGTCTGCCATTTGCCTGTCTCACGTCCCCATTTGGTGACAGGATCGTACCAAGTGATGACATCGACCAGCATGGGATCCCAGCCGAGCATCGGGTCGAGAATCTGACTGCAGTATGGCTGCCAGGTGGACAGCCACCACAATTCCACAATGCCGTCAACTGCCAACGCGTACATGGCGTCGGACAGTTCGCTGGACCAGTGGATGCGCCATGAGCCTACGGGCGTGTGGGCTTTTTCGTTGCCGTCCAAGTGGAACGCTTTTTCAGGATTGTATATTTTCGCGTAGGGACTGTCGGGCTTCGCCCAGGTCATAACTTTGTTCACGCCACTCCTGCGCAAAAGCTTGTCATCCGGAAAGGCGTTGAGCACCCCATCGAAATCCGTGAACACCACAGGCTTGGAAAACATTTTCAACTCCATCATCACTCCCCTTTCAATCATCAACTATCTTCTTATATTGACCTTACGGTTTCCTCACTACGCTTTACCTGACAAATACTGACAGCACCGCCATCGTTTTATTTGCTACACTCGGATTAGTTCGGCACGGACGCCGAACGACCGCAGGCACGAGCATAGGCAACCGCAAACATGGATCCATAGATGCGCAAAACATGATGCGCGGCCGCATCCAAAAAGCGGTCACCATCACGCAAAGGAGTGAAACATGGCAGACGAATCATCGAAGATCCAGAGAAAACCGTCGAACAAATCTTCGACGAACGTTATCCCCTCGACAAATGGGAGGATTCAAACTACTCGATACTCGACAAATTCTCAATGCGCGGCCGCAAAGGCTTCGTCACCGGAGCCGCAGGCGGTCTAGGACGCAACGCGGCGGCCGCGCTCGCCCAAGCCGGAGCAGACGTCGCACTAGTCGACCTGCCCAGCCAAGAAGACAAACTCACCGAACTGGCGAAAGACATGAGCGAACGTTTCGGCACCAACGTCATCGCGCTCACCTGCGACGTCACCAACGTCGAACAAGTAGCCGAACTCAAAACACAATTGGTGGAACAGCTGGGCACCGTCGACTTCGCGTTCCTCAACGCCGGAGTCAACGTACCGGGCGACGATCAAGACGCCACCGAAGAAGTATGGACGCGCACCATCAACATCAACCTCAACGGCACCTACCGTACCGGCCGCATCGCGCATGAAATCATGCGCGAACACGGTCATGGCGGCTCACTGATCTTCACAGCCTCCCTGTCCGGACACAACGCGAACTACATGATGGGAAGTCCGACGCCGGTGAACGCGTATGGCGCCACCAAAGCGGCCATCATGGAACACTCACGTTACCTTGCCGCAGCGCTCGCCAAAGATGGCATCCGTTCCAACACCATCTCCCCCGGATACGTGTGGTCTGGAATTTTCAATGGCCGTATCGACATGCCTGGCCACGACGCCATGCTCGAGGTCGTGCCGATGCATCGTTTCGGCACGAATGACGAGATTGCCAGCACGGTGCTCTTCCTCGCCAGCGACGCGTCCTCGTACGTTACTGGCACTGACATTCGCGTAGACGGCGGCTACAGCGTCTTCTAATCACCGTACCCCATCTGATAAATGGCCGGTCGCAGCTAATGTGCTTCGACCGGCCATTTATCTGGTAATGGTTTCTAGAACATACCGCTACACATGCTTGCGGCGTATCAACGTACCGGCAGTGGTTCCGGCTCCTGCAAGGAGAAGCATGACCGCGATAATGGGAACGATGTCGGAGCCCGTGCGAGGCAAGTCCGCAGTCGGTTTTCCATCGGCCTTGCTGGCATTCTTGTCTTTCGAGGGCTGCTTGTCATTCGGCTTGGCCTCGCCACCGCCCGGCTGGTCATCAGGCTTCGTTTCCCGAAGCTTCAGACCGTCCAATGCCGTGTTAAGGAGCGTGGCGGCATTGGAGACAAGACCGTTCTGTTCGCTGCTGAACGTGGTGTTGTTCCACAGCGAGAGGGCCTGCTCGTACGCTTCCGTGAGAGATGCGACCGTATCGTCCGTGTATTTGCCGAATTCGCAAGCTTGGCCTGTGCCGCCGCGATCGGAGCTTCGAGCGCGCTCTGTCGAGTTCGGTCGGATCATCATACATGGCCTGATATCTTGGGATGGTCAGTTTGGCGAGCTGATCGTACATCTTGGAGTAGAGGCGAGCGTTGAAGTTCATGACACTGAACCCTGCGCGGGACAAGTTCATCTGTCGGATTTCCAGATTGTCTGGATCGTAGGCGCTTCGGCGAACGTCATGTCGGACGATTCGCTGTCGGACGCGCCTTGCCTGTTCCGCTGGCGTCGAGCGCGCTGCCCGTGGAGTAGTCGAACGGGGTGCCGTCCTTGCCGCTCCATGCGTTGATGATGAGGCTCGACGTGCGGAACGGGTCAGATCCGACTCCTGCGTAGTTGTAGCCCGCAATGTCCTTGCCGGAGGAAACGGTGTCGCCGTTCTCATCGACGAAGTAGATCGGGTTGCGTCGACGTCGAGCGGATACCGTCGGGACCCCACACGTTGTCGGTGATCACTGCGAGACCGTCACGGTCGGTATAGCTGCCCATGCGGGATTCGCGATGCCATGCGTTGCCGGTCGTGGCCGTCGGATGCAGGAACAGTTCGGCTCCGGACGCGGCATAATAACGACCGAGTTCCGGATAGAAGTGGCCGTCTCAACAAATGTCGATACCGGCCTTGAGTGGCTTGCCGTCCGAGCCGGTCCACTCGGGCATCTCGAACATGACCGGCGTGCTGCCAGGCAACGACCATGCGGTTTCCTCGGATCCGGCGCGATGCATCTTCTGGTAGGAGTCGGCGTGCCCGTCAGGGAACGCTATGGCAGCGGAATTGTAGACCTTCCGCACGCCGTCGCTGTCAGTGATGAGACTCTCGGTGATTTCAGCTTGGGAGGCCGCCATCTTGTATGCTGCGGAGTCTAGGTCGCTTGAGGAAACGTAGCCGGTGAGTGCCGCGACGAAGGCCATGGTGGCGCACAATGCGACGCTGCCCACCGCCGCAACCGCCATGTCGAGCTGTCGTTTGAACCATATGGATTTCGCGGTGACGTTCGCTGCCGCGTCTTTGTTCTCCGTTGTCGTACGGTGCGACGTGGATGTCCCTCTCTTCAACGCGCCATGCTTCCCCAAAATTTCCCCGTTCTGGAAAACATCATAGGAGATAAACGGAATTGTATGACAGTTCGTTTTCCACTTGGCTTCTGAATTCCGAAGAGTATCTAAAGAGTACTCATGCCCGATTCTGCGAGCGCGATCATTTGACGTTTCCTTTGTTGTTGAACACTGTTTTGCCCATATTTCGCTTATGTATGGCAGGTCAGTCCGTCAAAGCAGTAGGTAGGGGGTATGAAAACCTCATTTTCGCGAACCGACTGCCATATATAAGCGAGATGCCTCATGTCACATCCCGAAATCTGCCATACATAGGCGAGATACAGCCTGCTTTGCTCAGCACAAGGCCGACAGATCCAGAAAATGCGCACGATGACACGTTTCAAACCATACTTCGCGCAGGATCTTTTTCCGATTTGTTCCCTTGACAGGTCTGACGCCTACTGTTTGGAGTTCGCGGCGGCGCGCAACGAGTCAACGAACTGTGCACACGCAAAGGCGGGTATGATGACGTTTTATTCTCGCTTGGTATCGGCACTTGAAATCCGAAGAACAGTAAGGAGATAATCATGTCCGACATCAATCCGTCAGTAGCCTCGGCAGCACAGAACCCTCCTGCATCCGCACGACTCGAAGCAGGACTAACGGCCCCGGACTTTACACTTCCCAGCGACAACGGCGGTAGTGTCACGCTCTCCGCATTGCGCGGCCAAAATATCATCCTATACTTCTACCCTGCCGCGATGACTCCCGGCTGCACCACCGAGGCCTGCGACTTCCGCGACAACCTCGCACGCCTAAGCTCCCGCGGATTCACCGTACTCGGTATATCGAAGGATCCGCTGGACAAGCTTATCCAATTCCGCGAGCGCGACCATTTGACGTTCCCTCTGTTGTCGGATGCTGATTTGACCGTGCATCGTTTGTATGGTGCGTACGGTGAGAAGAAATTGTATGGCAAGGTTTACGAGGGTGTGATTCGTTCGACTTTTGTGATTGACGGTGATGGAGTGATTCGTGTTGCCCGATACAACGTGCGCGCGAAAGGTCATGTTGATTCTCTGCTGCGTGCGCTTGATAAGCTTGATGGTTCCGTTTTCTAGTTTGGAATGCGATGCCGCTTTGTTTATAGATCAGCTTTTTCATGCGAATGACGCAAGCAGCGTCAGTAGCGGGTAGATGCCGAATTCCTGATAGCGGTCGTGCAGTGTGCCGATGTCTTCGAATATGGTCTCTTCGACAAGCCTTTCGAAGGTCTCGTAACGGCACGGGGCACGGCTCGTAAGAGAAGAGGAGAAGCGCGATGAGACTCAGACTTCCAACAATAAATCATCGTCTTCCGACATGTCAGTCCACGGCTCGCGTGTGCGGTTTGCTTGATCGTGTTGGCGATGCGTTGGCTGAGGAGCGTGAACGTTTGGAGTTGAAGGCGATTGAAATGTTGAAGGAGCCGAAACGTCTTGTGCAGCCGGAGCCGGTGGATCATGCTTGGTGGGATGATGGTTCCGGCGTATACAGCGTTGGCTGATAGGTCCGGTAAGCTAGTGTGTATCCAGCGGAAAGGGACGTGCCATGGTAATGCGGCGCAATAATGAGCAGACGGTTGCGGGAAGGCATCGCATGATGAGGCGTGCCGACCGTGAGGTGGCCGATCCGCAGCAGGTCGAGGCGATTATCGCAACATGCAAGATCGTGAGTCTTGCGTACACCGATGCGGAGGGCATCACCATCGTGCCGTGAATTTCGGATACGTGTTCGACACGGAATCCAATCATCTCACCTTGTATTTCCATGGTTCTGCGACCGGACGTAAGATGGACGCGGTCAAGGCCGCGAACAACGCGCTTCCCCATGGCGTTCGAGATGGCGACCGACTGCGAGGTGGTCGAAGGACGTACGTTGTGCAATTGGGGCGAGGCGTCAAGTCGATCGTCGGCAATGGCACCGCATCCATCATCGACGATCTTGACGAGGCACGCCAGGGGCTCGCACTGCTGATGAAGCAGCAGGCCGGCATGGAACATGCGGAATTCACCGACCAGCAGGTACGCGCCGTCACCGTATGGAAGGTGGAAGCGGACTATCTCACCGCCAAAGTACGCGAAAAGCCCCAGCCGCATACGCACTGACCTCATACCGCACCTTGACGCAATGATGCGCTGCTTCCAAGCCCGAGGATGGGAATTGGGAACAGCGCATCAGATGTAAAACGCTAGACCGAAGTCCGGCTGCGGCCAAGTTGCAAGTCAGGCCGTAACCTGGTCGAGATAAGGTTTCAAATCAAGCCTTCCGGCGGGAACGCCGCGCGTAGCTTCCTCCAAAAATCGCGGAGGACACCATCACGACGGTCGCCACGATGGCGGGCGTCACGTTTGAACCGGTTTTGGCGAGCTTGACCGCATCGCCGCCGCTCGCGGACGATTTCACCGGATGCTTCCGCTGGCCGTTCGCATCATTCGCACCCGGAGCCTTCTGCGAATCATCTGGTGTCGATTCATGGCCCGGCGTTTCAGGCTGACCTTCCTCAT
>ENA-OQAJ01000477-OQAJ01000477.1-human-gut-metagenome-genome-assembly--contig:-NODE-477-length-12576-cov-1.600129_pt1 | contig 12576 bp, 13 predicted proteins | sample MGYA00242736_ERZ504529 | MGnify/ENA primary metagenome ERZ504529 (study PRJEB26092, sample SAMD00036275) | human gut metagenome | host: Homo sapiens | study: EMG produced TPA metagenomics assembly of...
CAAAAGTTGCCAGACGGATTCCCGAAATAGGGTCTATCTCTTCAATGGCATCAATTTCATCGTCCCAAAACATAACCCGGAGGAGATTGTCGCTATATGCCAGGTAAATGTCTACCGTGTCACCTTTTACGCGGAAGTTTCCGCGGTTCAGTTCTATGTCGTTACGCACATACAGGCTGTCCACCAAGCGGCGTAAAAATACATTCCTGTCCAGCAGTTTGCCTTTTTTTATCTCGATTACGTTATTATAGAAATCCGACGGGTTCCCCATACCGTAGATGCAGGACACGGAAGACACCACCACCACGTCCTTCCGTCCCGACAGCAGGGCAGAGGTGGCAGCCAGCCGCAATTTGTCAATCTCTTCATTAATGGCCAGATCCTTTTCTATATAGGTGTCGCTGGACGGCAAGTATGCTTCCGGCTGGTAATAGTCATAATAAGATACATAGTATTCCACAGCATTATTGGGAAAGAAACTCTTGAACTCTCCGTATAACTGGGCTGCCAATGTTTTGTTATGGCTTAATATCAAGGTGGGCTTATTGATGTTTTTAATTACATTTGCAATCGTGAAAGTCTTGCCGGACCCGGTGACCCCCAATAAAGTTTGTGCGGGGACTCCTTCCAGCACCCCTTCGGTCAGCTGGGCGATAGCTTCCGGTTGGTCGCCGGTGGGTTGGTATTCGGAAATCAATTCAAAATTCATAATAGCATGTTTGGTTTAATGAGATGTAAAAATACAGTTATTTCCTTAGATATTTATCTATTCATCTCTAAAAAATAGACTCTTGTCGACTTTTTTAGCATTTAAAAACATGGAAAATATTGCATTATTCGGTGGAAAGGCGTAAATTTGCGCAATTATTTGAATAAGATGAAAAATATATCAATTAATAGCTCTTGTCTCCGGTACGGTTCTAACGTCTTGTGGAGAGTATAACAAAGTTTTAAAAAGCACGGACTACGAATACAAGTACGAAGCGGCCAAAAAGTTACTTTGGCAAAGGGCAGAATACTAAGGCGGCCACCATTCTGGAGGAATTGATTACCATCATGAAGGGAACGGATAAGGCTGAGGAATCACTTTATATGTTGGGTATGACCTACTATAATCAGGGTGACTTCATCACAGCTTCGCATTATTTCACCACTTATTATAATACTTATCCGCGTGGGGTCTATACGGAACAGGCCAGATATTTTTCAGGAAAAGCATTGTTCCTGGATACTCCGGAACCTCGTTTGGACCAGTCGAGCACCTATAAGGCTATTCAGGAGTTGCAGATGTTTATGGAATATTTCCCTACCAGTAGCCGTCGGCAGGATGCACAGCAAATGATTTTTGATTTGCAGGACAAGCTGGTGATGAAAGACTATCTGGCTGCGAAATTGTATTATGATTTGGGCTCTTATACAGGAAACAGTACTTATAGCACTACCGGTAACAACTATTTGTCTTGCATCGTTACCGCCCAGAATGCTTTGAAAGACTATCCCTATACCAAGATGCGCGAAGATCTTTCTATCCTGGTCTTGCGTGCCAAATATGATATGGCGAAAGCGAGCGTGGAAGAAAAGAAAGAAGAGCGTATGCGTGAAACGATAGATGAATATTATTCTTTCAAGAACGAGTTTCCCGACAGCAAGTATACTAAAGAAGTGGAGAGCATCTACAAGGATGCCAATAAGTACGTAAAAGAATTTAATGAATAAAACTAAATAAGAAATTATGGATTACAAAAAAGACAAACGCTCCAAGTAATACTGTTACCCGTGACATGATGGATTTATGTGCAGACACAGGTAACATTTATGAAACTGTTGCTATCATTGGCAAACGTGCCAACCAGATTAGTGTTGAGATGAAGAATGATCTTTCAAAGAAATTGCAGGAGTTTGCCTCATACAACGATAACCTGGAAGAAGTCTTTGAAAATAGAGAGCAGATCGAAATCTCACGTTATTACGAAAAACTTCCGAAACCGACATTGATCGCTGCTCAGGAATATGAAGAAGGCAAGGTTTATTTCCGTAATCCTGCTAAAGAAAAAGAGAAACTACAGTTGATTTTTCATTTGGGGCTGTGCAAAAGGTCTTTTACCGCAGGTTACACGGATCGTTCTATTTTGAAACATGAGTCGTTTCGTGTGGAAACTGTATCAATCTGAGTAATCTGTGGTACATTTTGATGCACCTCACATTATATTAGCCCTGTTATGCTGAACGCAGTGAAGAATCTGATAACCATTCACTTTGTGTTTTCAGGTTTTTCACTGCGTTTAGAATGATAGGTTGTATGATTAAAATTAAAGAGACTATGATACAACGCATTCAATCTGTTTATTTACTTGTTGTTACCATCTTGATTATTATTTGCCTGTGTAGTCCCGTAGGTTCATACATAGGAAGTGATTATAGTGTTTCCGCTTTAACAAATCTGTGTCTTACTATGGCGGATGGTACTAAAAGATTATGCTCCATGGGCCTTGTTTGTGATTTTGCTGGTTGTTGCGGTTCTTGCTTTCGGCACTATCTTCTTGTTTAAAAAACGCATGTTGCAAATTCGTCTGACTATTTTCAGCACCATTTTGTTGATCGGGTATTATGCCACGTTGGTCACTTTTTATTTTTTATGTTGAAAGAAGAGTCAATGACATTTTCTCTTTCATGGACTGTATGTCTGCCGTTGGTTGCCATCATTTTGAATTGGCTTGCCATCCGCGCCATTGGTAAGGATGAGGTATTGGTTAAAGCATACGACCGTTTAGATAAGCTGAGGGAATTATTATGTATGATATAAAAAAGCTGCAAGATTCATCTTGCAGGCTTTTGTATTATGAGAGAGAGTCCTTTTTTTATTTAGTAATATCTATCAGATAACTCAGCCGTATGCCTATGAATGAATGGGCTGATCTTTCGAAGAAAATCTCTTTTCGAGTTCTTGTAAAAGTCGCTCAATCCCATATAGTAACGTCCTTCCAGCAGGAAATGTCCGATACCGGTACTTACTTCCAGACCGGCGCCGGCTGTGATACCATAATCAAATTTATTCTCCACCTCTTTACCGTGTTCCGGTCTTGTTGTAGAAGTAGTCCAGTTTATCTTTTCGTTGTCACCCAGGAAAAAGCCGATTTGTGGTCCTGCATTGAAAAAGACCTTCACTCCCCGGTTCAATGCATCCTTGCCGAATGCCAGATGTGCCATGAAAGGGATTTCCAGATAATTCATGGTGCGGCTGTAAGAATTGCCGGAATCATCTTCTATCTTTTCGTCCCATCCGCGTTGTGAATAGTTTATTTCCATTTGCACGCCACACATCATCTTGAAATATTTCTCGGACATATATCTCATGGTAACCCCCATAGACATGGTGTTCAAGGTGTTCAGTTTGATTTTCGGGTTGAAACTGACGGAACTCATGTTCAGACCACCATTGATGCCGACGGCAAAATTATGACGTTCTTCACCCAACTGTGCAGCTGCCGGCAATGCAAAGAGCAATGTCAGTACAAGCAGCCCGAATTTTCTTATACTTTTCCATTATTCAAAATCAAGTTTAATCAGTTCAAAGTCCTTGGTAAAATGAACGAAGAACACTTTGCGATTGATAAATCCACCCCAGTTGTTTACGCGTTCAAATTTAAATCCGGTCTGGATAGGGGTGACAGCCACCTTGTCCAGTTTGTCTTCCAGTTTGTTGCCGTATTGGGACAGGCCCTTCAGGAAGAAATATCCTGTATCGAATCCCAGCATACCATATTTAGGGAATGAGTTGAGCATATCCTTGCTGTACCATTTGCGGTAAGCCGATGAGAACTGAACGCTTCCGGAAATAAATTGTTTGTGTAAAACGAAAGAATAGAAATAGGTGTCCAGTTCATAGAACTGGCCAGATGGTCGTTGGTATAGGTCTGCCATTCCGGATAGCCGAATAACTGCATACGGTAGTCGGGATTGTCACGGGAGGTCACAATCAGTTGTGGTAACAGTTTTATCAATGCCACGTTGGTGCCGGAAGTCGGGATGAATACATTATCCATACTATGGTTCATCGCGCCTTTCAATGATTCCGGAGTAATATTTTCCCCTTTTAATTCGGTAAAAGGAATGCGTTTGTTTTTTAACTCCTCTTTCAGCCCTTTTATAAAATCCACTTTGTCTTTATCACCATCTTCTGCATCCAGGAAGATAACATTGGCGGTTGTAAACTTGCGGGTAAAATGCTCATAAACTTCCGAATATAAATAAGATTGGGGAGTATTTATCTGATAGATGGCGGGATTGTTGAAAACTTCATTCCCTTTGGAGGTAAAAGGTACTACCAGCCGGATATTGTTTTTCTTGGCAAATTCTGCAACCGGTTTCACCTGGTCGGGATAAGCTGGGCCGAAGATAATATCCATGCTCTTCAATTCACTTCTATCCAGAATGTTCTTGATGGAAGAAGTATTGTTATGGGTGTCGTATGAGTACAGGTCGATGGATACTCCTTTTTCCTTCAAGCTGTCTACTGCCATCAGGAAGCCTTCATAGTATTCCACCATACGTGTCTGTTCGTCACGGTTGCCCTTGCCGTCTGTCATGAATGGCAGCATTACGGCAGCTTTGATGGTAGATATTTTGCGTGCCTCCTTCTTGCTTTCATTAAACAGCTGGTCGTCCGTGGGGATTACGGCAGGCGTATTATCCACAGGCGTTTCAGTCTTTGTATCCTTAGGATATGGAATACAAAGGAACCTTCCTTTTTTCAGTTTTTCGGTACGCAGTTCAGGATTGGCGGCAATCAGTTCGGCTTCTGTGATGCCATACAGGCGGCTGATGCTGAATATCGTTTCCTTGCGTTCCACTTTATGCATATCCCTGCAATTGGGTTTCAGTGGGGTGGAAGTGGTGGCCGGTCTGATAGTCTGTGCGGCTTTCACCTCGTTCATGATTATCTCCTCGCTGTCCGTCACCTTGGCGGGAATTACGATAACCTGTCCGATACGGAAATTCTCCGCGCTCAGTCCGGGATTTGCCTGGCAGATGCGTTGTGCGGTTACTCCATAGCGTTGTGTCAGCTTGTACAAGGTTTCACCCGACTGGATGGTATGGAACATCTGCTGTTCGTTCCGCTGTTCTTTTGTGGAATCTTCAATGTTTCACCGGTTTTTAATTTTCTGGTCACTGCCGGGGTTCATTTTTAACGATGTCACCGGTAGTGACATTATACATGCTGGCTATGGAATAAAGACTTTGCCCTTTGGTGATGGTGTGCAGGAAATAGCCGGAAGACTGTGTTTGAGCCATCATTCCGGTGCTGCTGGCAGACAAGGCTGCGATAAGATATAATGCTCGAATAAATTTCATTTGCAGTGTGTTGATTAAACTGAGTGGCAAAAGTACAAAAAAAACTGTTTTATTCACATTATATAGAAAGAATAGAAAATATTATTAGGCTTTTTAATTAAATATTTCGTCGGGAAGCATTAATTTTGCAAAGATTACGCAGAGTAAGAAGATTATGAGTGAAGAAAAAAGAACTGATTAATGTATACGGTGCCCGTGTACATAACTTGAAAGATATAGATGTTGAAATTCCACGGAACAGCCTGACGGTGATAACCGGATTGAGCGGAAGCGGTAAATCGTCTTTGGCATTCGATACCATCTTCGCCGAAGGGCAGCGGAGATACATTGAGACCTTTTCCGCATACGCCCGTAATTTCCTGGGAGGGTTGGAGCGCCCGGATGTGGATAAGATTACAGGACTCAGCCCGGTAATTTCCATCGAACAGAAAACGACAAACAAGAATCCCCGCTCTACCGTGGGAACTACGACAGAGATATACGATTATCTCCGTTTGCTCTATGCCCGTGCAGGAGTTGCTTATTCTTATCTTTCGGGAGAGAAAATGGTGAAATATACCGAGGAACAGATCATCGGCCTGATTCACCGGGATTATCAGGGTAAGAAGATATTTATGCTTGCCCCGTTGGTACGTACCCGTAAGGGACATTACAAAGAACTTTTCGAGCAAGTGCGCAAGAAAGGTTATCTGTATGTCCGCGTGGACGGCGAGGTGCGCGAGATTGTACACGGCATGAAGCTGGACCGTTACAAGAACCACGATATCGAAGTCGTGATAGACAAGCTGGTCGTATCGGAAAAGGATGACAAACGGCTGAAACAGAGTGTTGCCACTGCCATGCAGCAGGGTGAGGGGCTGATTATGATTTATGATGCCGATACCCGGGGAGGTGCGCCATTACAGTAAGCGGTTGATGTGTCCTGTCACCGGACTGTCTTATAAAGAGCCTGCCCCTCATAATTTCTCGTTTAACTCTCCGCAGGGAGCCTGCCCCCGTTGTAAGGGGCTGGGGTATGTGAATCTGATTGATGTGGACAAAGTGATTCCCGACAGGAATCTTTCCATTTACGAAGGAGCCATCGCTCCTTTGGGCAAATATAAAAATGCCATGATTTTCTGGCAGATAGAGGCCCTGCTTGAAAAATATGATTTTACGATCAAGACACCGGTCAAGGATATGCCGGATGATGCGATAGACGAAATACTCTATGGCTCGGATGAGCGTATCAAGATAAAGAGCACCTTGATTCATACCTCTTCCGATTACTTTGTAACTTATGAAGGGATTGTGAAGTACATCCAGATGATGCAGGAGAAAGATGCGTCGGCCACTGCTCAGAAGTGGGCGGAACAGTTTGCCAAGACCGATGTTTGTCCCGAATGCAAGGGCGCGCGTCTGAACAAGGAGGCGTTGCATTTCCGTATCCATGACAAGAACATTTATGAACTGGCAAGCATGGATATTAACGAACTGTATGACTGGTTGCAACAGGTCGATTCTTTTTTGGAAGACAAGCAGCGCATGATTGCCGCCGAGATTTTGAAGGAGATCCGTACCCGTCTTAAGTTTCTGTTGGATGTGGGACTGGATTATCTTTCACTGAACCGCACCTCGGTATCCTTTCGGGAGGCGAGAGCCAGCGCATCCGTCTGGCAACTCAAATCGGCTCCCAGCTGGTGAACGTGCTTTATATTCTGGATGAACCGAGTATCGGATTGCACCAACGGGACAACCTCCGCCTTATCAACTCCTTGAAGAAGTTGCGTGACACAGGTAACTCTGTCATCGTGGTGGAGCATGACAAGGATATGATGCTGGCGGCAGACTATGTGTTGATATGGGACCGAAGGCAGGCCGTTTGGGTGGGGAAGTAGTATTTCAAGGAACTCCGAAACAAATGCTTCAGACAGAAACACTTACCTCTAAGTATTTAAACGGACAGATGAAGATAGAGATACCGGCCGAACGCCGCCCCGGTAACGGGAAATCCTTATGGCTGAGAGGGGCGAAGGGAAACAACCTGAAGAATGTGGATGTGGAATTTCCTTTGGGAAAACTCATTTGCGTCACAGGGGTGTCCGGCAGTGGCAAATCCACGCTGATAAACGATACCTTGCAGCCCATCCTGTCACAGCATTTCTACCGTTCTTTGCAGGAACCTCTGCCCTATGACAGTGTGGAAGGACTGGACTATATAGATAAGGTGGTGAATGTGGACCAGTCGCCGCTGGGCAGGACACCGCGTTCCAATCCGGCCACCTATACAGGAGTATTCTCGGATATCCGGAATCTGTTTGTCGGTCTGCCCGAAGCGAAGATCCGTGGCTATAAGCCGGGGCGTTTCTCGTTCAATGTAACCGGAGGACGCTGCGAGGCTTGCGGCGGTAACGGATACAAGACCATCGAAATGAATTTCCTGCCCGATGTGCTGGTACCTTGCGAGGTTTGTCACGGTAAACGATATAACCGCGAGACGCTGGAAGTGCGCTATAAGGGTAAATCCATAGCCGATGTACTGGACATGACCATCAATCGTGCTGTAGAGTTCTTTGAGAATGTGCCTCAGATTCTGAATAAAATCAAAGTGCTGCAAGAGGTGGGGTTAGGATATATTAAACTGGGACAGCCCTCCACCACCTTGTCGGGCGGAGAGAGCCAGCGTGTGAAACTGGCTACGGAATTGTCCAAGCGTGATACCGGAAAAACGATGTATATTCTGGATGAGCCTACTACCGGGCTTCATTTCGAAGATATCCGTGTGCTGATGAATGTACTGAACAAACTGGTGGAGAAAGGCAATACCGTTCTGGTTATCGAACATAACCTGGACGTGATCAAACTGGCGGATTACATCATCGATATGGGTCCCGAAGGCGGAAGGGGCGGAGGACAGGTGCTTGCTGCCGGAACTCCTGAGGAAGTGGCCGGAAGCAAGAAAGGATATACCCCGAAATTTATAAAAGAAGAATTGGAAAATTAACCGGCATACCAGCAATGAAAGAGAAAATAGCTAAAACCAACGTAGCCCGTCTGCTTGATAAGGCCAAGATAGCATACGAGCTTATTCCATACGAAGTAGACGAGAATGACCTCAGCGCTGTTCACGTTGCCGCCAGTTTGGGCGAGAACATAGAACAAGTCTTCAAGACTTTGGTGCTTCATGGGGATAAATCCGGATATTTTGTCTGTGTCATACCCGGCGAGCACGAGGTAGATTTAAAAATGGCGGCAAAAGTCTCAGGTAACAAGAAATGCGACCTGATTCCCATGAAAGAGCTGCTTCCCCTGACAGGATATATCCGGGGAGGATGTTCTCCCATCGGCATGAAAAAGCATTTCCCCACCTATATACACGAGACTTGCACCGCATTCCCGTACATTTATATCAGTGCCGGTATCCGCGGATTACAGATAAAAAATAGCGGCCGATGACCTGATAAAGGAAACGAAAAGCAGAGATTTGTTCCCTTTTCACCGAATAAATATGCCAAAAAAGAGTCACATTTTGTGGCTCTTTTTTTTTCAGATAGACTAAAAGTTATATCTTTGCAAAAAAAGAATACTAACTATTAATTAAATCTTTATCAACTATGTTTGAAGGACAGCCTAAAGGCTTATACGCATTAGCTCTCGCCAATACCGGCGAACGCTTTGGTTATTACACCATGCTTGCTATTTTCACTCTTTTCCTGCAAGCGAAATTCGGCTTTACAGCCGCCACGACGTCAACAATCTTTGCCAGTTTCCTGGCAGGAGTGTATTTCATGCCGCTTATCGGAGGTATCCTGGCCGATAAATTCGGTTATGGCAAGATGGTTACTACCGGTATCGTTATCATGTTTGCCGGTTATGTGCTGCTGGCTATCCCGATGGCAACCAATATCGGATTGTATTCCATGTTCGGCGCTCTTGCCCTGATTGCTTTGGGAACCGGACTTTTCAAGGGAAATCTGCAAGTAATGGTAGGTAATCTGTATGATGCTCCCGAGTATAGCGCGAAACGTGATACCGCTTTCAGTTTGTTCTATATGGCAATCAACATCGGTGCCCTGTTCGCTCCGACTGCCGCTACTGCCATGACCAACTATGTGTTGGGCAAAGCAGGTTTCAGCTATGTACCCCAGATACCTTCTTTGGCACACCAGTTCCTGGACGGTACGATAACGGCCGAAGGCGAGGCCACACTGACTGCCATGCAGACCGCACAGAATTTCACAGGAAGTATGGCCGATTTCTGTACTACCTATATTGATAAATTGTCAGAAGCCTATAACTATGGTTTTGGTGTGGCATGTATCTCATTGATTGCCTCTATGGCTATTTATGTTATTTTCCGTTCTACATTCAAACATGCCGATTACAACTCCAAGCAGGCTAAACCGGCCAATGTACACGAAGAAGAGCTGACTCCCGCACAGACCAAAGAACGCATCGTCGCTTTGTTGCTGGTATTCGCTGTGGTTATTTTCTTCTGGATGGCATTCCATCAGAACGGTCTTACCATGACCTTCTTCGCCCGTGACTACACGGCACATGAGGTAACCGGTCTGGATCGCCTTGGCTTCAGCGTATGGAATCTGGCTCTTCTTATTGTAACCGTTTATGCAGGTTTCTCACTGTTCCAGTCCAAGACAGGCAAGGGCAAATTGATTTCAGGCGTTATTGTTACCTTGGCTCTTGTGGTTTTAGGAGTCAATTATGGTACTATGGACCCTACATTGCCTATCCTTCCTCAGATTTTCCAACAGTTTAACCCCTTCTTCGTTGTCGCTCTGACTCCGGTATCACTGGCAGTATTCGGTTCATTGGCAAAGAAAGGAAAAGAACCATCAGCTCCGCGTAAAATCGGTATCGGTATGGTGATTGCCGCAGTAGGTTTCATGTTGCTGGCATTCGGCTCATTCGGTCTGCCTACTCCTGCTGAAGTAGAAGCCAATGGTATTGCCGAGAGCGCGTTGGTTTCACCCAACTGGCTGATCTCGACTTATCTGGTATTGACTTTTGCCGAATTGTTCCTGTCACCGATGGGTATCTCATTTGTTTCCAAGGTAGCTCCTCCCAAGTATAAAGGCGCTATGATGGGACTTTGGTTTGTGGCTACTGCTATTGGTAACTATCTGGTAGCTATCATCGGTTATTTGTGGGGTGATATGCAGTTGTGGATGGTATGGAGTGTATTGATTGTGTGCTGCTTGCTTTCCGCATTGTTCATCTTCTCTATCATGAAGAAACTGGAAAAGGTTGCGAAATAATTCCCGCCTATATTATATATGAAAAAGAAGCCCGCTTAAACCAATCAGCGGGCTTCTCTTTTTTTATAAATTACAGAAGAAGGATACGAAAAACAGGAACACTCATATCAATCAGTATTCCGTGGAATATGGCTAAGGGAATCATGTCTTTTCCCGAATAGCGTGTGATGGATGGCAGCAATACATCCATCGAGTTCACTCCGGCAGCCGAGATAGGGGCCAGCTGTCCAAAGTATTTCCGTATGAGCGGAGCGCCGAGTAAGGCCATCATTTCCCGGAAAATATTGGCCAGTAATGCAATGGTTCCCAATTCGGTGGCCAGTTGTAACCCGATAGACGGTTCCTTGAACTGTGTGATCAGGATGGAGGAAAGCGAATAATAGGCAAAGCCGCTACCCACCGCCATACAGTCGAATACACTCCATTGGCTTAATAGCAGACTGGCCAGTGCCGAGAAAAGCAAGGTTCCCGCAATGGTAGCCATCGGTACCAGGAGCATTTTCAGCCGTAAGCTTTAATCAGTTCTTTCAATTTCTTATTGCTGCCTATGCTGATTCCTACTTGGAGCATCAGTGCATAAAGCACATACATGGAAACAGAGTGCATGTCATACTGGAAATTATTGACAGCTCCAATCATACATCCTGCACAAAAAAAAATGCGACAACAACCAAAACTGCCTTTCATTGTTTCCTCCTTTCTTAAAAAAACAGATGAAATACCCAGGAAAGAAGCTAGCATACTGCCCAAAATGCTTAATGTAGCCAATATAGCTGCCTGCCATCCGAATCTGCCTAAATTGTTAATGATTAAGCTGTTGGAGCCGATAGAGATTCCCAAAACAAACAACAGCAGGAAGATAGTGAGTGATGTACTCTTTTCTATTTTCTGTAAAAACTGCAAGTTGCGCAATACATATCCTATACCGATACCAACAAACATAATAGATATAATAGTAAACATAGCAATCAATTTTTTTTTAGTAAAACATATACAACCCGACGGTTTCACCGAATGAGAACCATCATGCAATATATCTTTCATCGGGCACGTGTGTGGGTAAGATGAAAGTTGGGTAATAAAATTACGTGTGAGTGGAAATCTAAACAAATCCGCTGAACCAATGTACATGCACAATGAAGTGATTACACAGGGGGGTATTTCCCGATGTAAGGTGATGTATGCTGTATGTAGTCTGTAATTGGTTCATATCATTGATTCATTTGCGGTGCAAAGATAATCCTTTTATGTATATTTTCAAAATAAATATTCATAAATCTTCTTCTGTTACCTTTGGACGGATATAGCGTGTGTTTTAACATAGGATCATTTATTGGGAATTTATCTCCGAATTCTGGCGATAAAAAATATTCATTAATTGCAGGGGATAAGAACTTTATCTTTTCTGGAGAATTATACTTTTTTCTTGAATTGAATATTCTGTGTAAGTGTTTGTATACTAGTTGTTTATATTTGTTTGAGATAAAAAATGAAAATAATGTCATAATTGGTGGCAATTATCTATACACCCTATTGATATTTTTTTGTTTCTTTGTAATCTATTTATATACTAACACACCAAAAGGAATGGATTACACCGAACAGTTTATCCGGCTGAATTGCAGCTTGATGTCGGATTACAAAATGATGAAGCTGAATGCCGAAATGAAATGCATGGGAATAGGATTATATATTCAAATGATATTGTTCCTGCGAAGGCAACAGGAATACAAACACGATTTTAACGAACTGGATTTGTTGGCTGAACAATGGGGGGCTACAGTGGAAGACCTGCAGCATCTCATTAAAGACTTTAACTTGTTTGTCATAACGGAGGACGGATATTTCCGATGCCTGTATCTGGATGAGGTGATGGGTTATCAGAATAAGCTTTCGGAGCAACGTGCCGCCGCCGGTAGCAAAGGAGGAAGAAGCAGCAAGAAAAAGACTGTGCAGACAGCTGAAAAAG
>ENA-OQAJ01000478-OQAJ01000478.1-human-gut-metagenome-genome-assembly--contig:-NODE-478-length-12570-cov-2.250824_pt1 | contig 12570 bp, 19 predicted proteins | sample MGYA00242736_ERZ504529 | MGnify/ENA primary metagenome ERZ504529 (study PRJEB26092, sample SAMD00036275) | human gut metagenome | host: Homo sapiens | study: EMG produced TPA metagenomics assembly of...
CGTCGATCTGCCAAGAGGTGGAGACGCCCTCGGGGTCGCGGGTGCGACGGGAGGGGACGATTGCCACATCGTCGAGTGCGTAGCCGAGACGGCCTTTTTTTGCCCAAACCGATTTCAATTTCCTGAGACATGGTTTCCAGCCTATTGCCCGGGTGGGACGCCAACAAGGCCGTTTCCCACGGACCGGACGATTGCTTCAAGTCGTTACAAACATGCGCTATGACTAAATCATCTTCACACCATCTATCAGGAGGAAGCATGGCCAAAATCAAGGTCGAAGGCACTGTCGTCGAACTCGACGGCGACGAGATGACCCGCGTGATCTGGAAGGACATCAAGGATCGTCTGATCCTGCCGTACCTCGACGTGAACCTCGACTACTACGATCTGGGCATCGAGCACCGCGACGAGACCGATGACCAGGTGACCATCGACGCCGCCCACGCCATCCAGAAGCACCATGTCGGTGTCAAGTGCGCCACCATCACCCCCGATGAGGCCCGAGTCAAGGAATTCGGTCTCAAGAAGATGTGGAAGTCCCCCAACGGCACCATCCGCAACATCCTGGGCGGCACGATCTTCCGCGAGCCGATTGTGATGAGCAACGTGCCTCGTCTGGTGCCCGGCTGGACCAAGCCGATCGTCGTAGCCCGTCACGCATTCGGCGACCAGTACAAGGCCACCGATTTCAAGGTTCCGGGAGCCGGCCAGCTGACCGTCACCTCACTCCGGACGATGGCTCCGAGCCGATTCAGCACGTGGTCTACAACTACGGCGAAGACGGCGGCGTGGCCCAGGTGCAGTACAACGTCAACGATTCGATCCGCGGTTTCGCTCGCGCTGCTTCAACTACGGCCTGATGCGTCATTACCCGGTGTACTTGTCCACCAAGAACACGATTTTGAGGCCTACGACGGCCAGTTCAAGGACATCTTTGCCGAGGTGTTCGAGACCGAATACAAGGACAGGTACGCCGAGGCCGGCCTGACTTACGAGCACCGCCTGATCGACGACATGGTGGCCAGCTCCCTGAAGTGGCACGGCGGTTACATCTGGGCCTGCAAGAACTACGATGGCGATGTGCAGTCCGACTCCGTGGCCCAGGGCTTCGGTTCGCTGGGCCTCATGACCTCCGTGCTCATGACCCCGGACGGCCAGACCGTCGAGGCCGAAGCGGCGCACGGCACCGTGACCCGTCACTACCGCCGCTGGCAGAAGGGCGAGAAGACCTCCACCAACCCAATCGCATCCATCTTCGCGTGGACCGGCGGCCTTAAGCACCGCGCCGATCTGGACGGCACGCCCGAAGTCCGTCACTTCGCCAAGACGCTGGAGAAGGTCATCGTCGACACCGTTGAAGGCGGTCAGATGACCAAGGATCTGGCCATGCTCATCGGCCCGGACGAACCGTGGCTCGACACCGACGGCTTCATGAACGCGCTGGACGAGAACCTGGCCAAGGCTCTGGCCGAGTAAATCATCGAACACATCGTGCGGACCTACATGGGTCATGTCATGTCGCAAACTGTCATGATTGTCGTGCTTCATCTGGAATGTTCCTCAGCACGATAATCATGACAGTTGTTCGATGCACGCACGTAATACCTCTAATTGTTCCCGGATATGTGGCGATTTGTCCACTGGTCCGGGACTTTTCGTATACGGCCTACTAGAATCGTGATTCAGCTTGTTTTCACGCCCGCTTGAGGAGGTTTCGCCGCTTATGGTGTTCGCACGCCGCTCAACCACCCTGCTCGCCGCCATTATCGCATCCTGCGCGATGGTGCTGTCACTGACCGCGTGCACCTCAGACAATAAGACCGTTGTAGATGGTCAGACCACGGTGACGTCCAATTCTGCCGGCGGCGTGGCCGTGTTCACACCTTCGGACGGCATTACGCTGAACCAGCAGACGCCACTGAACAAATGGGCGAAGCTGGTGCCTGACCTAGCCAAGGCTCTGGCCGACGCCGGTTTCAAGAAAGGCGATATCGATCATACGACGTCCGACTCGTTGGCCAAGCAAAGCCGCGCCATCCAAGACTTTGTGGTCGATCATCTTTCGAATAACACCACGGACGATTCCGGCATTGCCATCGCGCCCGACAACATGACATTGCTCGTGGCTCCAGTAGTCGAGGCCGACGCTTCCACTCGCCAATACGGCGATTACATCAGCCAGAACCTGAGCACCAACGATGCCACGGATGGGGAAGCTACTTCTGACGGTGAATCTTCCGAAGACGACTCGTCCAAAGACGATTCGTCCAACACTGAGAGCGACAGCACTGCATCGGACGAGCAGGCGCAGGCCGTGGACCGGCTGGTCTCATCGCTCAAGCTGGCCAAGGAATCCGGCATGCATGTGGTATTGCTCGGCAACAGTATCGAGGGATATAAGCCGGACGCTCGTCAAGTTCTCGGACGCCAGACCATCGGCAAGCTACAGGCGGAAAAGATGGTGTCCAAACTCAAGTTGGATAAGGCCAGTAAAGACAACCCCAAATACATTGAGGTGCTGCTGCCATACACCGCCGTGGACGAAAAAGGCAACGCCAACGATTCCACGTTCGCCCAAGAGGCGTTCCGTGGTATCTGGCAGGTACTGGGCTCCTACTATCAGAAGGGCGTTGTGGAAAGCCCTTCAGGCACCTTGGACGGCAAATCCACGGAAAACGATTGGCAAGCCGTGGCCTACGATGCCGCTAAGGAAGGCTCCACTGCGAAAGTGCTTGACAAGCGTCTGGCAAAAACCGACGGACAGTCCACACTCACCCGTATTGACGGCATCATCACGATGAACGACTACATCGCCTCCGAGGTCGTCAAGGAATTGGACGATCTGGGATACACCGCTCTGCCGCCGATATCAATCCGCAGATCACCATCTCGGGCATTGTCGGCAATATCACCGGCAAGAAGGATCTCAGCCGCGACGCCGTGCCGGACCCGATCAAATCCCCTGAAAACGACAACGCAAACGACTCATCCAGTTCCGATGACGATGCGGACGAGGACACCTCCGCTTCCGACAAGGACCGTGACTCGCAGTGGCCTCTAGTAACCGGATACGGCGCGTATGTCTCGAACATCCCATCCATCGTCAATGGCAAGCAATGGATGACCGGCATGGAAGACAGACAGACCATCGCCACGGATATCGCTCAGGCCTGCGCCAAGCTCAACAAGGACGAAGCGCTGAATTCCATGCCTTCAATCAGGAACTCCGAGGTAGGCGGCGTGAAGAAGATCCCGACCATCAGCGAACCGTTGCTGGCTGTCAGCGCCAGCAATCTCAAGTCCGCGCTGATCGACCCCGGATATATTTCCTTGGCCGATGCCGGTCTGTGATTCATACTCGTCACGCCGCTAGCCGCCTGCGATGTCTCTTCCGTACGGCCCTGTTCCGGCCGACAATCACCGTTAAATCATGACGGTTTCAGTACGATTTTTCGACTCCCCGCATATTGCTGTGGATCAAGATAATCGGCCGTTCCTCGCTTGAGGCCCCAATGCAGGCAACGGTCTTCGCAATGGTCCGAGCTGCCTTCAACGATGCCTACGGGCTGTCTGCGGGAGATCGTATCCCCCACTGAGAGCTCGGTAACGGCCGGTTCGAATGTCGACGTGACACCTCCACGATGCCGTACACTCACCACATCTTTGCCAGCTACTTTGCCAGCAAAACTCACGGTCCCTGCCTGCGGTGACAGAATTACGGTACCTTGCTCCGCAACAAGATCCACTCCACGATGACCTGGTGCCCACGGGTTGATCGGCCGCTCGAACTGTTGTTCGACCTGTGGATCGTCGACCGGCCAGTCGAATCGGGATTCGCACTGATTGCCATTGCGCCACGCCAAATCAGACATATCGGTGAAATCCTCCACCGTGTATGCCGCATCTCCGGTCACCGCAGTATCCGCATGCGCAACATGCTGAGGCGTGGATGCCAGCCCTACTCCCAAGGCAAGCAGCAGGCCGATAACGGCGGCCAACGCGATTATGGCATCCATACGCCGTTGCCGTTCCTGAGCCCGCTGACGCGCCTGCTGACGCCGCCTGCTGGCACGTCGGGCTTCGTCGCGACGCCAATCAAACAACAGTGGTGCATTCATGAGATTCCTCCCCATAGTGTGAGTGTGATGCGATTCCGGCTTCTTTGCCGGTGATACCCACCTTGAGGGGTCCGAAACAGGATGTCCAGCCAGAACGACCTATGTGTTCTAGCTTCCGAAGTTATCCACAATGAAATTTCGCGTGACAGTATCGCCGCATCGTCATGTTGTTCGACCTTCAGCCGCGGCCGATCCATGTCACAACCGCTGCCATGCAGTGACAGCGGAACATCAGAACTCTTGTGATTGTTCCCACTGGGTTCGCATACTCAGACGGTTGTTCCGTTTCACCGATTCCAGTATTTGCCAAGCAGACACCAGCTCCTCCCGGGGGCTGAGCATTTCATCAGTATTCGCCGTTCCATAGCCAGCTCCTCTACCGTTAGTCGCTAGTGTATATCCGTGTTCGGTTTTTGGCTGTATGAGATAGTATCCGATGAGTCCGATTCTGCGGAATTCAGCGCGACATGCCCTACACGCATGTAATTTGCTTTTTCGTGGCAGGCATGTAAGATATGTGACTTGTGCGCGAGAGAAATCTCAAACACAGCAGACATTCCTGCGTAGCTCAGTTGGCAGAGCATCCGACTGTTAATCGGACGGTCGCTGGTTCAAGCCCAGCCGCAGGAGCTCATTGGAAGCCATCGGCGTGTTGCCGGTGGCTTTTTCTGTATTTATATCCATGAGCATCTGATCGGCTTTCTTGTTTCCGAGCATCATGCGCATAATCGCATCGTTAGACAGTTCGTCCACCGTAGTGTCAAGATATTCCGCAGCCAAAAGAACCTCTTCAAATCGCCAGTTTGCGCGAGAGATCTTGAGGGACATACCGGAAGGCTTTATCCCGAGATAGCTTGCCATCTCAGTTTGATTTTTGCCTTCTCTCGCTTGTGCGGCCAGAAGCTGCTGAACGTTGAAAGAAACGACTTTTAACTTGTATGCGGCTCGCGCCTTGGGGCTGACGCCCGGCATTGTTTCAATACTGGTCATTTTTTAACCTTTACAACAATATGTTTACCTGTTGCAAAATATATTACCTCTCGATTTGCGTTTAGTGCAAGTTTGTCGTACACTTTTTGCAGGTCGTAAAAAGTATTACAAAAATGGAGCTGGAGGTGTGTACGCCGATGAATGATTGGTTCAAAGAACGCGGTATCGGCCAAGAGCAGGTCGCCGCCACTCTTAACGTTTCCGTCTCGACCGTTTCACGCATCGTCAACTACAAAAGAGACCTCAGCATGAGGCGTGCGATGATTCTGCACACTGAGTATGGGATTCCTTTTGACGTTATGTATCCATCTCAATTGAGCGAGGGTGAGGGGGTGTTTGTCCGATAAGGAAATGCCCGGTCTCGATCTGGAACATCGAAACCGGGCGTATGCAACACATCCAATGTTGAACGATTCCCTAGTCGCCAAACTTTTGAATCGTTCGCATTGCCTTTTAGATTATGGAGGCTGCACAAATGTCTAGTGTAACCGAAGTCGCTGTGCCGACTTCTGATTTTGATGGTACGCCCCCGTGAATGGTTCGCGGTGCATGGCGTCTACATTTTCCGAATCCCTGTATTGGCGGCGTTCTGCCCGGCGCTACGAGCTGGCGGGTCTTGCCGCTTGGATGCTTGCCGCGTTGTCGTGCGTGGTTTTTCTGGCGATTCTGCTTGCCGCGAGGAATCTGCTTCTGCCGGGATTCGCTTTGGTGCGGTGGCCTGCGGCCTGGCTTGTGTGGGTTGCTGGTGCGACCGGAACTCGCGTGATGCCTGGGATTTCGCTTTCTGGTCCCTTCACGCGGAGGTGAGGCAATGACCATGACCGTTGGCGCGCGTTCCCTCGATAACGAGGAGCGCTCGAATTTCCGGGACTACATGTCCCTGTTGTCCCTGTCCGTGGATGCGTCGATGACCGTGAGGGAGGTCATGGCGGTCGCTATCTGATCGGCCGGCATGACGCGCTTCGTGACGTGCGGAACGCTTCGTCGCCGGCTCGGACGGTGAACCGTCGTCTGATCCATGGCGGTCCGTCGGATTGCGTGTTCAACCGCGGCTACGAGGCCGGTGCGGGCATGGTGTCCGACGAGATCGACGCGTTGATGCGCGACGTGGAGGCCCTCAGCGGCGATGACGCGGTGTTCTCGATGCTCAGGCATCCTTCGGTGAGCGGGGGTGATGAGTGGTGGAATTGGTGATCCTGCTGTTCGTGGTGCTCGCGGTGGCCTGTTTCGGCCTGTTGCTGCCGTTCCTGCGTCTGGCCGTCGGCATCGTGCTTCTCGTGGTCCGTCTGCTGGCCTCCCTCGCGCGATCAATGGGGGCGGGCCGATGATGCACCTCATACTCGTGATCGCCGTCGTCATCATTCTCGCCGCGTCCTATCTGCTGACGTTCGCCCTGTGCCGCACGGCCACGCGCCGCGACATGCTTGAGGCCCGTTGGCGTGAGGAGTCGGCCGGTTCCGTGAGTGAGGAGAGCCATGAGAGCGCATGAAACGCATGAGCGTGCCGCGCGTCATGGCGGCTTCCCGCCCCATGGGTTCGCTTCGGGCCTGTTGGCGGCCTGCCCGTCGGACGGCAGCCACGACTTCTACCTGTCGATGATGCTCGACGTTCCCGTGCCGCGCGTGCCCATGCTGCGCGCACGTCTGCAAGACTCCCGCCGAGGGGGTGCCGCATGAGCGTGAACGCGGTCGATTGGGCGCTCAGGTTCGCGCCCGTGGACGCCAGGCACAACGGTGCCGCTCGCGTGCTGATGTGTCTGGCGAACGTGGCCGACGACGAGGGGCGCAACGCGCATCCGACGCACAGGAAGCTGGCCGCGTGGTGCAAGTGCAGCGTGAGCACGGTCAAAACGCCACCTGTCATGGCTGGAAGCGAACGGCTGATCCGTCGCGGCGACCAACGCCAGGCCGGGCATTTCAGCGAGTGGCACCGGCCCGTCGTGTGGGATCTGTGCCTGGGGAACCGTCTGGAGCTCGACCCCGACTTCTTCGACTCGAACGACATCGACGCGACCCGACGGAGGACGGCCCGCCAACGGAAAGCCCCGGCCCACACGTGAACCCCGATTCCGACACGGAATCCGATGATAACCACGGCTCACATGTGACCGTGGTTATGGCGACGGGGACACGGGAAAACCCCAGCTCACGGGTGAACCACGGTTCACAGCTGTGACCCCACCCCCAGCTCACCTGGTGAGCTACAGTACGTCCCTAGTACGTAATAACCCCTCTGCCCCTACGGGGCATCTCCCCGCAAGCGGAGAGACCTCCCCGGACGATGACGGAATCCGCGAGGACGGTTCATGGGCCGACGCCGCCGGAGCCGAACCCCCGAGCAGCGAATCCGCCGAGGCCGGTTCCGACGCGGAGGCGGTGTGCCGCACGATGGCGGACGGGCTGCGCGCCATGCCGCCGATGCCGGTGCCCGAACCGTTGGCCCGGCCCGGCAAACGCGACTCGACGCGCCCGACGGCTGATCGCCGCCACGGCATGCCACTGGTGCTGGCCGTGGCCGAATGGGTGTCGCTGCCGCCTTCCAAGACCGACAAGGGCGACGCTTCCGGCAAACCGTATGACGGTTTCTGGCGTCGCACGCTCACCGGCCCGCGTTCCCTCGCACGGCACTGGGATCAGGTGTGTCTCCAGATGGCCGACGACCCCCACGGGCGTCGCCTGCTCGCCGGACACGGCATCCTCGCCGACAAGGGCGAAACGGCGCAGCGCCGAGCGCGGAATCCACGCCGAAGGTGCCGAACTACGGGATCCCCGACAACCTGGACCGGCGCGTGTGGAAACTGCTCGACCCTTACGACTTCGATGCGGGCAATGACGGGTTCGAGGCACCGCGCACCCTGCGCCGCTGTTGAAGCGCGTCCCCGCGAACGACGCAGAAGGCGAACGCAATGCCGTGCTGGAGGCATTGCGGGCGGGCCGCGCCTTCCTGGACGCGGAATCCAGGGAGAAGGACGACGGCTTCGGGCGGCGGAAGCGTCCGAGACCGGGCCGGCGTCCGTCCGTTTCGGTTTCATCGGCGGCCGTGGGCCGAAGGAGGTGCCGGCATGTTCCTGAAAGGCGAATGCGCGGATTTCCCCGACTCGTGGTCGGACCGCATGTGGGGGCCCGACGACCTTCCCAACCAGCGAACCCAATACGAGCTGCGCCGCGCGGCGGTGCGGATCTGCGAGGCCTGCCCGGTCAGTGCCGAATGCCTCGCGTTCGGCATCATGGTCCGGGACCAGTACGGCATCTACGGCGGACTGCCGTTGAGGGCCCGACGCCAGGTGCTGAAGACCGCGCAGGAGGCCGGATTCCGGTTCGACCCCGACGACCCGACCGCCGAACGGCGGCTCGCCCGGTACATCCGCGAGAACCCCGAGATCGTGGCGGCGGCACGCGAACGCGAATGCAAGCGCCGCAAGACCGAGCAGCGCAACGCACGCCAGCAACGATGGCGCGCCACCACACGCTCGACCGGCAAGGCGAAGGCCCCGGCCGCCGCCACACACACCCCGCCCTTGCAGGACACCCTCTTCTGAAGACAATCCGATACAGATAACCGGTCCGGCCCCATAAGGACGAACCATTCCGGAAACCCGTATACGCGGCAAACCGTGGAACCGTGCACCCGTGGACACGGGAAGCCGGAAACCCGAATGAAAGGAACAATCCCAATGACCACGAACACGAAAACGGTGGCCTTCGTCAACCTCAAGGGCGGGGTCGGCAAGACCACCAGCGCCATCGGCACCGCCGAAGCACTCGCCCGACTGGGCCATACCGTGACGGTGCGCGACGCCGACCCGTCCGGCGCGGCGACCCTGTGGGCGCACAAGGCCCTATCGGCCGGCCGCCCACTGCCCTTCGGGGTGGAGGTCGTCAACCGGTTCACCGTCGCCGCGCCCGCCGAGGAGGAATGGGTGCTGATCGACACGCCTCCCTTGCAGACCGATCTGGTGGAGGCGGCGGTGGACGCGGCCGACCTCGTGCTGCTCGTCACCACCACCGGCCCCATCGACCTGGAACGCATGCTGGAGACCATCCGGCAGATCAACAAGCCCTCCTCGGTGCTGCTGACCCAGACCCGCTACGGCACGCGCAGCCTCAGGCACGCCGAGGAGTTCCTGGCCGAGAACGGACTGGCCCGATGCCAAGAGACCATCCCGTACAAGGAGGCCATGCGTCTCGCATCGGACGAGGGCCGGTTCCCGTCCGCCTCGGGCTACGGGCTTATCGCCAAGGAACTCAGCGACGCATTCGCCGCCTGACACCCGCAGAACCGGAAACCCGCAATCCCGTATCCACGTAAACCCGTGGATACGGGGACACGGAAAGGAACAACATCATGGAGATCAACAAGCCGATGACCACGAGGAACATGCTGGCATCGACGCTCACGGACTACAAGAAACCGGTCAAGCTGCCCAAGATCACGGTGGAGCTCGACCCCATGCTCAAGAAACGGTTCAAGGCCGAGGCCGTGCGACGCGGCACCACCATCCGCGACATGCTCACGGCATGGATCGAACATGACTGCCCTCCCCTCGACGCGGCGGACGCAAGGGCCGAGGCGAAGCAAGACGGAAGAAGGAGTGGATGATGACGGATGACATCGAGGAGCGGGCCGTGCTGGCCCGTCGCGGGATCATGGATCATTCGGATTGCGAGGACTGCGTGGAGGACTGGACGTTCCTGATGCGTCAGGGACGGCGGGAGTTCCCGTTGGGATTGCGCACGGTGCTTGCGTGCCTCGCGTTCGCCGAACGCGAGGGCGCGGTGCCCGAGCTGCCGGCGGATTGGTGGGTTAGAATCAACAGGAGGTATCGATGACGACGATGCGCGGCGAGGGGGGGCCGACTATGGATGCGTTCAAGCATGGCCGGGAAGGGCGGAAAGCATCGTGATCAGCCAGGAGTCATACATGGGGTGCACCGGCGGCGTGGCCCCGTGGCGTCGTGACGGCGACAAGGGGCCGTCCTACTACGCGGTGTGCCCGCTGTGCGACAATCCCATCCAGATCGTCGGCCTGTTCCGCCGGCAGGAGGAAAGCCGTGCGCACCGGCCCTACGGGCGGCACCACCGGGGCGACGTGCCGGGCCTGTGCCGCTACGACGAGGACGCCTATCTGCACTGCCCGTATGCGGATCCGAACCATCGGACGGACATCCGAGCGAGACGTCATCCGAAGGATCCGACAGGGCGGGCCCTGTATGGTCTCATGCGCGGCGAGTTCGACAGGGTGGCGCTGGCGTGGGAACGGTTCTCCGGCATCCATCTGGGGCCGGGGGCCGCCCGTGACATGCTTCGCAGATGGCGGGACGACCAGGGATGGCGCTATTACGACGCGACCTACGGCAATCTGCCGCAGATGCTGTTCTTCGCGGCCGGCGGACAGAACCTGGTCAAACGCTACATCGTGCCGGGCAGCCCGTTGCACGAACGGCTGAAAGGCGTGCCGCGGGTGAGATTCGCGCCGACGCGCTCCCGGTACGTGCAGGTGGACAAGGCCGGGCCGGGGTTCCTTACTCTGGATTTCCTGCTGTACGCCCGGCGCATCGAATGGGACGGACAGCACATGAACGAGACGTTCAGGCTACGCGGTCTGCTGGGCCGCGATGACGGGCAACAGGCCTTCGATGACCTGACCCTCGACGTCGATCAGGACTGGCTCCCCCACACAGCGGACGCCCAGCCCGGCCGCGACGAGCGGCTACTCGACATCGCGCGGGAAACGCTGCAATCCGACGCGGGTATCCCGGCAGATCAATAAAGCGTTATCAATGCAAGGAGAACAATGATGAACGAGAACGACAAGACGGAAATCCTCGAACCCGTCGAAACACCCGCCGAGAACATCACAGAGCCAAGCAAGGATGGAAGGAAGTGTCCGAAGTGGCTGCCGCCCCTGGTCGCGGCCGTCTGCGCGGTGATTCTGGTCGCGGCCGGCATCATCGGCTGGAACGCTTACAGCGGCGCGAAGCTCGCCGAGGCCAAGGAGGCGTGCGTCACCGCCGCCGACACCGTGCGCAACAATGCCAACGAATACAACGCGCTGCTCAACGGCGATGCCGCCGATGCCGCCGCCGTCAAGGCCGAACAGGTCAAGGACTCGAAGACCGTCGAATCCTTGGGCAAGGAGCTCAAGTCCTCGGCACCCGAATACGAGGCTGCGTGGCCGAAAACGCGCAAGGACTGGATGCCGCCACCGTGAAGCTCAATGAACAGGCCGACTGGTACGAGACCCACGAGAAGAGCCTGTCGAAGGCGGTGAGGGCCGTCGCCGAATCCAAGGCCGCGAAGAGGCTGGATGAACGCGAAAACGAATCTGACGGCGAAAGCTGGACGAGGCGTCGAAGCTGCTCGCGGATTCGGACGGCAAGGTCGCGGACAACGCCACCCGCGACGCATTGTCGAACGCCATCGACGCGGCGAACGGGCTGAAGGACGGGAACGATCCGGCGAAGATCGACGGGGCGCGCAAAACGCTGGAGGATGCCATCAATGGCGTGACGCGAGCGTCCAGGCAAAGACGGACGCGGATGCGCAAGCCGCCGCAGCGGCAGCAGCGGCAGCCCAGGCTCAGGCGCAGGCCCAATCCACCTACAGCGGCGTCTCCTCCTACTCCGGCGGCGCGTACAGGCGCACGGAAGGCTCCACTTCCGGCTCCAACACATACCGTGGCACCACATCGGGCGGCTCCGGCCCGGCCGGCGGCTCCGCCCCAAAGCCGAACCTCAACGGCGCTTACGGCTGCGGCAACAGCTGCACCGGCAAGGATGATGGCTATTACCATCACTGATCGATGAATGACTGATTATGGCTCGTATCGGGAAACCGGTACGGGCCTTTTTCATGGATTTCGCAAAGGAAAGCCATGTCCCTGTGAACCTGTGCCCCCGCATTCCCGTGTACCCGTATTGCCGGGAAATACTTCCGGATTTTTTGTAGACGCCATGCTCCGTGGTTCGGCGTGTCGTCTGTGAGGCTTGTTGGTGGCTGCCGGGCCAACCGGTGGCTACCTCCCGTTATTCCTGCGGTCGGAAGCCCCGCCACCCCTTGAAAAAAGAGGCGGCGGGGGCCATGACCGGAACGATTGAGGGAGGGGATGAACAGACAAGGTTAACGGAGGTTCATTTACATGAACTTTGGCAGGAAGATGATGAAGGCCGGTGTCGCGGCGGTGGCTGCGATCGCCACGCTTGGTGCCGGCGGCGTCGTCGCATCGACCGCGTTCGCGGGCGGTGGCGGCGGCAACCAGCCCGGCACGGGCGGCAACCTGGACGCGGTGCAATTCTGGCAGTACAAGGACGACGCTTCGGGCGCATGGGTCCGGCCACGAGTCTTGATTCGGTGCGCGCCGCCATGAACAATGCCGGCGTCACTTTGGAGGGCAACGGCATCACCAAGGCGCAGGCCGCATTGGACCAGGCCCGCACGGAATGCGAGACCGGTTTCCAGCGGCG
>ENA-OQAJ01000479-OQAJ01000479.1-human-gut-metagenome-genome-assembly--contig:-NODE-479-length-12536-cov-3.563865_pt1 | contig 12536 bp, 12 predicted proteins | sample MGYA00242736_ERZ504529 | MGnify/ENA primary metagenome ERZ504529 (study PRJEB26092, sample SAMD00036275) | human gut metagenome | host: Homo sapiens | study: EMG produced TPA metagenomics assembly of...
AGTTGTCAATGAGAAGAAAAGGTTCGTAGTAAGTTTGCGTCCAATTAAGTATTTAGAAGAGCTTTTAGAAGCTTAAAAGTAGAAAAAATAGAATTTGCAGTTGCTAACCATTCATGCGTTTGTCGTGGAGGAACATTAAGAAATGATGTGATATTCTCAAAAATGATACGATGTTTTGGTAATACTATGTTATACTTATATCTTCAGGATTACCACAAACAACCATGGAAGTGAGAACAACAAAAATGAACAATAAAATCGTAGTCTGCCTTGGAAAGGGTGGACAAAGGGATCAGGCAGAGTCTTTTGCCAGGAGGACGGATGCGCCGATTCAGGATAAGCCGGGGGATTATCTTACTGTCCGGTTTGATTCTAAAGGGGTATCTCTGTCGGGATTTGGTTTGACCTATCAGGGGGATTTCGTAGAGTCTATGCTGCACAGAGTGACCAATGGACGGCTGCAGCATGAGATGCTGGTGAAAGCTGCCAAGTCTGATAAAGAGGGCAGGAAGGCCATTGATGCCACAGCCGGAATGGGGGAAGATGCCTTTCTTCTGGCTGCTCAGGGGTATGAAGTTACTTTGTATGAGCAGAATCCGGTGATCGCAGCTCTTCTGAAAGATGCGATTCGCCGTGCGAAGAAAAATATAGATCTGAAAGACATTGCCAGTCGTATGAAAGTGATCGAAGGAAACAGTGTGGAATGCATGTCAAAACTTCTTGATCCGGTGGACGTGATCTATCTGGACCCTATGTTTCCGGCAAGACAGAAATCCAGCCTGATCAATAAGAAACTTCAGCTGATCCAGAAACTGGAACCACCGTGTTCTGAGGAAACGGATCTTTTTGATGCAGCGATCAAGGCGAATCCGGATAAGATCATTGTCAAACGTCCGCTGAAAAGTGAATGTCTTGCCGGTCGGGAACCGTCTTATACATTGAAGGGGAAAGCAATACGATATGACTGCTATGTGTTATAAAGTTACACATTATCAATACAAAGACCGCATTGGAAACCTTAAAGCTGAAGCAGTAGGTGTGGTAAGCGGGGAAAAGCATTTCCCCATATTTCCAGGGAACATGATCTTTAAACCACTGACGAAATCCAAGCCATTTTCGACACCACTATATGCTTATGCAGAGGTATTCTGGTCAACGGTCATCAATAAATATTTTATGCCTGCGCCTCAGTACGAGCTGGCGACCTGTGAAGGTTATGAGGAAGTAAATGAGAAATATCTTGATTATGGAACCGCAGTTCCTGTGGCATATAAGGAGGGAGAGTCCCTTCAGAATCTTCTGGAGTTTTTCCGAAAATATCCGGATAAAAAAGTCGACATAGATAATTATGTAAACTATTGCCAGATGTTTTACGATTACCGGGACATCTTTGAATCGGAATTTTTCCAGAAACACGAAGATCTGGCAGAGCAGCTTGCCATGCAGGTACTGATCTCTGTTCTGAAGGGAGACCAGAATTATCATTATGAGAATGTAGCTTTTCTCTGTGATAAAGAGGGCGAGATTATCAGCCTTGCGCCGATGATCGATCATGAATTTTCTACCTATTTCATGTTCCCGGATGATGTTTCTCGACATGTGTACTGGCTGATGGAACTGAGTAAGTCTATCCGTGGCTGGGAAGTGAAACCAGGGGAATATGATAATTTTAAGAATCCGGAAGAACGGAAACTGATGGAAAAAAGTGCCACCTGCATTCACAAAAATCTCTTCTATATAAAAGAACATTACCCGCAGGTAACGGAAGAATTTCGGAATAAAGCAGAAAAACTGAAAACAGCATTGACAGAAACGCCGAAGGATTTTCTGATCCAGGGAAGTACGGAATATCCGGATCATGCGGATTCAATGCCTGGTGGATTGGAAAAGCCAGATATAAGGACAAAGATGAAGAGAAAGCCAGAACTTATGAATCGGAACTTCGCGGAAAAGAGAAAAAGATTGATTTTCGAGATGTCAGCATCAGTGCAATAAATGAAATAAGATCCATCTTAAGTCAGATGGAAGAAGTTTTGGGAAAGAGAGAATAAACAAATGGAACAAACAAAAACAACGTTGACAAAAACCTGGGTGGTGGCGGCACTTGCCTGTGTCTGCTGTCTTCTCTGGGGAAGTGCGATCCCGCTGATCAAGACAGGATATCGTCTGATGCAGGTGGATTCTGCAGATACCGCAAGCCAGATCGTTTTTGCGGGAGTGCGTTTTGCACTGGCAGGGATTCTGGTACTGATCTTTGCGTCCATCAGTGAACGGAAAGTGATGATCCCGGACCGGACGATCCTGAAATATGCAGTACCGGTCTGCCTGGCGCAGACGGTGTGTCAGTATTTCTTCTTTTATATCGGAGTGGCGCATACTTCCGGAGTAAAAGGTGCGATCATCACAGGCCTTGGAAACTTTATCGCAATTCTGTTATCCTGTTTTATTTTCCGTAAGGAGCGTATGACAGGAAGAAAGATGATCGGATGTATCTTGGGTTTTGCAGGCGTCGTTGTGATCAACCTGATGGGAAATTCCCTGGATGTAGGATTTAAGCTTACGGGAGAAGGATTTATCCTGATCGCGCAGTTTTCTTATGGAATGTCTACAGTACTGATTAATATTTTTTCCAGAAAAGTGTCGCCGGTAATACTCAGCGGAACACAGTTTACCATGGGAGGAATTGTTCTGTTCCTTATCGGAAAAATAATGGGCGGACATCTGGGAGTGGTGAATGCAGCAGGAATCGGAATTATTTTTTATCTTGCGATGGTTTCCGCTGTGGCTTATACGCTGTGGTCAGTGCTGCTTGCATGGAATGATGTATCCAGAGTTGCCATTTTTGGATTTGTAAATCCGCTGTTCAGTGTGATTTTGTCTGCACTGGTCCTGGGAGAAGTACGTCAGGCATTTAATCTGGGAAGCCTGATCGCACTGTTCCTTGTCTGCGTGGGAATTTATGTGGTAAATCGTAAAGATAAAGCGTCTGTTAATTGACAACTTTTTTTTCGGAAAAATCATATTTATTAGTGAAACTTGGATATATTGCCAAGATATGGGAGGGATAAAACATGGCAAAGATCAAAGTGATCAAAAAGAATGACGAGTATTCTTCCGACTATAAAGTAGGAGATATCCTAGAGGTGACAGGAACCTGGTACGGTGGATTTAATGTAAACAGCGTAACAGGAATCCCACTGTGCCTGGATAAAGATGAATGTGAGGAGATTCTGGAAAAAACAGATCTTTCCCATGAAGAATATGAGGCGGCTGCGTCCTACTGGAAGAAAAAAAGACGCAGAAAGTGTAAAGCTGGATGAAGCGAAACTGAAGAAAGAAGTGGAAAAGTATATCCTGGCTAATAAAACCTGTGCACTGGCAACGGGTGCGGGAGAGTTTGTGCGCTGCACACCTATCGAGTATACGTATCATCACGGTGCATTCTGGATGTTTTCCGAAGGCGGCGAGAAGTTTGCCGCACTGGAAAAGAATAAGCATGTGTGTCTGGCCATTTTTGATAAATATGAGGGCTTTGGCAAACTGAAGGGAATGCAGGTGACAGGAGAGGCAGAGCTTGTGGCACCGTTTTCTGATGAGTATAATGCAGCGGCAGAGTTTCGGAAGATCCCGCTGGATGCGCTGAAAAAATGCCGCATACCATGAACCTGATCAAGGTGCAGCCGAAGAAGATTGAGTTTCTGAATTCTGATTTTAAGAAGGAGGGTGCAGATTCCAGACAGATGCTGGAATTCTGAGAAGAAAGCTTGTGATTTTGCGAACAGCAGTGTTCAATGTTTACAGTATGTGCGTTGTTCATAGTACAAATTGATTTCAACACAGTATTGTGCTAAAATTATTTCATGAAAAATATGAACATATAAATCAGCATACCAATAACCGCAGAACTTAATAATAATTACACAAATTCTGCATCACCAGGCGAGGAGGATCAATATGGAATTTCAGAAACTGATCGAAGAGAGAAGAACCATCCGTAAATACAGCCCGGAGGGAAAGATCACAAAAGATGAGCTGCTTACCATAATCAGGGCGGCACAGGAAGCACCAAGCTGGAAGAACTCCCAGACAGGAAGATATTACTGTGTGACATCTGAAGATATGGTAGAGAAGATCAGCAAAGAATGCCTTCCGGAAATGAACCAGCCCAAGGCAGAGAATGCGGCTCTGATCATTACTACTTTTGTACAGAACCGTTCCGGTTTCCAGAAAGACGGTACACCGGATAATGAACTTGGAAATGGCTGGGGCTGCTATGATCTGGGACTTCAGAATGAGAACCTGGTTCTTAAAGCATGGGAGCTTGGTTATGGAACTGTGATCATGGGACTCCGTACAGGAGATAAGCTCCGTGAGATCCTTTCCATTCCGGAAACAGAGACCGTAGTTGCAGTGATTGCAATCGGAAAAGCAGCAGAGGAGCCTGCACGCCCGAAACGTAAAGATGTGGAAGACATTGTGAAATTCTTTTAACCGAATCAGGGAAGTCCTTTTCGGGATTGCGAATATTCGCTTGACACAACAGAAATCATAATAGAAATCATAACAGAAATGCCCGGTACATGCGAAAATGTCCGGGTATTTTTTAACAGAAATTAAAAGAGCAAAATGGACTAAAAAAATATTGCCGGAAGAAGTGAATTCTGTTATCCTGTAAGAAGACAGAAATCAACGATCATTCAAAAATCTTACAAAGGATAAACATAAATTGCAGAGAAAAAAGCAATACACCAAAAGTAAAGGAGGTTTTTAATCAATATGCAAATCATACATGAAACTGAATACGAAGAAACCATGAAAAATACCGTAGAGCCATATCTGTCAGCCCGGAGAAGAGAACTATATGTACCGGGAGCAGACTACCCATTTCGTAATGAAAACAAACGGATCACAGGTAAGATCCACATGCTGCAGTATCTGTCTGATGCGCCAAAAGGTGTGGTGGTCATCAGTCACGGTTTTACAGAATCCGCAGCGAAATACGATGAAGTGGCTTACTATTTTCTGAAAGAAGGCTACCACGTGTATATTCCGGAACACTGTGGTCACGGCCGGAGTTACCGCCTTACTGCAGATCCGTTCCTGGTACACATCGATACCTGGAGACGTTATGTCCGTGATTTCCTGAAAGCATGCCGCTACATAAAAAAAGCTCACCCGGATCTGCCACTGGATCTTTTTGCACATTCCATGGGAGGCGCCATTGGCGGTATTGCGGCAGCCTGGGAGCCGGACTGGTTTCACAAAGTAATTCTTTCCTCCCCGATGATCCGGCCTCTTACCGGAAATGTTCCGTGCCTGCAGCCACCGGAATCGCTCTGGAGAAGTGCATTCTGGGAAAAGATGAAGAATACGTAGCAGGCAAAAACCATATGATGGCGGCGGTTCTTTGAGACAAGTTCCGCAACATCAAAACCAAGATATGAGCGTTACAAAAATCTCCGCGCAGAGCACAAAGAACTCCAGACCTGGTCTCCGTCCTATGGCTGGCTCTGGGCTTCCGCAGAGATGAGCTGGTATCTGCGTCTCTACGGCTGGAAAAAGTATACGGCACCAATGCTGCTCATCCAGGCCCAGACCGAAGATCTGGTGTCTGTCCGTGCCCTGAAAAATTTTGCCGGAAAGATCAACCGTCAGGGAAAAACCACCTGCGATTATATCCATATGATCGGAACAAAACATGAGATCTACGGAAGCCGTGGCAAGATCCTGGAGAAATACTGGGGATATATGCTTGCATTCCTGGATGACGAGGAAAATGATACTGACCGCAGATGAGTGCTTTATTCACTTCCTTTGTTTATCGCAGTAAAATTATAAAGCTTTTCTCTTATACATTCGACAGAAAATGTGCTATAATTTGGAGAATCGTCTTTTTTGTACAAACAAACGTACTGACCGAAAAGACAAAATTAAATAAGGGAAGGATTATAGAATGTTATCTGTTATTGAATCAGTGAATGCTGCTGTAAACAATTTTATCTGGGGCGTTCCTGCGATGATCTGTATTATTGGTGTAGGTCTTTATTTAAGTATCCGCACGAATTTTCTCCAGATCCGGAAATTCCCCTATGCCATCAAGGTCACTATCGGACGTATGCTTCGGAAAAGAGAAGCTTCCGATGGAAGTCTGACACCGTTTCAGGCTGTTTGCACCGCATTGGCGGCTACCGTGGGAACCGGAAATATTGCAGGTGTGGCAGGTGCCATCGCCATCGGAGGACCGGGAGCCGTATTCTGGATGTGGATTTCCGCAATTCTGGGAATGTGTACAAAGTTTTCCGAGGTAACACTTGCAGTACATTTCCGCGAAACCAATGCCAACGGAGATCTGGTTGGAGGACCAATGTATTACATTAAGAATGGTCTTAAAAAACACTGGCACTGGCTGGCCTATCTGTTTTCCGCCTTCGGTGTGCTCACTGTTTTCGGAACCGGAAATGCAACTCAGGTTAATACCATTACAACAGCCATTGATTCTGCACTGATCAATTACAATGTGATCACTGCAGACAATACTTCTACGGTAAACCTTGTTATGGGGATCATCCTTGCGATTCTTGTGGCAATGATCCTGCTTGGCGGAATCAAAAGGATCGGCCAGGTTACAGAAAAGCTGGTACCGTTTATGGCATTGTTTTATATTATTCTTGCCGTCGGTGTAGTTATCATCAACTGGAAAAAATGTTCCGGGGGTTTTCAGCGCTATCATCAGAGGGGCATTTAATCCGGCATCTGTGACAGGCGGCGTAGTAGGAAGCTTTTTCATGAGTATGAAAAAAGGTGTTTCCAGAGGTATTTTTCCAATGAGGCAGGTCTTGGTACCGGTTCCATCGCACATGCCTGTGCAGACACCAGAAAACCTGTAAAACAGGGATTTTTCGGGATCTTTGAGGTATTCACGGACACGATCGTGATCTGTACGCTGACAGCGCTTGTCATCCTCTGCAGCGGGGTGCCGGTTGGTTATGGCGCAGCAGCAGGAGCGGAGCTTACCATCAGCGGTTTTACCAGTACATACGGAAACTGGGTTTCCATCTTTACAGCAGTTGCCATGTGCTGCTTCGCATTTTCCACTATCATTGGATGGGGACTTTACGGAGCCAGATGTGCGGAGTTCCTTTTTTAAGGAAAAAGCTATCAGGCCTTTTTATGGTACTGTACTCTCTGGTAGCGATCATCGGCGCAACTGTTGATCTCGGACTTCTCTGGAGTATCGCAGAGACCTTCAACGGTCTGATGGCAATCCCTACCTTATCGCAGTATTCCTGCTTTCCGGTGTGGTTGTAAAGCTTGTGAAGGAGTACTTCGCCGGAGAAGGAAAGAACGCCTGAAGGAGTTTTTTGAAAAAAAAACTTGACTATCAAAACAAACAGAGTTAGAATTGGTTTAACTCATTAAAGAGTTAACACATAACAGAAGTAAATTCCATGAAGGGAATCAGTAAAGACAGAGGAACCGTCTTCAGAGAGCTGTGACTGGTGTGATGCAGCGTCGGAACTGCCTTGAATATCATCCCTGAGAAGGAAAGCCGAAAGTTTCAGACAAGTAAGTAGGTTTTCACGGGTACTTCCCGTTACAGAAGTCGCGTATGCCGGTACGTTGCAGAATCGTGCTTGTTTCAATGGAGAAACAGGGTGGTTGCGGAATTTTATATCCGTCCCTGAGAGGGGACGGATTTTTTTTATCCAAAACATTTTAAACCACGCGGTAAGGATCTGAAACCGGAAAAATATACAAAAGGGGAAAGAGTATGAAAGTGTACAAAAACTCATGAATGCACTTGCAGCAGTAGAAAAATCGTACTGGTCATTTCCACACTGCTGATCCTTGTGCTGACTGTGGGAAATGTTTTTCCCGTAAAGTCATCCACCGCTCATGGTCTTTTACAGAAGAACTTGTTGTAGCGGTGTTCGTTCTCATCACACTTCTGGCAGCAGCACTTGCCTGCCGCGAAAAAGGAGGACTGGTAAGTCTGACATTGTTTACAGACCGTCTTCCGAAAAAACTGGAAAAACCATCTGTGATCCTGATCACGGTTCTCAGCATTGTTTTTTCCGCAATCCTGTTTAAATACGGAATGGACAAAGTTCTTACACAGCTGGCAAACGGCAAGAGAACTTTCGTACTGAACTGGCCGGAGTGGATCTTCTGGTCCTTCGTACCGATCGGAGCAGGCTGTATGATCCTTCATTTTATTGAGTACTGTCTGGACTTCTGCCTGAAAAAAGATGATGAAAAGGAGGAAAATAAATGATCAGTGCAATCTTATTTATCTCCTTCTTTATTTTCCTGATCCTGGGACTTCCCATTGCGATCTGCCTGGGTCTGTCATCTGTATGTGCCATCCTTTATTCCGGCACATCACTGACCATCGTAGCTACAAACATGTACTCAGGAATCAGTAAATTCCTGCTTCTTGCCATCCCGTTCTTTTGTTCTGTCCGGAAACATCATGCAAAAGCCGGTATTTCCAAACGATTGATCAACTTCGTAGACACCTGCGTAGGACACAAAAAGGTGGTGATCGCTATCGTATGTGTTATCGTAGCATGTTTCTTCGGAGCGATCTCCGGTTCCGGTCCTGCAACGGTTGCAGCACTTGGAGCAGTACTGATCCCGGCTATGGTTGAGCAGGGCGGTTTCTCCGCACCGTTCTCCACAGCGTTGATGGCAACGTCCAGTTCCATTGCCATTGTCATACCGCCAAGTATCGCATTCGTTGTATACGCTTCCATCACAGGTGTATCCATCGCAGATATGTTTATGGCAGGTATCGTTCCTGGACTTCTTATGGGTGTTGCCCTTGTGATCATCGTTATGATCGAGGCAAAGAAACACAATATCCAGCCATCTCGTGAAAAAGCCTCCGCAAAAGAGCGCTGGGATACATTTAAAGATGCATTCTGGGGATTCCTGATGCCGGTTATCATCCTCGGAGGAATTTACGGCGGTATCTTTACACCAACTGAGGCTGCAGCCGTATCTGTTGTTTACGGTCTGTTTGTTGGTATGGTGATCTACCGTGAGGTTAAGCTCAAAGATCTGTTTGACATTCTTGTGGATTCTGCAAAGACAACAGGCGGAATCATGCTGATCGTAGCGAGTGCTTCCCTGTTCTCTTTTGTATGTACCAAGTTTGGTATTGCAAATGCGGCATCGGAGCTTCTTGCCGGCATTGCACATAATCAGTTTACCTTCCTTCTGATCGTAAACATCATTTTCCTGATCGCAGGATGCTTCATTGATGCAAACTCTGCAATGTATATTTTTGTACCGATCATGCTTCCGGTATGTAAGGCTCTGGGCTATGATGTGGTAGCATTCGGTGTTATGGCAACAGTTAACCTTGCGATCGGACAGGTAACACCTCCTGTAGGTGTAAACCTTTTCGTTGCCATCAGTATCAAGATCAAAAAAGGTCTGGAGGTTACTCTTCAGCAGATCTCCAGAGCAGTTATGCCGATGATCGCTGCATCCGTTGCAGTTCTTCTGATCATCACTTATATTCCGGCTGTTTCCACAGCTCTTCCGAAGGCGCTTGCAAAAGAGGGCTCCTATACAGGAGACCAGTCTTCTGACACAGGAAGCCAGAGCTCCAAGGATGCCGGAGACGGAAGTGATTCCTTTAATACCATCGCAGATTACAGTGATCTTGACTGGCCGGAGATGACATGGAACTTCGCATGCTCTACAACGGAGACAAGTACCTGGGCTGACGGCGGACGTAAATTCGGTGAGCTTATGGAAAAAGCAACCGGCGGAAAAGTCAAGGTTAATATTTATGCAGCAGACCAGCTGACAAACGGAAATCAGTCCGAGGGAATCCAGGCACTGATGAACGGAGACCCGGTACAGATTTCCATGCATTCCAATCTGATCTACTCTGCATTTGACCCGAGATTCAATGTAGTATCCCTGCCGTTTATCTATGATTCCTACGATGACGCAGATGCAAAATTTGACGGTGAGGCCGGAGAAAAGCTGAAAGAAATCCTTGGTGAGTACGGACTTCATTGTATGGGAATCGCAGAGAATGGTTTCCGTGAGCTGACAAACAGCAAGCATGAAGTAAAAACAGTAGACGACATGAAGAACCTGAAGGTTCGTGTGGCCGGTTCCAACCTTCTTATGGAATGCTATAAGAGATGGGGGGCAGATGCCACAAATATGAACTGGTCTGAGACATACACAGCACTTCAGCAGAATACGGTAGAGGGTGAGGAGAACCCGTTGCCTGCGATCGACGCAGCCAGTGTACAGGAGGTACAGCCGTACTGCTCCATGTGGGATGCAATCTATGATTGTCTGTTCTTCTGTATCAACCAGGATATCTATGACAGCCTGACACCGGAACAGCAGCAGGTTGTTGATGAGGCAGGCCAGAAGGCTGTTGAGTATGAGCGTTATATCAACCGTTCCGGCGACGAGGAGATCATGAGCCGCTGGGAGAAGAGCAACGGTGTGACCTTTACAAAGAAAGAGGATATGGATATCGATTCCTTCAAGAAAGCAGTAGACGGAATCGACGACTGGTTTGTAAAGGAGCTTAAGAGTGAAGGCTATGACGATGCACAGGATCTTGTAGATCTGTTTACAGAGGATTCGGTAGATACCGTGGAGGATTACAGTGATCTGAACTGGCCTGAGACAACCTGGAACTTTGCATGCTCCACAACGGAGACAAGTACCTGGGCTGATGGAGGACGTAAGTTCGGTGAACTCATGGAAAAGGCTACCGGAGGAAAGGTCAAGGTTAACATTTACGCAGCGGATCAGCTGACAAACGGAAATCAGTCCGAGGGAATCCAGGCATTGATGAACGGAGACCCGGTACAGATCTCCATGCATTCCAATCTGATCTATTCTGCATTTGATCCACGCTTCAATGTGGTATCCCTGCCGTTCATCTATGATTCCTACGATGATGCAGATGCGAAGTTTGACGGAGAGGCCGGAGACAAGCTGAAGGAGATCCTTAACGGCTACGGACTTCACTGTATGGGTATTGCAGAGAACGGATTTCGTGAGTTGACAAACAGCAAGCATGAGGTAAAATCTGTAGATGATATGAAGAATCTGAAGGTTCGTGTAGCAGGCTCTAATCTTCTTATGGAGTGTTATAAGAGATGGGGGGCAGATGCTACAAATATGAACTGGTCCGAGACCTACACAGCACTTCAGCAGAATACGGTAGAGGGCGAGGAGAATCCGTTGCCCGCCATCGATGCAGCCAGTGTACAGGAGGTACAGCCATATTGCTCCATGTGGGATGCAATCTATGACTGCCTGTTCTTCTGCATCAACCAGGATATTTATGATGCGCTGACACCGGAGCAGCAGGCTGTTGTTGACGAGTGTGGTCAGAAAGCTGTTGAGTATGAGCGTTACATCAACCGTTCCAGTGATGATGAGATCAAAGCACGCTGGGCAGACAAAAACGGTGTGACTTTCACAGAGAAAGCTGACATGGATATCGATTCCTTCAAAGAAGCGGTAGACGGCGTAGATGAGTGGTTTGTTCAGGAGCTGAAAGATCAGGGCTATGACGATGGCCAGGATCTGGTAGATCTGTTTACAAAGTAATCTTCATACATAATCATAAAAGGGTAAAATAGCCGGAAAGAGGCAGTTCTGAGAAGATTTTTCAGGGCCGCCTCTTTTCTTTGTGGGCAAAAGATTATATACTGGTAACAGTCCGGTGTCTGCCGGACAGGAGTATTATTGAGATAAAGTAAAGGAAGAAATATGATAAAAAATTGATCTGATAACCGGATTTCTCGGATCCGGGAAGACAACATTTATAAAAAAATATGCCTCCTATCTTCTGAAAAAAGGCATGAACATCGGTATCCTGGAAAATGATTTCGGGGCAGTAAATGTGGATATGATGCTGCTTCAGGATCTGATGGGAGACAACTGTGAGCTGGAGATGGTTTCTGGTGGATGTGATGCGGACTGTCACAGACGTCGATTTAAGACAAAACTGATCGCCATGGGAATGTGCGGTTATGACCGTGTGATCGTGGAACCATCCGGAATCTTTGATGTGGATGAATTTTTTGATGCGCTGCATGAAGAACCGCTGGATAAATGGTATGAGATCGGAAATGTGATCGCTATTGTGGATGCCAAGCTTGCGGAGGATTTTTCTGCGGAAGCGGATTATCTGCTGGCTTCTGAGGTGGCAGATGCAGGTTGCGTACTTCTGAGCAGGAGTCAGGAAGCTACAGAGGAAGAGATCCACAGCACAAAGGAACATCTCAACCGTGCACTTGGTCAGATCCAGTGTAAGCGCCGTCTGGACAGCGAAATCATGGATAAAAACTGGGATGATTTTACAGACGAAGATTTGGAAAAGATCTTGAACTGCAGGTATGTGGCAGAAGATTATGTGAAAGAATCCTATGCAGAAGGCGGTGGATTTGATTCCCTGTTTTTATGAATGTTCATAAGAGCGAAGAGGAACTTCGGGAAACAGCAGAAAAGATCTTGAACGACCCGCTGCGGAGATGTTT
>ENA-OQAJ01000480-OQAJ01000480.1-human-gut-metagenome-genome-assembly--contig:-NODE-480-length-12530-cov-2.562686_pt1 | contig 12530 bp, 26 predicted proteins | sample MGYA00242736_ERZ504529 | MGnify/ENA primary metagenome ERZ504529 (study PRJEB26092, sample SAMD00036275) | human gut metagenome | host: Homo sapiens | study: EMG produced TPA metagenomics assembly of...
TAGATAATTTTCTAGAACCTGATGAGGTGAAAGGCACTCCTTGTACTTTGGAGGAGCTAATTAAACTATTTTAACATTGTCTATTTTGTTAAGTAACTGATTTTTAGTAACTTTGTAGAACTAAAAAGTAGTCCAGTTCCCGCTAGAACCGTGAATAACTAATTAATCTCGTGGACTATTAATTATCTCATAATGTTTGCGAGGGGCTATGTTTATGATTATCTATGCAAAGATATGATTATTTTCTAAGATTAATAAAAAAGGTGGTATTGCAGTACCACCTTTACTGTTACATCTACTTGATTGAAATAATCTTGTAACTAAAACCAACTAAATTTACCTACGAGGTAATCTTCTTCGATGTTCTCTCACGAACTCGACTTTGCCAAATCTTGTACGTTTGTATGCGTGTACAAGAACAGGCTTCTTCAAAATTGTTTGTAACGTATATTCCATTACTTTCCATTTAGAAGTTAATAACTAATTAATCTAGTAGATACTTGTTCAGTTATTACTTGATAGGAAGGTGGAGGTATACGTTACAAATATAAAAAATCAATAATTAAACAAATGAATTATGGAAAATGAAAAGGTTAAAACTTTGAACGATTTAGATTCTTACAAGTGGTTTATTTTCTTATTTTGATGAAAACTCATATAAACTTGCAATTTGATTGCAATAAAATAGAGGAATCATTAAAGGCACAAAGAGACAAGATAAAACAATTCTGTATTGATACATTAACGGGAATAGAGCATTATGCTGATGGATTCTTATTTGACACTAATGCTCATATATTCTCTACTCCTAAAACTAGAGGACTGTTGTTCTCATACGAAGAATATCCCATTCTTGATACTGATACTACTAAAGTAGTTGACGGAAAGTACCCTTTAGACTATGCTACTGAAATAGTAGAATCTAATTTGGATGATATCATTGACTATATAGTACAATCGGGAACAGAAACATACAATGATAGAACCAGTAGAGGATTTGGGAATAGGTGGAGTCCTTATAATGAGGAGGAACGTAAACAAGTAATTAAACTGTTTAACTCTGGAACTTGGTATGATACACTTGGGTCCTTAAAGCATTTATATTATGAAAGAACCCCCAAAGGCTTAAGAATGTGTAACCTGACTGGCGAACCCTTACAAGCCAATGTTCTAGAACATATAGAAGATATTATTTTGAACATAAAAGACCGTTATGAAACATTTGCCGTTGTTCCTAGAGGTAAATCTAAATTACAAGTTTATATGACAATTAGCAATGGAACCAATGGGGCTGAAGGATGTATTATTAATTCTATGGAAGATGTTCTAAATGTGCTTAAAAAACTTAAGGAAATATAAAGGAGTAAATTGGTCTCAATTATTAGAAGTTGGAATAGACAATGCAGATGATTTATATTGGTGGTATGTAACTTTTACACTTGATACAGCAGCTTTAAATTAAAATGCTCATGAATAAATGAGATTCATAACTTTCGTAAGACAAATGTTTACTTCACATTCTGGAATCTCGTCTAAAAGAGTGTGTGGAGTAATAGGGTGGTTTGTTGCAGTTGCAGTACTTATATATTGTACTATAATGTGTATACAAGCACCATTAATGATAGATACATTTTTAATATGTGTTATGGCTTTATTAGGAATAGATTCAGTAACAGGTATTTGGAAAAAATTTAGTAACAATGAAGGAAATTCTGAAGAAAATAGTAAACTTCCTAAAACAAAGTGATAAACTAAAACATTGTTTAGTTAATCTTTTAGTAATGTTAATTGCTGGAAGTATTAATATTTGGCTAGGTATAGGTCTAGCAGTAGGTTTATCATTAGGTAAAGAGTATGGAGATAGTAAAGCTCCGGGTAATAAGTGGGATTGGTATGACATCCTTGCAGATGCAATTGGAATAGTAACAGGACTTTTATTAGTTCTTATATAATAGAAAAGGCGAGTACCTATTTTGGTGCCCGCCTTTTATTTGTATCATCATTTTTTCTGCGCTTTCTCTAACCTCTCGTGCTGAATTCCTTCTTCCTATATAACCTATAGGTTCTGATTTATTAAATTCAGAAAATAGTTTTCCTGTATATCTACCAAGAAACATTATATCTTTCTCACATAATATAACAAGAAAATATGTAGGATATTTATCCTCAAATATTTTTAGTTTCTCCTTCTAATTCATGAAGAATTTCAAAATTCGCGTATATCATATTCCATTATTCTGTTACCTCAATGAATGCATCCCATGCCTTTCTAAAGCTATCTCCTGATACTGAAAATTCTTTTTCATGAGTTCCATCTTCCTTCTTATTATAAAGACACAGGGTAAATATATTTTCATATCTATTTAATACTAATAACTGATTAGGATGTTTTTCATTCCATGTGTTTATTGCTTCGTTCATTCCCAATCAAGATTAAATGAGGGTGAATAGAAAAATATCTTTGCATGTAAGACTCCATTAATAGTTACACAAGGCATTAGTTTATGCCAAAGATTTGTATTCATGTAAGTACTCTTATATTGTTCTGGAAAGAATACTACTGAAATATGTCCTATATTTAAAGCTATTCTTGCTGGGTCTTTCTCAAAATCTTCTTCCTCTATAAAGACTCCCTGTATATTACTTATTGGATATTTTAATTCGAATACTTGCATAGTTTATAATTGTGTTACATGTAGAACTGAATCTTCCCATAATCCATTGTACTAATACACATTAATCCTTAGTTTTTACATAGAGTTGGCAATGGCAAGTTCCTTCTTCCATTTCCCTAAACTCTTTACACATACATACTGTATCATCTTCTCTTACTAAAGAACAAGGACAATACTTCTTACCATATTTATCCTTGTTCCTTTTAAGTCCTGCGAGAACTGTGTCTCTTATTTCTTTATTCGATGTTACTTTTATACTCATAATTACAAGTTATAGATGGTAATCCCAATGTGCAGTTACATACTAACATTTTTCCTGTCCGTAAAGATTCAAGATAGTTAGGACATTTACTACAAGGTGTTGGGACTTCTGGAAGTCTAATACATCCCGCAATAAGACTATTGCCATCAGATATTTTTATATACATCTCCTTCTGCAACGTCCTCATCTGGAACATTTACTAAATCAGTTTCAGAGATATTTTGTAATAGTTTATTTAATACTTCTAATTCTTCTAATGCAGGTCTTTTTTTCCTGTTGCATAGATTTCGTCATAATCATTTCCCTTGATTATTTCAGCAATTCTATTAAGTATAATTTCTCTTAAATTTCTAATCATAATTTAAAAATATTGTTTCCATGTCTGGAAGGTAATAAATCCATTCTTCTACTATGTATGCATCCATATATAAAGCTTCCTCAACTAGGTTGATTTCCTGATTCATCTTTCTCTAATTCTTTTATTTTATTCTTTAGTTCTTCGTTTTCCTTCTTTAAAGATTCATTCTCTTTTTTAAGAGTCTCTAATTCAGATGTTAATTGAATTATATTCTGTTCTTGAGATGCAAGGGCTGCATTTCTTTTATTAATGTCAGCCACTGCATATTCAATTCCTTGCTCAAGATTTTTTAATTCAATAATACACTTACGTATTCCTTCTACCATATATATTTAAGATTATCATGCTGGATATTTAAGTCTTCGAGGAATTGAGCAGCATCCTTAATTCCATGCTTTCCAAACATCCATTCTACTTCCATATCGTCTTCTGTAAGCTCAAGATTATGTACTATTTGTACCATAGTCTCCGCTAGTGCTTGAATCTTAGAGAGTTTAAGATTATTCATTTCTCTCGCTTCCGAGATAGTAATGGGCCAAGGAATGATAGAATAGATAAGTTCTTCTTTGAGTTTATAATAGTCTTCAATAAGCTCCTCTCCATTAATATCGTAGTCTTCATAATTCTTACTAAAGTCTATCGTATAAGTAGTATTGTCTACTTCAATTACTCTACTGGTATCCTCGCGATATTCTACATTTGTTTTCATGTCTAAGCCTAATAGCCCTAGTATGTCTCTAACTTCTTGTAAAGATTCCTCTCTCACATAAATTGTTTTACCTTTAAGATAACCTTTTAATTCATCGAAATTGTCAAAAGTAAATTCTTGTTCTTCTATAAGGTCTACTTGCATAATTATAATTGGATTCATTAGTCTAAATCATTTATTGTTGTTTTATTATCTTTAGTAGTATCTATTACTCTTTTAACTCTATCTAATGTTTCTTGATTTAGAGGTATTCCACTATTTTTAAATACTTCTTTTAAATAATTATCTTGGCTTTTATAAAATCAGAGGTTATTTTTTGCATGAGTTTAATCATCATTTTATTAAGCTCGTTGGGAGTTTTAGATTTATCTTCCAGTCCTTTATAAATCTCTGCAATATCAGAGATATACTTTTTATAAATGGCTGTATAAATATTTTCATCTTCTTCCTTAAATTGATTTAGATTTCCTTCTAACAGGCTAATCAGATTTTTAGTAAGACTTCCTGCATCCAAAGTCTCAATCTTACTTATTGTTCCATCTTCGAGAACATATTTAAGATTTAGATTTCTATGTTTCAATTCTACTTTTTTCTTATCAGGAAAAACGAATATCATTAATACTCCTAAGTCAAGAAGTTCTTTAATTTCATTTTGAATATCAAATGCTGGATAACGAGTAAGAGTATCCTCTAGCATCCATCGTGTTAACTTTTCACTATAATTCATTATTAATATAAAATGTAGTTTTGTTTCTTTTAATATCTTATCTCTTGTCTTTGCATCTCCTTTCCAAACAGGAAGAGGATTTAGTAATATATATTCTGGAGTCCTTAATAAGAATTTACTTTGTTCTAAAAGACGCAAAGCGTTAGTAATTGCATTACTTTTTTATTCCTAATAAGGACAATTATTTTTTTCTTTCAACATTATTAAAATATACTATTCCTTCATTATATTCTGAAATACTATGTAAGTAAATTAATATATTATATGCTGTATTTGATTTTAACTTCTTCAACATCTTGAATCCAGAATCATATATCTTTATATGTGCCACAGCGAAGTTAAAGTTTGAATCTGTATAGTTAAGGAAATCGTTTACTATATCTTCTGAGTATAGAAACCATTCTCCCTTTACTTGTAAGTTTTTTAAATCTATTATGTAGGAAAGTTTCAAACTCTCTTGTTCCGTCTCGGATAGCTAATAATTCATAATTAGGATTATGTATGTTATAATTTCTTTTAACCGTTTCTTCAATATTATTAGAATATCCGATTTTTAAGTAGTTTCTATTCTTTATTAAATAAATCATATTTTTCATTTTGATGTTACAAAATTAATACTATTTTTTTCACATTACCAAATGTGATGTATTTAAAATAGTTAAATAGATGTTAATTATATAATTAGGTACAGGCACGCGCGTACATTATATATAGGTACTTAAATATAGTCCCCCCCCTATCTCAATCGAGGCTCAAATAATATATAGTGATGTATATAGAGAAATTTGGGAAATGATTTTTGGGTGACTAAGTATATTAACTATGCGAGCGAATGGACAGTACCCTCTAACGCCCCCCGAGGGTAGTTGGAGAAAAATGAAAATAATTTCATTCTTTCCAAACGGAAAATTACTAATTTAAAAAGATTTACAATCATGGAAAAGATTAATTTAACAACAAACAAAAAAAGTTAAGAAAGTCGCATACATTAAAAGCAATAACAGAGCAAAAAAAGAAATACGTGTACAGACTTTGAATTTGTTTTTAACACTGTAATAATGTGTAATGAACTTAACTACGGAATGTAAAAACATAAGGCGGTGAAATTCCGCCTAAACATAGAAATTTTTATTTAGTAACAATTTTAAACAAAAAAAGATTATGAAAGCAAAATTAACAGTTGCAAATGCAAAGTCGTCAGAAATCAAAGAATTAATGGCAATAGCCGCAAGTGCTGGAAGTGATAACGGTTTAAGCCCTAATTACTTTTCTGTTCCGTCTCCTATCATTGACCTAAAACAATTCGCGGCGGTGCAAAACCGTATGCGGCTTTTGTTACTTTGTTGTTCAATCCTGAAACTTTGGAGTTCGTAAAAATTGGTAGTGTTTCGGTACGTGGCGTACAAAGAACGGCAAATGTTTGTGAAAGTGATACTTTGCCCGAAAATTGTACGCTCGAAATGATTAGAAAAAATGCCGCAGGTCGAAAATTATTGCCGGCAGCTCACGCCAAAAACGGAAAATCAGCTTATGAGACTATTGAAACATGGTGGAAAGAAAAACGGGTAATTGCACCAATGAGCAAAAGAATTGCGTTAATATTGGCTTTGATGCAAACGGACAGCCCACAATGGAAGGCACAACAGTCCGTAAACGTGGTTGTTTGAAGCAAAAGTAAACGAAAAGATTTACGAAAAAGTTGGCGAAGTATTGAGAGAATTATACGACGCTTCGCAAGACGAAAAATCTAAAGTCACATTTTGACGCTGCAAATATAGATTTACCGTTTACCCGTTAATCTGTTAATCTGTAAACACATAGGATAGTCAGAAATGACTATCCTTTTTATTATCCTTTATGTAGCACTCCTTTAATCTATAAGCAGCATGTAGCCATGTACACAGCAACGAAGCACTATGGAAAAAAGACTGGACAGTTTAAAACTGTTCTAGGATATGTTACAGATGAAAAGGTTAAGCGGATTCGTGACATGCGGACAAATGAATATCTCCCTTGTTCACAATGTTATCCCACAACTCCCTTAATGTATTTACTTCTTTTTAAGCAAAGTAAAGCAACAGTTTGGGAAATAATTCGAGTCTTGCCGGTGTGAGGAGGATAGATAGGAGCGCGAGAGGACTCTGCTAATCGCCCACTATTTTCCCAATTTTTCCAATTTTCAAAAACTCACCAGAAATACAGTGGATGTAGTCAATTACAATTAATTCGCTCATTCTGTATTTTTAACCCTATTTATATCCTATTTTTTTATTTTAACTAATAAACATAGATGAATATAATAAAGAATGTAGTGGCATTAATCTTAGTTGGGATTGTTTGCCTTGGTCTGTTAATCAGTGCCTTAATTCTGTTAGCTACAACTGGAGTTGCAATCAAGTATATTGCAGGCTACGAAATCACTCACTGGAATTGGGGTTTGTTCGATACTGTTTGTATGAACATACTTGCATTATCTCCAATTCTCCTATTCATTAACTATATCCGTAATAAATTCTTTAAAACAATGCAAAGAAGAGTTATAACATCAGTATTTTTTGCTCTTATCTTGGAAGGAGAACATCCTGAAGAAAGATTAGAGAAGTTGAACGAACGTCGCCGTAAACTCTTAGATTACTTAGAGAAGGCTGAACTCGCATGGGCTCAAGAGCCAACTGAAGAAAATCTTGCAATTGTCGAAAACTTCCGCGAATGTATTGACGATGTGCAGGATGAAATTACAGCATTAGTTAATGAACTGTAACACCGTTAAGATTCCATAAAGGATATTTATAGTCACTAATAGAGCTCAAATCTTAGAACAATATGAAATTGAAAGAACTTCCAGTAAATGCAGTGATTGAATCATTATCAGAAGAGGATAAGAAAATCTATCTTCCGGGTATTTTGTTTTCGGGTATAGTTGATACAGAAATGGAACTCGCCCAAGTCGACAACCCAAATGAACGCGATGAGTGTAAGAATTTGATTGACGAACTCTACCTCTGCGGCAGTAACAATGGTATTAACACATTTGACTTGCAACTCACTGTTGCACAGTCGTTGCCTATTGCTCTCGAAGCAGAAGGCATTTAAAATCCAATCTTATGAATAATTGATTTTAGTCATATATTATATTTATTAATTGTGCCAATAAGGGAGTCAGGCCTTGTGTGGCTTCCAGTACGCTGTTGAGTGGTGCGCAACACTCTGATCAGAACTGACTATCATACTTTTTAATAATACAGCCCGCTAAACAACGATGTTTATGGATGAAATGTGTTATGAAAGCAGTGTACTTAAATTATCCAAGATAGTGGTAATGAGAAAGGAATAATTGCTATATTCCAAGTAGTCGAAGGCCAAGACGAAATCCAGCCGGGTTGGTAACCATTACAACCATTTTTTATAAAACTAATATGACAAAAACGGGGAAATCCGCTGGTCGGGAATGTAGCTCAATTGGATTAGAGCATACCGCTACGAACGGTAAGGTTGAGAGTTCGAATCTCTTCATTCCCTCAAGAATTCATGTTGTTACTTCATTTTTTTAAATTAGTAAAGATTTGTCTTGTATGTGAATACAGGGCAAATCATTCGTTTAATGTAGCCATATCTTAGATATGAGAGTCCAAAGCCTCTATAAATAACAGATGGAACGAAGTAAAATTAAAAAACACAAGGAAATGAAAGAGAAGTTATTAAAAGACATTAGACGGATTACACTGTAAGTATGGCACAGTAGGTGACTATCCAAACTACTGTGTCTAAGCTTACTTTCTTTTAAGGGCCTGCATGGATTTGACAGCATCGAGAAGGTAATAGAACGTGTAGAGCGCAATCTCTTTAAACGAAGAAAAACAATAAATGCTGAAAGAAGCGACTACAGAATGGCAGCCTAAGCTGCTGGCTTATCTATTAAATTAGCTCTAAGTCGGGTCAATAGGAGAGACCTAGAAACAGAAGAGGTGTGGGAAGAAGCATATAGAGCAGCCCACTTAACTTGAAAGCCAAAGGTTAGTAAAGCTGAAATCTCCTAATGTCATAAAGCAGATGGAAGATGTGGTCCATGAGATGTGACGAATCTCTGAAATATCATCCGTTCTCCAACGTAAATGGAGTGGTGGAGCGACCGTTCGGTCAAGCCCAATTTGGTAGTTTGCTAATTAGTTAAGTGGGAAGGTGCTAGATGAGCCCACTTGTAAAGAATCTAGCTCTTCTAATAAAACTATCTACATGCTGAACTCAACAGCTGATGTAATAAAATAGAGACACACGTAAAATTCTATTATTGGACTTTGTTTGGACGAGAGTTCGATTCTCTCCAGGTCCACTTGAACTATAAAAACTTACCTTAGAGGTAAGTCAGCTATCGATAATATTAGCTGAAATAACTCTGAGGTAAGTTTTAGTTTGTTCATCACTCATGGAATTTTTCATGTAGTTAATAGGAGTTGAAATAAATTGTATGTTTCCAACTTCATATGGCTTACTTGAATCTATTCTATCTAGTGAAGCTCTTATTGATACATCTAATGTAGCTACATTACCATCTTCTGGCAATGTCAGCTTTAATTTAGTGTATGGACATACTCCTTGTTGGAGTTCCCATTGCTCTTGTAAATCTTCAAGAGTAAGTGTACACCCTTTATGTCTTCTTTTAGCACATCTAAGAGAGTATCTAAATGGTGTAAATTCATCTCTGTGATTATTAGAATATTGAGATATGCTATGATTAGAATTAGTTGACTTAGCTCTGTGTGAGTTGTTATACCTAGCTGCACAACTTCTACTACAAAAGTTTTTCTTATCTAATCTGATGTTTCTCTCATACTCTGATTTGGCTTTAGTGGCTTCTTTACCACAGCAATCACAAATAAATTGGACTTGTGTTCGATGTTTTCTGTCTGGCATAATTATTAATTTAATTATACAAAGATACGAAATTTTGTGGGAACGAACAAGCTAAATATTGTTAAGGGTTCGACTCCGCCCAGGTCCACAATCTTTAAATACATACAACAATGAAGAAATATATTGTAACTAATAATTTCTCTGTGTTATATGATACTAGAGAGGCGGCAGAAGCTGCGTTTGAAGCAGAAGTGGCTAAACTGGAATCAGCATTTGCAAGAAGTGTATTCAAGTTTGTATATACAGTAGCTCCTTACATAGTAAACTAACAATCTAAAATTTAAAATCATTTACATCATGATATACACATTCATTTCAAGTGGAACTGACAATGGTAAGCAGTTCCGCACTTCTGAAGAAGCTCTTGCATATTTACATCAAATTGCTGAGCATTCTAAGACTCATTTAGACGGGAAACTTGTAGACATAACTTGCACAGAAACAGAGTTTACTCTTCATATCGAAGAGTATAATTATTTCTTAGGTAAAGTCACTCGTACTTATAGTATTAAATCTTTATCTCCAGAAGAGAATAAAGAATTAGCTATGAAGTATAAAGAAATAAACAGAAGGCCAGCGCTGTAAAGACTGGCAACCGGGTTTAGCTCTTTTAAGTAGTTGCAAATCATTAGAAACCTTACATACAGAGAGATGAAAGATAAACTGTTAAAGACGATTGAAAAGGCTTATCATAGCACTAAGAACTCTGCTAAGAAGATTACCTTAGCGAACTATTACAATACAGTTCAAGAGCAAGATGAAACATCAATCGACCATGAGTGGTATTATAAACAACTAAAGAGTTTTGGATTTTAAAACCTCGCACTGAATAGGTCAAGTGTATATAATCGTGAAGCAATACTTCTATTTAGTAACAGTGTTGATAGATGGAGAGCTGACTCCACTTAGAATCTTCTTGCAGTATAGATTAGCCATTAGATTCGGAAGAAATTATGCAACCAAACACCCAGGTGCTTTAGTAGGTTTACATAAACAAGTAATCTCTAACAATGCAAACATTACCTGGATATGTAATTTATATCCTTGGGAAACTACAATTCCTGATGGAGATATATCTCCAGAAGAAATAGTGGAACTATGTAACATGGCGGATGCAGACATTGACAGACTAGTCAGTGGACACAGAGTTCCAAATCAACAATAAATCAATTCAATTATTAATAACTAAAATTTCAAGATTATGGGAAAGAAAAACGATGCAAAAGAGATTTGTAGAAAGTACAATGTGGCAAGAGACGAGAACAGAGGTAAAATCTTTACCCTTAGTGAACTTTCGACTTTGTTGAAGGGAATCCTGCCTGGTCTTCCTACATATTCCACAACTGCTCAAGAGTTTGGGCTGTTCGAAGCAACAAAATCAGGATACAAACTTCCAAACGACCCAGTTTACATTGGAAGAGTGGAGAACTATCTCAAAGAATACAGACAAAAAGCTAATGAGCTGAATAAGCGTAGTAGAGAAAAGAAGGCAGAAATGGCTGCTTCCGAAACTCCCACAAACACTCAACAATCTGAAATCATGGATGAAAGTGAATTGGTTGAATCAGCAATTGCTATCCTTAAGCAGACCGGAAATTACAGAATCCTGAAGAAAGTTGTAACCATTACTTGGGAGGAAGTGTAAGTGAGTGTAATTCAGCAAGTTTATTTGCCAGATGCCAAGTACTCAATCTATATAAAGGGAATTAAACCAGATGAAGATAATCCTTTGTCTGGTGAAATTACTCTTAATGGAAATCCTACTCGGCTTGAAAGACATGAACGTTATCACTTTGATAAAGAGCGTGATATGTTTGTGACTGATAACTATGACATTCCTACATTCTTTATTACTAAGTTCTTGGAAGAGAACGATTGTATTATCGAAGAAGAGGGAAAATCATTTGTGTGCTTTAAAGAAGTTGTATTTAAATCCAATTACTAAATGTTATCAATATTATATTCTGATTTTAAACAGTTCGGTTGCCCAAATTGTGGATGTGATTCTGCTAAAGGGAGTTGTGTATCTGGTGGAGGATTATCCTCTGCAACTTGTAGACATTGTGGACTTAAATTCGAAGTAAGAGGTCATGTTTCTATGATTTGCAAATATGCAATCTATCCGGAAGACCCTGAGAATCCTCATTCTGAATATGTAATGGAACAGGCAATCCGTATTCCTCATCCAAGGATTGGTATTCCAAGCTGGCATTGGATGCCTAAGGACGAACGTCCAGAAGAAGGAGAATATTGGAACTCCAGAGGTGTTGGATATGATTTATCTGGATTCGTAAAAACTAAGAAAGCAGGTGAACGTATTCTTGCTATGGTACACGAGGTTCTTGGAACTACAGAATGTAAAACATTCTTGGATTACAGACCGAGTGAACCAACATGGATTCAATTCAAATTTCAAAAAGAGGAATTTGACCTTGATATGCTCGATGCTTTATCCAGAAAGAATAATGGAGTTATAACTAAAGAAATCATTGAAAGTTGTAAACTATGAACGGAATCATTGAACGAATGTTAGAGAATGCCCAAGAACATGGTTGTCTCAACGAAGTAGTGAAATCAGCCATTGAAATAGCTCAGAAAAATCCTGACTATGATATGGAACAAGTATGTGTATCAGCACAACTTGAAAAACGACATTTATTAATCCATAAAGCTATATTTAAAGATGAAGAAATTAGAATTTGCGAAGGTACAAGAAGGTGAAAATAAGTTGGCAATCGAAGTAAGCAACGACTCTCCGGTAGTGGCTGTTATATCACAGAACGGAATGCTCGAATGTATTTTGGTCAATGATTCATTTCCGGAAGTTCTTTCTGAATATTTGTGGCCACATCTTCTTCTGAATTGGGAGTTGCTGCTGTAACAGTTGA
>ENA-OQAJ01000481-OQAJ01000481.1-human-gut-metagenome-genome-assembly--contig:-NODE-481-length-12506-cov-2.802003_pt1 | contig 12506 bp, 20 predicted proteins | sample MGYA00242736_ERZ504529 | MGnify/ENA primary metagenome ERZ504529 (study PRJEB26092, sample SAMD00036275) | human gut metagenome | host: Homo sapiens | study: EMG produced TPA metagenomics assembly of...
CGGCCAGGGTCTTGGCAGCGGACACAGCCCACTGGACCTCGGAACCGGTGGCCATGATGATGACGTCCGGGGTGCCCTCGGTGTCGACGAGCACGTAAGCGCCCTTCTTGACGCCGTCCTTGGCCTTCTCAGCGGTCTCGGCGAGAACCGGGACGCTGACGGGTCAGAACCATAGCGGTCGCAGGGTGTTCTTCTTCTCGAAGAAGTAACGGTAGGCTTCAGCGGTCTCGTAAGCGTCGGCCGGACGAGCGACCTCGAGCTGCGGGATGGCGCGGAAGGAAGCCAGATGCTCCACCGGCTGGTGGGTCGGGCCATCTTCGCCGACTGCGACGGAGTCGTGGGACCACACATACAGGTTCGGAATCTGCATGAGGGCGGCCAGACGCACGGCGGAACGCTCGTAATCGGAGAACATGAAGAAGGTGCCGCCGTACGGACGGGTGTGGGAGCCCAGCAGGATGCCGTTGGTGATGGTGCCCATGGTGAACTCGCGCACGCCGAAGTGGAGCTGACGGCCGTACTTGCTGCAGTTCGGCCACTGCTTGGTGGCGCACTCAGCCGGGGCGAAGGTCTCAGCGCCCTTGAGGTCGGTCTTGTTGGAGCCGCCGAGGTCGGCGGAGCCGCCCCAGAGTTCCGGCATGACGGCTGCGATGGCGTTCAGAGTGGAGCCGGAAGCGCCACGGGTGGCGACGTTCTTGCCGACTTCGAAGGTGGCCTCGAGGTCGTCGATGGCCTTGTCGAAGCCTTCCGGAAGCTCGCCGGCCTTGATGCGGTCGTACAGGGCAGCCTTGTCCGGGTTGGCCTTGCGCCATGCGTTGTACTTCTCGTCCCATTCCTTGTGGGCTTCGAGACCGCGCTCGGCGACCTTGCGGGCGTGGGCGAGGGCCTCTTCGTCAACGTGGAAGGACTCCTCCGGGTCGTAGCCGAGGAGCTTCTTGAGGCCGGCGACGGCCTCGGCGCCCAGCTTGGAGCCATGGGAGGACGGGTCGTTGGTCTTGCCCGGGGTCGGCCATGCGATCAGGGTGTCGACCTTGATGAGCTTCGGCTGGTTCGGGGCGGCGGCGCGGGCTTGGCGATGGTGTCGGCCAGGCCTTCGACGTCCTCCTTGTAGGAGCCGTCAGGCTGGATGAAGCTGAACTCGTCGGTGTACCAGCCGTATGCCTGGAAGCGCTTGAGCACGTCCTCGGCCAGCACCAGGTTGGTGTCGCCTTCGATCTGGATGCGGTTGGCATCAAAGATCACGGTCAGGTTGCCGAGCTGCTGGTTGGCGGCGAGGGAGGCGGCTTCGCCGGAGATGCCCTCTTCGATATCGCCTTCACCGCAGATGACCCAGATGTTGTGGTCGAACGGGGACTCGCCTTCCGGAGCTTCCGGATCGAGCAGGCCACGCTGGAAACGCTGGCCATAGGCGAAGCCGATGGCGGAGGCGAAGCCCTGGCCCAGCGGACCGGTGGTCATTTCGATGCCCGGGGTCAGGCCGTATTCCGGATGACCGGGGTACGGGTGTCAGCGCCGCCACGGAAGTTCTTCAGATCGTCCAGGGTCAGGCCGTAGCCGGAGAAGTACAGCTGGACGTACTGGGTGAGGGAGGCGTGGCCACCGGAAAGAATGAAGCGATCGCGGCCTTCCCAGTTGGGGTCGTTCGGATCATGCTTGATGAAGTGCTGGTACAGGGTGTAGGCGATAGGCGCCAGGGAGACGGGGGAACCCGGGTGGCCGTGTCCCGCACGCTCAACCGCGTCGGCCGACAGGACCTTGGCCATCTTGATGGCGCGTTCGTCCAGCTCGGTCTCCTTGAATTCGGTCATGGATTACTTTCCTTCCAATTGGTCGGGCCGCGTATCCGGCTTGTGCCGAGCGCTCGACGCCCTCACATTGCGTTTCCCATAGTAGCGATGTGAGGTGACGTTGTGGTGAAATTTTGGCGTGTTTTGGTAGTTTGTGTGCTGTTAGCGCTCACAATTAACATTCGCGTGAACTTCAGATGTTCGTTTGTCGATATATCTCCCAATGCCAGTCGCCGCAAGGCTTTGCCGCATGAAGGAAACTACTCTGGAAGCGAACCGATTAGCACTCCGGGCGCCGGAGTGCTAAAACATTAAAAGAAGTTTTCCGGGTACGTCTCATCAGCACCGTCAAACATAAGGCGTACCGGCACACACCTATGCATAAGGAGGCGCGCATGGCGCAATCAAGACGCATGCTGGTGTTGCGTGCCGTAGTCGAGGATTACATCCGTTCTCAGGAACCGGTGGGTTCCACCACACTGACCCGGGATCATGACCTCGGCGTCAGCTCCGCCACCGTGCGCAACGACATGGCGGCCTTGGAAGATGAAGCTATCTTATTCAGCCGCACACTTCGGCCGGCAGGGTGCCGACCGAAAAAGGGTACCGTTACTTCGTCGACCGTTTGGCGACGGTCGTTCCGCTATCGGAGGCCCAGCGCCGCGGCATCAACAGCTTTCTGTCCGGATCGGTCAATCTGCAGGACACGCTGCAGCGGGCCGCCCGGCTGCTGGCGCAGATCACCGGACAGGTCGCCGTCGTGGCCGCGCCGTCACTGTCGAAGTCGACATTGCGGCATATCGAAATCGTGCCAGTGTCCATTAATACGCTGCTTGCCGTAGTGATCACCGATACCGGCCGTGTCGCGCAGCATATCCTCAACGTCACGAAATTGCCGGACGTGACGACGCTCACTCATCTGACTAACGAGATCAACACGCAATGCTCCGGCGTTTCGCTGACCCGCACGGCCGATTGCGTACGACAGATGGGAGCGCGCAAGGAATACCATGCGATCAGCACGCTTGCGGAAACGCTTGCGCAGGCCTTTGATGGCATGGCGGATGACGAACGCGCGAGCGAATTGTACATGGCGGGCACTTCACGGCTTGCGCATCAACGCACGGTGGCCGACCTGGCCCCGCTGTTCGACGCGTTGGAGGAGCAGGTGGTGCTCATGAAGTTGATGAGCTCGCTGAGCGAAACCACGCAATCCGACGGCGCGGAGTGGCGATCGGTTCCGAAACGCACACGCCCGGTTTGCTGCACGCCTCAGTGGTAACCAGTGGCTACGGGCGTACCTCCGCGGCAGCCACGGACGGCGCGACGCATGCGGCCGCATCATCACAGACGGAAAATCAAAGCGGTGATGATACGCAGCAGGCGGGCGAACCGGTCGCATTCGTCGGATCGATCGGGCCGACGCATATGGACTACGCGGCGACCATGGCCGCCGTGAGGGCGGTCGCCAGATATCTGACGGCGTTCCTCGCCCACGATGAAGGTCAGCCGGCCGACTGACCCCGCCTTATGGCACAATGACACGCAGAACCAACAGGGAGAAAGAATAATCGTGACGGACTATTACGAAGTGCTGGGCGTCGACCGTTCGGCAAGCGACGACGAGATCAAAAAGGCGTATCGAAAGATGAGCCGCAAATACCATCCCGACATCGCAGGTCCGGAATTCGAAGACAAGTTCAAGGAAGTCAACAACGCGTACGATGTGCTGTCGGATCCTAAGAAACGGCAGATGTACGATGCTGGCGTCGATCCGAACGATCCGAATGCGGGCGGCATGCACGGTGGCGGATTCGGCGATATGGGGGACATCTTCAGCATGTTCACCGGTAGCGGATTCGGTGGCACCGGCGGTGGACCGACTCCGCGCACCCAGCCGGGGCGTGACGCGCTTGTTTCCGCGACCATCGATTTGAAGACGGCGGTGTTCGGCGACACCACGCACGTCAAGGTCAACACGTTCGGCCTGTGCCAGGAATGCGGCGGCACCGGCTGCCAGAACGGCACACAGCCCGCACAATGTCCCGACTGCCACGGTCAGGGATATGCGCAGCGCGTGGTACGCACCATGCTCGGCCAGATGATGACCACCGCGCCATGCGAACGCTGCGAAGGCCATGGAACGGTCATCGAGAAGCCGTGCCCGTCCTGCCTCGGCCATGGCCGCGTGCGCGTCACCCGCAATGTCGGCGTCGCGGTGCCGGCCGGCGTGGCGAACAACACCCGTCTGCGTCTCGCTAATCAGGGTGAGGTCGGCGAAAATGGCGGCGTCGCGGGCGATTTGTATGTGGATATCCGCATCAAGCCGGATGACATATTCACTCGTGATGACGACGATTTGCATTGTTGGATCAAGGTGCCGATGAGTTGGGCCGTATTGGGGCACGAAGTCGAAATCGACACCTTCGACGGCAGGCAGACGCTGGATATCCCAGCCGGCAGCCAGCCGGACGATACCGTGACGTTGAAGAACCTCGGCGCACGCATCTCGACGACAAGAACGAGCGCGGCGATTTGGTGGCGCACGTAGTGGTGGAGATTCCTAAGAAGCTGTCCGATGACGAGCGGGAGCTGATTGAGCGGTTCGGCGAGATGCACGACACGGACGCCCAACATGTTGTCGTGAAGTCCCGTCCGTCGTCCGGCGCGAAGAAGGGGTTCTTCTCCAAGCTGAAGGACGCGCTGCGCTAGTTTTCGCAATCCAATCGAATACGGGACATGTGAAAAGAAGTCCGTATCCCAACTCATAACCTTGGGATACGGACTTCTTTCACATCTGGCGTGGCGGGTGATTCCCGCCTATTTGAGCAGCGACCTGCACATGGCGCGATACTGGCTCACATATCCTCCACCGAAGAACACGCAATGTCCTGCAATGGGGTAGAGCTGCCACAATGTGATGCGGTCCTGCCATCCGGCCTTAAGCGGATGCGCCGACTGATAGCCTTCGAGGATGTCCGTAAGATATGACATGCCGAACAGGTCGAGCATGGCAAGGTCTTCCTCACGGTGCCCACCGTGAGCCGCAGGATCGATAAGCACGGCTTCGACGTCACCGGAATCAGCAGTCCACATGACGTTGCCGCTCCACAGGTCGCCATGCACGCGTGCGGGCTTGTCGTTGGCGGCCTTGCCTAGGATGTCGGGCAAGGCGTCGATAACGGCTTCAGTCAGTTCCATGTCATAGTCGGTCAGTTCGCGACGTTTTCATGCCGAGTCGTACCATCGGACGCAATCTGCCATCCGCCAGATAGGTGGCCACATCATCCCAGGCACCGGTATCCATCGGGACGGGATCCTGCAACGGCCCGAAATAGCAGGTGCGTCGTATCCAGTTGGAGCGGAGCCAAAATGTTCGGCACCGGCATCATGCATATGAGCTAGCGCAACACCGAAATCGCGCGCGGCTTGGATGGTCGGACCGCAGGCGTTCACGCGTTCAATGTCGAGATAATCCTTGCCCCAGTCGTATACGTCGACCACGCGTGGGCCGCCCTGCGATTGCGCCTCGCCGAGCCATTTGAGGCCGCGTCCCTCGCATTCAAAGAAACCCTCGGGGCTGAATGCCCTGCTTTTGCGGTATTTGCCCATGCCGATGAGCCTTTCTCCCATGCCGGACATGCCGGCGTACTTTTGGCTCCATTGTGTGCATGGTTTGAGACAACTATGCCGGGATGCCTTGAAAACTAGACCCCTCTCGCTACTCTTGGTCACGGAAAAACAGACGAAACCATATTTCTACGAACATAAAGAGGGTTCATGAATTTCTTCCAAGCGATTTTCCTTGGCCTGGTGCAGGCGTTGACCGAATACTTGCCGGTCTCTTCCAGCGCCCATATCCGTATCATCGGCGATTTGATGCTGGGCTCCGATCCGGGTGCCGCGTTCACCGCCATCATCCAGATCGGCACCGAGCTTGCCGTGATCCTGTATTTCCGTCATGACATCATCCGCATTCTCGGCGCGTGGTTCGGCTCCTTGTTCGGCAAGGAGGGCAAGGACTTCAAGAGCCGTATGGGCGCGCATAACCGCGACACACAGATGGTTGGTTCATCATCATCGGCACGCTGCCGATTCTGATTGCCGGTCTGTTGTTCAAGGACGCCATCGAAAGCACGCTGCGTAATCTGTGGATCACCGTTACCGTGCTGATTATCTTCGGTATTCTGCTGTGGGTGGTCGACGCCCGCGCCAAGCAGGTCAAGACCATGGATGAGATGACCTGGAAGGATGCGCTGATCTTCGGCATCGGTCAGATGCTGGCGCTGATTCCTGGCGTTTCCCGTTCCGGCGGCACCATCACCTTCGGCCGTGCGATGGGTTATACCCGTGAGGCTGCAGTGCGCGTGAGCTTCCTGATGGCCATTCCGGCCGTGTTCGGCGCGGGCATCCTCGAAGCCGTTTCCGCGGTCAAGGATGTGGCCGCAGGCAATGCGGGAATGTTCCCGGGCTGGGGTGCGACCATCGCGGCCACCATCGTGGCGTTCGTGGTCGGCTATGTGGTGATCATCGGCTTCCTGAAGTTCGTGTCCACCTTCTCGTACAAGGCGTTCGCCATCTACCGCATCGCGCTGGCCGTTGTCGTGGCTCTGCTGCTGATCTGCGGCGTGCTGCACCCGACGGAAGTCGTTGCCGCCGCGTAAGCGTGATTCGGCGTAAATAAAGCGAATCCCGGCCATCCGTAAGGTGGCCGGGATTTTTTTTCGTCTGCGACCTCCTCCTGGAGGGGAACGACTCAGACGCCGTTGCGCAGAAGTGATTCGGCCTCACGAAGCAGTTCCTCGCAGGCAGGCATGCCATTCGAGGCGATTCGCTTCGCTCTCGCGTCCAAATCGTAATCATGTTCCAGACGAGCCAAATAGTCGCCGGCATGCATGTCTGACACCAATCCATCGGCGTCGGAACGCCATTGCATGGCCTTTCTGGTCAAATCTCCTTCAATAAGCGGATACTCGATTATTAAAGACAAGGCGCGCAGCAGCTCCAAAGTGCCTTGCATGCATTCGGTATTGGCACAGTAATGCGGTACGGATACCCATATGGATGTTGTCGGAAAGCCCGCTTCGGCGGCGAAGGCGTCAAGGATGTTGGGGATGCCCACCGGACCGTTGTATTCCCTGTCGGATTCGCATTCGCAGCCGCTTTTGGAGATGTCAAGCGGCAATGGCCGTGTGTGCGGGCATTCATCGAACATGGAGCCAAGCGTGATGACATTACTTACGTCATAGTCTTCTGCGACACGTAGCGTCTGCCTGCAGTATTCCTCCCACCGGTAATTGGGTTCGGGTGCGATTTGCGCAAGCAGGTGCAGCATGGGGGAGACGGCAATGTCATAGAAAGTCGTTTGCGGCCAGATGATGCGCTTACGCCCCTGCACGGAGCAGATCATGGGCCGGGCCACCTGATAGTCGTAGAAACCTTCGTTGTCAATATGGCGCACTTCCTGCGACTCATACCGGGACACCAAATGACGGACGACGTTCGTGGCCGCTTGGCTTGCATCGTTCCATCCTTCGAATGCGGCGATAAGTATCGTCTTGGGCATTGCGCTCTCCTCACACATGCTTTTTAATGTATACCGAAAACGGGTGGTGTGACACGCGCTTCAGCCATCGGTGAATACGAATAAACCAAACCGCGACACGCTGACTTGCAAATTACACGAATGTGGTTATAGTAAATACTCGTGCTCACGCAGTGAATCTGCTGGAGACATGCGGACATAGCTTAGTTGGTAAAGCGCAACCTTGCCAAGGTTGAGACCGCGGGTTCGAGTCCCGTTGTCCGCTCTAAGGTTCCGATTGATTATCGACCTTTAGGGTGGGTTAGCCAAGCGGTTAGGCAGCGGCCTGCAAAGCCGTATAGACGAGTTCGACTCTCGTACCCACCTCTTGTTGTGCTTGACATATGCGAGTGCGACGCATGACCCGGGCGGTTGGCGCAGAGGTAGCGCACTTCCCTGACACGGAAGGGGTCACAAGTTCGAATCTTGTATCGCCCACTGGAACGTGAGTTCCTATATAACCCATCATCGGGTGATTGGCGCAGCGGCTAGCGCACTTCCTTCACACGGAAGGGGTCATAGGTTCGATTCCTATATCACCCACCATCGGGCGGCACGTCGTGCCGCCTTTTTTTGTTGGTTTCGTTTGGGTTTCCGCCGTTTCGTGCGGCATGTCGGAAACGGGTGGCGCGTGGTGTTGGGTTTGGGCGCCATATCGATTCATAGCGCCTATACTTCCAGGCAACGCAACATCAATCAAAAAGTCGAGCAGGATCTCAGAGGTAAGCTGGGACTGCGGCCACAGGCGAAATCTATTACGTGCAGGATCGTCCGTTGTATCAGGAGTACGAGAATCTCGTTCTGACCACCTACGACAAATGGTTCGGATACCATCCATGATGGAACGATTTTCGACAAGGCCAACGTTCCTGCAACAGAGGAGGGCGGTGATTATGTTCACCAGTATATGGTGATTTTGACTGACTACAAAGAATCGGTTGATATTGGATGGTATCAAATGTCTTCCAGCACCGATGAACCTGATGATCTCGTTCAGGCAGGCATCGACGAATTCCAGAATTATGAGAACCAGTTCCTGAAGGATGAGGATCTTGTACGGCCTATTTTGATGCTGTTGTAAGGCATGAGTTGTCTCACAGGGAAATCTGGGCGCGCTGCGGAACCGCGGGTCCGCCTGTCGCGGGCAACTTGATTGGAGCTGCAACCAACTCCTATGCAGTGAAATACATGGGTGCGGATAAATCCCAGATCGAGTCCACGCAGGGAGAAGACTATAAGATGACGCAGCAGAGCGACGCGGTGGCCGAGGCCATTCACTCCGGCGATGCTCCTAATTCAAGAAGAGCCGTCTGCAACAAGGCATTGCGGGAAATGATCGACGAGCAGCGCTGAAATCAATCCCCGCGAATATAACTTCGAATACAGTTTTAAATCCGGAATACACACTATCCGGGCTTTTTCCGTGTTCTTTCAAGGTGTACGGCTACAATGGCAGCTTGTGAGTGACGAAGCATTGAATCTCAATCAGCCGGTCAAAGACATGGGGCCGAACGAGTTGAAGGCTTATGCCAGGCTCGGCAAACAGCAGCATGACGAGGCGAATCGTGAGCTGGAACGCCGTTGGCGCAGCTATGATGACATGTTGCCAAACGACCAGTTCGTGTCAATTATCGACAAGACTGAGGGATAAGACCCACTTTACGGTGTATGATTCGTGACCATGCCGGTCTCAATACCGGCTATTTGCAAGGGTAATGACTAGAATGGCGACTATGACTGATCCGATTCCAAGCGCAGGTGAAACGACCATCATTGGCCTTCCTGCAATAACCGTACCGGTGACTTCCACCGGAGACCGTCCTCTGACGAAAGAGGACCTTGAAACCATCATGCGTCTTGCCGATGGCACGGCATTGCTGATCTCGACTAGGGGAGCGGTGTCGGGGTCGCGGTATCTTCTTGACGAGGATGAGATTACCGTCGGCCGTGATCCAAGAGCGGACATTCTTTTGGATGATTCCACGGTTTCCCGCGCCCATGCGGTGTTCCGCAGGTCTGACGGCAGGTATTCCGTTATTGATGCGGGCAGCTTGAACGGCACCTATGTGAACCGCCAGCGTGTTGATCAGCAGGAGCTCAAGAATGGCGATGAGATTATTCTTGGCAAGTTCCGTCTGGTTTATTTCGACAATAAAGCCGTCATTGCCGGTTGATCCACGTTATGCGGGATAGACTGTGTACAACAGCTTCGCGCCCATGAGCTTCGCACGAATGCTCATGGGCGTTATTGTAGATGTCGTAGGAGAGCGTGATGAACGAAGCAGAGCCAACAACGCGGTTGCGTCTGCATGTGTCGACTGCGGTGCAGGGGGAGTTATTCCCCGCGACCGGCACTCAGCCGGTAACGCGCGGCTACAAGGGTACGGTGGCTTCAAAAGTAGCAGGCATCACTTATCGTCAACTTGACTATTGGGCTCGCAGACAAATCGTGGAACCTTCCATCACGCCGTCGCATGGATCCGGTTCGCGCAGGCTGTACTCGTTCAAGGACGTGGTGATCCTTGCTGTGTCGAAAAGACTGCTTGACGCGGGCATCAATCTGCAAAATGTGACGACTGCCATCAGTTTTCTGACGCAGCGTACCGCGGAACAACTTGAGAATATCACGATTATGTGCGACGGTCAGCAAGTGCACGAATGTACGGATAGTGAGCAAATGGTGGCGTTGTTGCAAAGCGGTCGGGCGGTATTCGGCGTATCGGTGGGATCTTTATGGAAGCAGATCAGAGAGACTCTTGCCCACGAGGAATACGTCGATCTGACCACCATGCCTTCCATGATGGGTGGAAACCGACCTGTTGACGATATCACTGCAATGCGCATGAGAAAGACTTCGAGGCGCAACATCAGACACGCGCCGCCGCGTCACTGTAACATACCAGAATGCATGCCGTATGGTTGATGCGGACTAAGACGGATGTACGAGTCGTTGATATGAGATAGATATGTACAGACAGACATACAACAGGGGAGCAATACATGTTTGATATTCTGCCGGCATTGCTGTGGATTGTCGCAGCGGTCATATCGTTGAACATTTGTTCGATTACTGCAATTCGAGGAAATATCTTCTCAAAAACCAAGAGTGATGTATATCCGGTACGCTGGTCAATTGTCGGATTGCATTTCACATCGCTGATCATCGGAGCTCTGCCGTATCCGATATATACGATGTTCAAACCCAGCTTTTCCTTGAAATTTCAGCATTTCTACGAACAGGTTGGTTGGCCGTCGGCAGCACTGATGGTTATGCTCATCGCCACGGAACTGGTGTTTATGTATCTGCAGGCCCGAAACGGCATGAAAAGCGAAATGGAAAGAAAACTCAGCCAAGCCATTAAGGACTAGCCAAAAAGACATCCATCGAAGCGAAAACGCAGCCGTGTGGAAAAACGTCCAGCGAAGCGAGGACGCACCATCCATCATGCCGGTGGGTTATGTCGAGCAAAGTCCCGAAAGGGACGTGCTGGCATAACCCACCGATGTTATGTACAGAAAAGAGCGTCAGTCGAAAACTGCTGTAGCTTTTCTGACATAACATACATTATCGGACAAAAGTGGGAGCAGGTGCAGGGGGTATTTGAGATGTACGCGATCTCTCAAAACCCCAGGTATGCAAATGTCATCGCTGGCATGCATACCCAGGGGTTTCTTTGTCTTTATGCACAAGATGATCCGCTCGTGCATCAGCCGTTATCTATCAGGCGAAATAGTCTTCGATGGTTTGCGCAAGCTCACTAACCGAATCGATCACCTTATACGCGCCATGTTCTTTCAGCTCGCCAGGCTCGGCATAACCCCAGCCGCATCCCAAGCAATCCAGACCGCACGCTTTGGCTCCGTCAGCATCGGTCCAACGGTCACCGACCATGAGCGCCTTATCGCCAGCTGCTTCGTCAAACCCAATGTGGTCGAACGCCCATTGAATAACCTGATCTTTGTCGAGACGCGAATTATCTTCGCTGGCACCGTAAATGCCGTTGACCATGGTGTCCAAATGGAAATGCTCGCAAATCGGAATGCACTGATACTGCGGCTTGCAGCTTGCGATCGCCAAGTAGTATCCGTCAGCACGCAGTTTGGCCAACTGTTCTGGGATACCGTCATAAATGGTATTGTTCAAACGGCCCGGAACCTTTTGACCCGGATTATTCGGATCATCGAACACCGCTTCCTGCGCATAATACCTGCGGTAGATGGCAATGCCTCATCGAGTAAGTCGTCCGGAATATTATTGCGCTGCAACGACTCGACAATTGCAGGACCAATGAATCGCTGCAACTCCTCATCATCAGGCACTGGATACCCCAGTTCCTCAAATACCTTCACCACACAACCAATGATGCCCGGATCAGACTTGGTCAATGTGCCGTCAAGGTCAAGCAGAACGACTTTCTTGGGTTGCTTGGTCTTCTCGGACATGAGATTAATGCACTCCTTGTTAAATGCTCGATGCAATGTGAACTGTTCAGATAACAATTATGCCCGGTCTTACTGACCGGGCATGCAGTTCAAGTGTCGTTCAACTACTGGTTACTCGTAGTCTGGAAACCAGCCGTCGCGATGCATCTGCAGACGCTTTTCAAGCAACGTCTTCAGCTCGTCTTCAGTACGGCGTTCCAATAGCATGTCCCAGTGTGTACGGGTCGGCTTGGAAATCTCGTCGGCCTCACGATCCTCGTCGCCTTCACGATGCGCGGTCATGCCGCACCGGCACTCCCATTCCTCCGGAACCTCCGCGCCTTCAGCGAACGGCAGAATCGTGCGGTGTCCCTTTGGGCACACATATGCGACGTCGTTTCGCGCCGCGAAATCCACATTGTCATCAGATTCCAACGACTTTGCGCCGATGCTCATGCCTCGCAGGCTGCGTTCTGCCATATTGCCTTTGCCTCCTTGGATTGTCTGCTCTGTCTAAGCTACAGAACAGTTCGGACGTGTCTTTTATTCCTTATTCGTCTGCTTGATGTTCGATTTTAGTCGACGCCGGAGTATGCGACGATGCCACGATTGATGCGATCGTACGCCTGCTTTGCGACTGGCGCCAACGTTTCGGCACGATCCGCAAGATACGGTCCAGCCACGGCTATCTGCTGAAGCACGTCGCAAGCCGT
>ENA-OQAJ01000482-OQAJ01000482.1-human-gut-metagenome-genome-assembly--contig:-NODE-482-length-12497-cov-1.697494_pt1 | contig 12497 bp, 13 predicted proteins | sample MGYA00242736_ERZ504529 | MGnify/ENA primary metagenome ERZ504529 (study PRJEB26092, sample SAMD00036275) | human gut metagenome | host: Homo sapiens | study: EMG produced TPA metagenomics assembly of...
CTGATGTAGCTGAAGTATCGGCAGTTTTTTGAGGCTGAATATCTTCTGCTTTTGCTGCTGCGGTTATTGTTTTCTGTGCAGGAGACTCAGTCTGAGTGGAAGTTGTTTCTTCTGTTTCTTCCTGTACTTTTTTGATATCTGCAGTTTCTGTTTTTACTGATATATATTCTGGCATTTCACCCGCCGGAACCCAGATTTCACCGCTGTTTGCGGCTACTGTTACATTGATACGTCCATCCTGAACAGGTACTTTACGGCCCGTGAGGGTTCCGATATATTCTGCGCAATTTCCTGCCGGAAGGCTCATATCTGCTGCATTATCATCGTTATTTACGGTAACGATCACACGTATTCCGTCAAGGTCACGGGCAAATGCAAACTGGCGGTTGGTAAGCTGAAGTTCAGCGTAGCTTCCGTAGCTTAATGCAGGTGTATGCTGTCGTATCTTTCCAAGAGCTGCGATCAGGGCTGTACATGGATTCTTCTGTACTGCATCTGCATAGTCTTTAATATCCAGAGCCGGTCTGAGGCTGTCATCGGAGAATTTCTCTTTCTTTCCTTCAATACCGAACTCAGAACCGTAATAGATACTTGGTACACCCGGAAGTGTATAGAGTAAGACATGAACAGGTGCAAAATGTGCTTTATTTGAAAGCTTGGTATAAATACGTTCTACATCATGGTTGTCCACAAAGTTGTAGAGATCAAGATTTCCCATATTCTGGAGATATTTTACAGTATGTGCGATTTCGAAATAGTTGTGATCGTTATGTCCGCTGTAGAGTGCTTTATGCAGGGCATAGTTTGTTACACTGTGGAGCGTTTCTCCATTTACCCATCTGCTGTAATCGCCATGGATCACTTCGCCCATAAGCCAGAAATCTTCCTTTACTTCTGCTGCTGTACGGCGCAGGGCACGCATGAAATCAAAATCAAGGACATCTGCCGCATCCAGACGGATTCCATCTACATCAAATTCTGATACCCAGAAACGGATCACATCACAGATGTAATTCTGTACTTCCGGGTTTCTTTGGTTTAATTTTACCAGAAGGTTGTATCCACCCCAGTTTTCGTAGGAGAAGCCGTCATTGTATTCCGTATTCCCTCCGAAGTTCACATTGCAGTACCAGTTGAGATATCTGGAATGTCCGCGGTTTTGCTGAATATCTTTAAATGCAAAGAAATCACGGCCTGTGTGATTGAATACACCATCGAAAATAACTTTGATCTCTTTTTCATGACAGGCTGCCACGAAAGTTTTTTAAGGTCTTCGTTGGTTCCGAGACGGGAATCCAGCTTCTTGTAATCTGTGGTTTCATAGCCATGTCCTACACTCTCGAATAAAGGTCCGATGTACAATGCTGTACATCCGATTTCTCTGATGTGGTCGATCCATGGAAGTAATGTGTTCAGACGGGAAACAGGAGCACTGTAGTCATTGTGCTTCGGCGCACCGGTTAAACCCAGTGGATAGATGTGATAGAAAATTGCCTCATTATACCAGCTCATAAATGACACCTCTGTTTTTAAATTTATAATTTCAATTTATGGGGATTTTTTTTACCCTGATATCATACAGGAAAGAAAATAATTAGATAAACTGTATTATAGTTGAAATTATATTCATACGATTCTTATAATAACAGATTTTTCAGACAGAATCCAGTTTTTTTTCAATTTTGACTTGTATATCTCGGGATTTTGACATATTCATGACAAAACACCTCGCAGGATAGTGATGGATGAACAGTAACTTAAAATTTACTCTACAAAAAAATCCACTTAAGGTATATAATATTGCTGTAAATAATCTGGATATGCATAGAAATAGAAAGAAACAAACATAGATAAGCAAGGAGAATATAAACTATGAGACATATAGATGAAATTCAGATTGCCGGAACTGCAATCCTGCTTTGTGGCGCGATGTTTGCGGTTTCTGCTGTGGCACCTACCGGTAATACAGTGTCAAAAGCTGTTACAAACTTTACGGAAGCTCCGGAAACTGCCGCTGAGGCTCAGGCACAGGCAGAAGCTCAGGCTGAGGAGGATGGATTTACCATTTATACTCAGGAAAGTAACTATGATTCTGATTATGACAACAGTTATAATGATACTTCTTACAATGACTCTTCTTACAATACTGATACGACGCAGGACGGTTCTCTGGATGATACAGGGCAGGAGAATGATAATACAGATACAGAAGATGGATCTTCTGATGATGGAAGCAGTGATCAGACATCGTCTGACGATACAGGGGATGATTCTTCCGATCAGATTGATTATCCCAGTGATGACAATTCCGGTGACAGCACAGATGGTTCTCTGGATAACTCTGATACATGGGAAGACAATGGAGAGGAAGTCCAGCAGATAGAGTATTAATCAATCTGACGCAGGACTTCACGCTAAAGCATTTTTTCAAACCCGCTCCAAGATAGACTGGATTATTTGTATTATTTTACGAAAATTTACTATAATTATGTTTTTGTTTCTCAATAAATGGTATAATCAAACTGTTATTAACATTCAGGAGGCTTTTTATGAAGAAACAAAACAGGTTACTATCACTAATTCTATCTCTGTTCCTTCTGCTGTTTACCTTAGTTCCGCAATCAGCACTGACGGTAAAAGCTGAAGGCAACAGTGAGATGGCAGTTCATTTTATTGACGTTGGACAGGGAAATGCCATCTTAGTACAGTCCGGAGGACAAAATCTTTTGTACGATGGCGGGGATCAGAGCCATGCTGATCTGATCATCTCCTACTTACAGGAACAGAATGTGGAAAACATTGACTATATGATCGCTTCTCACTATGATGAAGATCATATCGGCGGTCTTGTTCCATGTATAGTATAATTTCTCTGTAAGTAATATATTCGGACCGGACTATGTACATACTTCTAATTTATTCAATAATTTTATGAATACTGCCACTGCAAATGCAATCATCGTACAGTATCCTTCTGTAGGTGAAACATTTGATTTTGGCACCGGAAGTTTCACTGTTCTTGCACCGAATGGTATCAGCCAGAACAGTAATGATAACTCTCTTGTAATCAAACTTGAAAATGGTTCAAATAGCTTTATTTTTACCGGAGATGCAGAGGAAACCAGTGAACAGGATATGATCAGTACAGGTATGAACCTTGACTGTGATGTTCTTTCTGTTGGTCATCATGGGTCTGCAAGTTCAACTACCTGGGATTTCCTTGAGGCAACTTCTCCATCTTACGCAGTCATAAGCTGCGGAATCAATAATCAGTATAATCATCCGTCAGCAGATACAATGGGACTTATCAGATATGGGAATCCCTGTATTCCGAACAGATAAACAGGGTACGATCATTGCAGTCTCCGATGGAACAAATATTTCCTGGTCACAGGAGCCATGCAATGATTATTCTTCCGGAGACTCCTCTGTAAATGCTTCTGCAGGTGGCACTGGTGGAAACTCCTGGCAGGAAGAAACTACCACTCTGATCCGGTACCTGAACAGGAAGAATCCAACAATGCAGATGTAGGAACAATGGTATGGATCCCTGCAACCGGCGAAAAATATCACAGCATTCCCAACTGTGGAAGAATGAACCCGGATACAGCCAGACAGGTATCCAGATCAGAAGCCGAGGTTATGGGATACGGACCTTGCAGTAAATGTTACTGATAAACAAAAACAGCCGCATTTGCGGCTGTTTTGTTAAAATCCTTCCTGTCTGCGTACTTTCCAGAGTTTTGCACGTTTCTGTGCAGCTTCATTCTCTATCTGCTGAGTAACTCCCTCAATGATAAGTCCCGGTACTTCCACAGGATGCTGATGTTCATCTGTTCCAACCATAATAAAATATGCGCGGTTGATCATGGTTCTGGTTCCATCAAGGGCTTCACAGTAAGTATCAATACGTACTTCCATGGAAGAACGTCCCACATGTGTAAGCGTCCGATGAGAACGATGGTATCGTTCACTCTGGCTCCGGCTTTGAAATACATATTGTCTACTGCAACAGTTACCACATTCATTTCCGCATGACGCTTGGCAACAATACCTGCTGTTTCATCAATCCATGCAAGCAGCTGTCCGCCAAACAGATAACCTGCGGCATTCAGACACTTTGGCATTAATAAATGAGACTGCTCTGTTAAGGAGTCCTCAACTCGTTTCATTTTTCTTTCTGACATTTCTTTTCTCACTTCCCCTTTATCATGCTTTCTGTTGGCTATTATAGCACGTTCCATGATTTTGTGTTATATTTTTCATAATTTTCCTTCTGTATAATTTTAAAGCGTTATCACTTTAATATGATTGTATGAAAAAAATACAATCTTTATCTTGCCTTTCCCATCACTTTACTGTACAATGTTTAAATAGGTACAAATACAAATGTTCGCCATAGTAAAACACTGATCGCAAGGATGCATCTGCAATTCACTGTATCAGTGTTTTTTAATAAAATTCAACTATAATATGCATTATTTACGAGTATTGCTATAAGTGAATTTGCGAGTATTGCTGTAGATAAATAACGGGGAAATGAGGAATGATATTATGGAAAAACATGAAATGATGAGTCTGGAAGATTCCGGACAGCTTCGTGACAAAATGAGATTCTTTGAACAGGAACTGCTCAAGAATCATCATATCGATCCAAATCTGTATGTAGAATATAATGTAAAAAGAGGTCTTCGTGACTCCGCAGGTAAAGGTGTCCTGACAGGTCTTACAGAGATTTCTGATGTTAATGGTTATAATCTGATCAACGGCAGACAGATTCCGGCTGATGGACGTTTATACTATCAGGGAATCAATGTACAGGATATCATCAGTGGTCTGAACGGAAGACGTTTTGGATTTGAAGAAACAATTTATCTTCTGATCTTCGGTAAGCTCCCTGATAAGGAAGAACTTTCCAGATTTCTGGATATGATGTCTGATATGGAGGAGCTTGGCGGTCGTTTTTGTCCGCGATGTTGTTATGAAGGGAACCAATGCCAATATTATGAATGCCAATGCAGCGTTGTGTTCTGGCTCTCTATACATATGATGACAATCCGGAAGATATTTCTCCTGAAAATGTACTTCGTCAGTCTCTGGAACTGATTGCAAAGCTTCCTGAAATTGCCGTATATTCTTACCATGCATATCGCCATTTCAGAAAGGATGATACCTTATTTATCCGTAATCCGCAGAAGGGGCTTTCTCTTGCCGAGAACATTCTTCTTATGCTTCGCCCGGATGGAAAATACACAGAACTGGAAGCAAAAGTTCTGGATATTGCACTGATCCTGCATGCTGAGCATGGTGGCGGTAATAACTCCACTTTCACCACTCATGTGGTAACTTCTTCAGGGACAGATACCTACTCTTCTACTGCTGCATCCATCGGATCTCTGAAGGGACCTCGTCATGGTGGAGCAAACCTGAAAGTTCAGAATATGTTTGCTGATCTGAAGTCTCATGTAGATCAAGATCACTGGGATAACGAAGATGAAATCATAACTTACCTCAAGAAGGTTCTGAATAAAGAAGCATTTGACCATGCAGGGCTAATCTATGGTATGGGGGCATGCAGTCTATACACTTTCCGATCCTCGAGAAGTGATCCTGAAAACGCTTTGCCCAGGCACTTGCTGAGGAAAAGGGAATGACAGAGGAATTCGAGCTTTATAACAGAATAGAAAATATTGCCGGCAAACTGATTATGGAACATAGAAAACTGTTCAAGAATGTCTGCGCAAATGTGGACTTCTACAGTGGATTTGTATACAGCATGCTTGGTATTCCGGAAGAATTATTTACTCCGATCTTTGCTATTGCACGTATGCCGGGCTGGAGTGCTCACCGTCTGGAAGAACTGATCAGTGCAAACAAGATCATCCGTCCTGCTTACAAATATGTGGGACATCATACAGATTTTGTTGCTTTTGACGAAAGGTAAACAGATGAAACTTATTACTGGCTGCGGTTCATTCCGCAGCGTTTTATTATGTCACTAAAGTGAGCTTCCCGCAGAAAGAGAATCCTGCGCTACTGTCCACTGGTAATATCGTTACTGTTCACTCCGTTCACAGTAACGTAATATCCTTTCTCGTAAAAATATAATTTGCATTTGTTGTATGAGGTCTGTATAATCAAAATAAATCCGAAAAAGGAGGTATTCTCTATGGCAAAAGAACAGATTGCAGTTGCAGAACTGGTTTTAAATATGATCCTTGGAAAGACAGGCGGTACATGTGTAGATTATTTCCCACAGAAACCGGATTTTCCGTTTGATGCAGTTTATGAGCAGGCATTTGTACGTGCCACACCGGAGAATCAGGGAATCTCCTCTGATCTGTTTACTGCTCTTCTTCGGGAACTGGATGCTTCCAAAGATACGGAAATGCATCATTTTATGGCACTGCGTCATGGCAAGGTAATCTGTGAATGTAATTTTGCACCATACCCTAAAGGAATGTGGCATATTACACATTCCATGTGCAAGAGCATCACAGGTATGGCAATCGGCATGTTGATCGAAGAGGAAAAATTAAAGCTCGATGAAAATATTTTATGACATTTTTCCGGATCATATAAATTGCCTTTTCAAAGATTTTCCGCCCTGTGATCACAGTAGAGATCTGCTGACCATGACAAGCGGCATAACTTTTAATGAATCAGGTATCGTGTCCGGAAATGACTGGCTTGGAAGCTTTCTGAATGCATCTGTCAATGGAAAACCCGGAACGGAGTTTCAATATAACAGTCTGAATACTTATGTTCTTTCTGCAATCGTGACGAAACGTACAGGAGAAACCCTGACCGAATATCTGACTCCGAGACTGTTTGGTCCTCTTGGTATCACGAAAATATTACTGGGAAACCTGTCCGAAAGGAATTACAAAAGGCGGCTGGGGACTGTTTCTCTGTGCAGAAGACATGGCAAAACTTGGCCAGCTGTATCTTCAGAGGGGAAAATGGAATGGTCAGCAGCTGGTGTCTGAATATTGGATAGAAATATCTACGGCACGACATCTGAAAACTCAGAATGACACCTATGGATATGGATATCAGCTATGGATGGAACAGCGCCCGGGAAGCTTTGAATATAATGGAATGTTGGGACAGAATGTTATTATTTATCCGGATATGGATATGGTTCTTGTCACAAATGCCGGAAATAAAGAAATGTTTCAGGACTGTATCATGCTGAATATCATTCGGAAATATTTCCCTGTTAATTATCATCCCGCCGATGTTCTACCTGAGAATCCACTCTCCTATAGTCTTCTGAAACGGTTGTGCGGAGAACTGGAAAATGGAGAGAATAATAACAGAAGTACTTCTCTGCGCGGGAGATGGAAAAGAAATGTAGTTTCCAGAAGGAAGCATTCAGATAAAAAGTACAGCTACCGTATTTCAGCAGCCGTTGATCGCCCATCTGATCATCACAGTTTTATGCGGGCTGTAAGCGGCAGAACTTATGTTATGGAACAGCAGAATATTGGAATTGCGCCGTTGTTTGTGCAGGTATTCCACAATAATATGACAGATGGTATTTCTGAAATTTCTTTTACTTATGATGCGGGAAACTTTTACGTTTCTTTTACCGAAGGTGAGGTAATCCATAAACTTCCTGTTGGATTTGGAAGGGCTGCGGATGGATGTGTTGATCTTCATGGAGAACATTACCTTGTAGCTACACTGGGAGAATTTGCAAGGGATGAAAACGACATCCCAGTATTAAAGCTGGAGATTACTTTTATAGAAGAATGTGTGAAACGAAAGGCGCACATTTTCTTTCATGAGATGATGAAATTGAGATCAGATGGAACGAAACACCCGGTAAAAAAATGATTCTGGCAGGACTGAGTTCTATTACTGAAGAACTGTCAGGAAACTTCCTGTATAATTCGCTTCTGGGAGATCATAATATTACGACGACAGAACTGCTGCACCGGCTTATGGAACAGACGATTGAGCCTGCTGTAAGGGGATATCTGAAGAGTTCGAAAGAAACAGACAGTATTGATACAGATGAGTGAATATAATAAAGTCTCATATACAAAAATGCATTTCTCACTAAACGATTAAGATGAGAAATGCATTTTGCATTTTACAGGTTGATTTTATTTATGGTATGTATTATTTACGCGGATTGCCATAGTTCTGTTTAGTCCTGTTTCACATTGAAAGCTTTCATTCTCGGATATACTGCGCTTGCGCCGAGTTCTTCTTCGATACGGAGAAGCTGGTTGTATTTTGCAACACGTTCGGATCTGCTTGGAGCTCCGGTCTTAATCTGGCAGGTGTTCAGTGCTACTGCAAGGTCTGCGATTGTTGTATCTGCTGTCTCGCCGGAACGATGAGAAGAAATTGCGGTGTAGCCTGCTTTGTGAGCCATTTTAATTGCTTCCAGTGTTTCAGATACGGAACCGATCTGGTTTAATTTGATCAGGATCGCATTACCTGCGCCAAGGCTGATACCTTTTGCAAGTCTTTCTGTATTTGTAACAAACAGGTCATCACCGACAAGCTGTACTTTGTCGCCAAGTCTGGCTGTAAGTTTCTGCCATCCTTCCCAGTCTTCTTCATCCAGACCGTCTTCGATAGAGATGATCGGATATTTTTCGCATAATTTAGCCCAGTGCTCAATGAGCTCTTCGGATGTATACTCTGTGCCGGCTTTTGGAAGTTTATAATATCCTTTGCCTTTTTCACTCTTCCATTCAGAGGAAGCAGCATCCATGGCAATCCTGAAGTCTTTGCCTGGTTCATATCCGGCTTTCTTAACTGCTTCAAGGATTGTCTCGATTGCTTCTTCATCGGATTTCAGTGCAGGTGCGAAACCACCCTCATCACCTACTGATGTAGCAAGTCCGCGTTCTTTCAGGATAGAAGCAAGTGCGTGGAAGACTTCTGCACACCATCTTAAGCATTCTTTGAAGGAAGGTGCCCCAACTGGCATGATCATAAATTCCTGTACATCCAGACCGGATGATAATGCGTGGCATCCACCGTTTACGATGTTCATCATTGGAACTGGAAGACGGTTTCCGGATACTCCGCCAAGGAAACGATACAGCGGAATCTCAAGAGAAGTTGCTGCTGCTCTGCAGCATGCGATAGATACTGCAAGGATTGCATTTGCTCCAAGTTTGGATTTATCTTTTGTTCCGTCTGCTGCGATCATAGCTGCGTCTACTGCATAGATGTCGCTTGCATCGAGACCTTCGATTGCTTCGTTGATTGTTGTGTTGATATTCTCTACTGCTTTCTGTACGCCTTTTCCAAGGTAACGAGCTTTATCTCCATCTCTTAATTCCAGAGCTTCGAATTCTCCTGTAGATGCACCGCTTGGAGCTGTTCCTCTTGCTACAGTGCCATCCATCAGATATACTTCTGCTTCTACTGTCGATTTCCTCTGGAATCCAGAATTTCTCTTCCAATTACTTTCTCAATTTCTAAGTACATGATAAATCCCCTTTCTGGTTTTGCATTTGGACTCCTGGTACACCGCAACTGGGATGTACCGGGTGGATCATATCTGAGGTACGGTTTTTCAGCAGAACCGTGATTTCAGCAAGTACAGATGTGATCCGGTGTTCCGAAGAATTCAGCAGTCTTCGGATGGAGTTCAAATGATTTAATTCACACGAGAGTTTACTATATCTAACTCTGTTAGTTAGTATATTCTAACTTTTATAAAAATGCAAGAGGGAAATTGGTGGGATATTGAGAAAGTATTTCAGAAAAAATATAGATTTATATTTTAGTTTAAGATTTCAAAATAATTAAAGTAAAAAAATCTTCAGATATCTAAAATAACTCTCAAATATCTGAAGATTTTTTATATTACATAAACAAGTATTTAATTAATGAGGGCATTTTGCATATGTAACAGTATTATCGTATTTAGCATTAGCGCTATATCCACATTTTTTCGCATCTTTGGCATTTATTATATTTTAACAGTACATCCGCCAGAAGAATTTTTGGAATGTGTATAAAAAAGTTGCCGGAACCATACTATGTGTACATAATGCATAGGTGTCTGATGATTTTTGTGCTACTATCTGATTTCCATCTGCATCAACATATACCGTATCACCTTGAGAAAAATCAATAGATTTTATTATACTTTCATTTACATCATCAAATCCAAAATCATATATTTGAATCATCAGAAAACGAATTCTTCAAAACTTTCATCCGACGATTGTACTGGCTGATACGCCATTACCGTCCCAGCGCTCGCCACAACTGTCAACGCCGACACTGCCACCATAATTCCTCTCTGTAACATCCCTTTTCTCTTTTCCTTCATCATGTAGTTGATCCTCCTTTTTAATGTTTTAAAATCCTTTCCTTCTTTATTGTTTTTATGTCCGGAAAGGTTATTTTTCCACACGGCTGGGCGAATATCAGAAGTTGCGGCTTCTAATACCAGCAAACTTGCATAGTCTTGACGTTTTTTCTTTTGTACAGCCATCGACGGCTACACTGTCACTGACTATTTCTGCTGTATCTATGTAAAGGAAAAGTAAAAGATATGCCACAGGATTCATCCAGTGCAGGCACAGAACGAAAAGGCATAAAAGTTTTACTAAATTGTCATGATTTTTCAAATGTGTATGTTCATGCTTATATACCATAATAAAATCAGGATGCAGAGGAAAACTCTCTGGAAACACAATCTTCTGACGGAAAAATCCAATGGTACATGGACCACAGATCTCATCTGGAATCAGATAATAGGTGAGATTATCTTCTTGGATTTTCAATCTTTTCAAAGATATAGTTCCGTATAGAATGTGCACCTCTCCAGTATTTAACAATCTCATAGATTGCAAAGATAATAATTCCTGTTAACCAGATTCTGGCAAATAGATTAAACCATTGAGGTATCCATATGTACTCACCCTGCTTTTCACTCCAGAAAGCCAGAGAACCTGACATATAGGAATCAGCTTTTCTACCAATTAACATTGTTTCTGGAAGTGCATCTTTTGGAAGCAAATATTTAACCAACTGCACAGGTACCAGATAAAAGAACACACCTGTCAGTAGTAATCTTCTTCCGAGAATGTAATTATAGTTTCCACGCTGGATTATATACAAAAGTAAACAGATCACAACAGGAATACTTCCTGCAATGGACATACAAACTAACAGTTCCATTTAAACATCACATCATTTCTTCTTAATATATTCTAATAAATATTCTTTCTCTTCCTCTGTAAGTTTCTGATCAGAGGTCAGAGCACTGACAAGGATGTTCATATCAGGAACTATATATCCTGATGCGGATGACTGAAGTGTGTGCAGATTTGGCAGCTTCAGTTTCACCCTTTTCTTTAGCAAGTTCATTTAACTTATCATACAGGTAGCGGTTTCTCAATCCAAGAACAAACATAGATGCCGGGTATAGTAAGGATACTACAGCAGCACCAATCATGTATAAAGTAAATGTATGTGTATCGTTACCGGAGGTTGCTCATAAAGTTAATAAAGAAACCAATACCAGAAAAAACGGTAAATAAAATCCAACAGACAAGTTCTATTTTCTTTTTCATTCTTTCGTCTCCAGATCATTAATAATTGTAAATTTCTGTCATTTCTTAACTACAGTTAGTCTACCATATTTTGCACAAATTAAGCAACTGATTTTTATGAATTTATCGGACTTCTTACCGTCATTATTCGAGATTTATCGAGAAATTGCACAATAGATTATGGACTTGTGTTACATTTTTTGAACACTTCTTCCATAGCGCGTCATCCGAGGACTGCAAGCTCCTTCTGATAAAACTGCGGAGTAGTTATTTGGTATAGAGCCACGTAGCGAAGCGGTAGATTTTATCCGCTTGACAAATACATTTATCAGATATATTTCTGAAATGCTCTCAATATGCAAAAAAGATTCCATTTTTCTATAAATCATTCAAATCCATGACTATTGATTTCATCTACCAGAGACACATCTCTGGATGCAACAAGGTGTCTGATAAAGTAAAAAGCCAGGAAAGAACTGTTCAATCACTGAACAATTCCTGCCTGGTTTCTCATGGAAAATTAAAACGTATTTTTATTTATGAAGAAACAAGCTTTTAGTTCTGAACAGTATTTGAATCTGCAACGCGACCATATTTTTGGAGCGTATTAACCAGTTTGACGGGAAACTCTACTTGGAGTTTGGTGGTAAAATGTTGGAGGATTTCCACGCTGCTCGTGTCCTTCCTGGTTATGAGCCTGACAATAAAATCAAGCTCCTTCAAGAGCTTAAAGATCAGGTTGAAGTGGTCATTGCTATTAATGCTAGCAATATCGAGCACTCTAAGGCTCGTGGTGACCTTGGCATTTCTTACGACCAAGAGGTCCTTCGTCTGATTGATAAATTCAACGAGCTCAATATCTATGTGGGTTCTGTTGTTATTACGCAATATTCAGGTCAACCTGCGGCTGATGCCTTCCGTAACCAACTGGAAAAAAATGGCATCACGTCTACATCC
>ENA-OQAJ01000483-OQAJ01000483.1-human-gut-metagenome-genome-assembly--contig:-NODE-483-length-12438-cov-6.726424_pt1 | contig 12438 bp, 12 predicted proteins | sample MGYA00242736_ERZ504529 | MGnify/ENA primary metagenome ERZ504529 (study PRJEB26092, sample SAMD00036275) | human gut metagenome | host: Homo sapiens | study: EMG produced TPA metagenomics assembly of...
CTCCTCTAGAATCTCGGATAGCAACAACGCACGGCGAAGAATATCATTGCTACATGATAAGAGAGGCGGAATAGATTTGGATTTTCTTTTTTCATAGAGAGTGGCCTCCTGTATTATCCATAATAACGCAAAAAGCTTTCTTTTGAGCAACAGAAAAAAGCAGCATACAAATGCATAATTAAAACATGCCGAAAATGTATCGAATAAAATATCCATATCTTCGAAATCAATAGTATCTCAATAGAATTATAGACAACAAGGATTTTTTTGCAATATAGCAAATCCCACAATATTTCCAGACGCAATTTGTATGAGATGTTCACTTACATCCCAAATTGATTAGCTCCATTAACAAGTGAATAGAATGAATCGTTTTTTGATCGAAGACCTTTTGAAATCCTCGAATACTCCAATTCTGATATTCAATTGGAGTATTTTCTCTTTTAGTGAAGTCCGTCGGTTTTATTATTAATTTTGTTAATAGCACGCTTGATAAATACAATTCTTCTTTGAGATACAACTCATCTTTTTTGATTTCTAGTTATAGTAGAATAACTTATTCGTAAAGTAAAAGTCTCCCACTTACATCATCATTGTAAATGAGAGACTTTTCTGTTTTATGATTTCTTCGTTGGTGAGTTTTTCATCCTCAACCCCAGCCAACTTTCCAGTGTCTGCAAATCGCTAAACAGAATGTCGTAAACCTCATCGCTTACCAGCGGCGTATGGGCTTCATACGCCGCGCGGCAGCGGTTCAGGTGGTCTGTCAGTTCCCGCAGCTTGTCGATAAAAGCGGCTTTTTCCTGCCATTCTTCGGTTCTCATTGGCTTTTGGGGGCGCAGCGGCCGAAATTCAACTCGTGGATCACCGACAGGATGGTTTCATCGTCATCCCAGTCGGCGGAAAACGCTGTCGGCGCATAAGTGCCGTCCAGTAGGACCATTACTCTCCCCTGCTCAATGCGCAGGGTCACATCCTTGCGCCGGGCGCAGACGATGGCGAGATTTCCGATTTGCTTCATAATGTAAGCACTTCCTTTCTTACGCAGCCTGTAAAGCCATAGGCAGCACCTTACGGCTCCACAGGTCAATGAATTTCTGTACTTCTTCTGTTGGTTTGCTGTTATGATCGCCGTGGATCTGTGCGATTTTGCCATCGCGCACTTCTACGGTCACATACGGCTTTTTCGGCTCTTCCACGCGGCGAACAAATACAATTAAGCATCTGCCCTCTGCCACGTTGTCAATATATCCGCCAACACAGTGGTGCAGCGCTTTTCCCTCGTCAACAAGGTCGTTGGCTCGTTGTGGGCAGACGATTTGCAGTTCTTTATTGGAAAGAGCCGCTTTCCGCGCAAAGCCCGCGTAGGCCATGCAGAATGCCTTGTTTTTCTGTGCATCGTTGATCTTTTGGATACGCTCTGCTTCTCGGTCATGCGCCGCTGCGCAGTTTTTCGGGAACAATACCGATTTATCTTTCATGTCATAGGCCTGCCTGCGGCACATATGCAGGTAGTCCACATAGGTTGTCACCAGCGTTCCTATTGTCAAATCACGGTATCTGTTGAGCGGGCGTGTTTCACAATAAATTGGGAATTGCGCCTCCATGTAGCGCATGAACTTTTCCGCCGTCATGTACCGGAACACATCCGTAGGAATTTCCGCCACTTTGTTGTCGATTTTCCATTGAAATAGCGCTTTCCTGCTGCACAGGTTGATTGCCACATAGGGTTGATACTTTTTCAGCATCGCCATGGTTGCATTTTTCTCCAGCAGAAAAGACACATCTTCTTTCTGCACGCGCAGAATACGATGCGTTTTGGTTTGCGTTTCATCCAATGCATCACTGAACCCGTCGCGGTAGACAACGTCTGACACAATGTCCCTAAAGCCCACTTTCGTCAGTCGTTCGATCAAAAGCGGGTGCTGTAAGTACATTTTCAGGTAGTAGCTGACCTGCATCGGGTTATATGTCTGCTCATAGAACTGCCGCAGTGCGCAGTATTCCCAAAGCGTGCCATACAGCACTTTTTCAAGTCCCGGCAGATATATTGCACCGATTTCTTCAGAAATAAAGCACTCTATACCGAACAAGGCTCCCGGATGATGGCCGTGCCGCCAATGGGTCACACTATCATAGTCTCTACTATAATAGTAGGGCTCAATGGTCGCCTTTTTGCCATCATCGCCGCAAACAAATATACGCATGACTTCATACGCGGATTTTCTGGTGGTATCCTTTCCTTTGACGTAAGACCAGTACAGCTTATAGATGCGCACCACAAGCTCATGCGGGCTGATTTGCTGGACTACCTGACAAGTTTCCCTGTCTTCATAGTAGGCAGCCCTTCTCCCCTGCGCCTTGGCTATGACCTTCTGGTCACATTTTGGGCAGCGCAAAACATCGTTGTTTTTGGGCCTTTTTTATTACAGAAAACTTCTCGCAATAGGTGCAGTACACCTGTGTTTTGACTCGGCCGTTATTGTAGTCATAGAACAGGTAGTGCGGCATTATGTGCTTATCTGCCCAGCGCTTCAAGTTGGCGGGCGTTTGTGGCACACTGCTCATTTTGTTCAGAACTACAGTATCCCGCTTGTAGCGGCGGATTTTTGTCTGTTGGTCACGAATATCCTGCTGGTACCAATTCAGTTCCCACAGAACTTTCGTGGGATCACTTTTTGCTCCGATATACCTGGCAATCGTATGGCATCCAGCTTTTTATAAAACACGCAGGATTGCAAAAAATCTCCCATGTAATAGTCTGTTAGGTGCTGCACCATAGCATCCCGCCACTTGACATTGCCTTCGGCATCGCGTTCCAGCGTGGCAAAGGTATCCTTGCCCTGAAACACAACCCACTTTGGCATACGGTCATTTGCTTCAGGCGTCACATTCATAAAAGTAAACTGCCAGCACTCTATGCCCACCGAGCAGCTTGACTGCGGCAGTGACAAGGTATTTCACCCGTTCTGTGTACAGCACACCGGCATTCAGGCTGATGTGCAGCGGGACATTGGCCGCATGGCGGCAGGCTCGTTTGTCCAGTTTCATCCTGCTGCCTCCTCTGTGCCGAAGTCACCAAAGGTGAGCTGTTCTTCATCTGCGGGTTTCGGGGCAGGCTTAGGTGCTGCCTTTTTGGGCTTCTCTTTTTTGCCGGTTTTGGACGCTTTCCCATTGTAGGTCTTAGGTACAAACTTTTCTTCGGGCTCTGCATCCTCTTTGACATCGGCATCGCGGAAATACTCCCGCGCCCACTGGTAGCAGAGTTCGTCCGGCACATCACCGCCGAAACCGCCGCCCATAGGCTTCTCATCGTTGTCCTTCATTTCCTGTTCCAGATACTCCCGCGCCTTGCGGTTGATGTAGTGGAAGCAGTTTACTATCTTTTTCTTAGGGTTCATCACAAGCCGGGCAAAGGCGGGGTCAGTCAGACACTCGGTCTGCACATCCTCCATAACGCAGAGCTTCATGTTGCGGCGGGTCAGGCGCTCGGTGTCCTGCGAGACGCGGTTCATGGATGCCTGCATCACGTCGTCATCCGACATGGCGGCAAGTCGGTCCAGCTCCTGCTGTTCCCGCAGTTTCTTCTGCGCCTGTTTTGCCTCCCATTCAGCTTTGCGCTTGGCTTCGGCGGCATCAAATTCAGCCTTTTTGCGGGCTTCTTCTGCTTCCTCCTCTTGCGGTTTCGGCTTCGGGGGTTCAACCGGCTCAAATTCTTCGCTGAAAGAATCTACGGTTTCACTGTCCGAGGACACCTCGAAAGCATCATCCTCGGCATCGCGGTTCATCATATCAATTTCAGATAATATACCCATTGTCCTATCCTTTCTAAAAAAGGCAGAGAGCCGCCATACGGTAGCTCTCTGCCATAACTTTTGCGCGGCTTTAGGCCGCATTTTCTTTTACTTCTTCCTGCCGCAAAGCAAGCTGCCAGTCATCTATACCCTTGTAGGCAGTATTCCAGACAAGGCTTGTGCTTTGCAGCCCGGCCGCATGGGCGATCTGCTGGACCTTTTCGGCCGCAGATGCCACATACTCATTTTCTAACTTGTCCATGTCGTAGGCTTCCACGACCAGCTTGGTGCCGTTCTGCGCCATGCAGCGCAGCGCGGATTCCAAGCCGTTCAGACTGTTCACCCCTGCCACAGCGATAAATGAGCGTCCTGTCAGGCAGTGAGCAATATCGGCTTTGAGCAGCCCTTCCGTCACATACACGGTCTTGGCAAACGGCTCGCCCACAAAATGCAGCGGGCTGCCGGAGGTCACACCATGCGGCTTACCGATTGAGGACAACCAGATATACTTAGCCCCGCTTTTACCCGGTGGGTCATCCCTGCGGCGCAGCGGTGTGTCCAGCCGTATCTGCATACCGCAGATCAGACCATCTAAACCGACAGCCGGGAGCAAGATGCCCGCCGTGCGGCTGCCGAAGTTGATCGTCCACCGCCCGGCATCGTCTTGATAGAAGCCCGGTACGCCCTGTAAGGTACAGCCCTGCCGCCGCAGGCGCTCGGCATAGCCGCGGCACAGAAACGCAGGCGGGGTTGATTTGAGTCCGAACCTTGCAATCTGGTATTCGGTCAACCCGCGCCGCGGTGACAGCAGATGCGCTTTGTGCGTGGGTGTCAGCGGCAGCATGGAGAGCAGCAGCGAGTAGGTCTGGTGTATCTCCTGCGGGGTAGCGCGGGCATTTTGCTCCGGCTTTATCCCGATGCAGTCATTCACCCTTGGCCGGGGTGTGTACCGCCCCAGTGCCTCGCATATCTCGCGGTAGGCATCGGCATTGCTGGTGCAGTAATAGTGGGCATACAGTGCCAGCATACCGCCCGCCGCGCCGCAGCGATTGCAGCGCCAGACGTTTTTGTCTGTGTTGACGTTGAGCCGCCCGCGCTGGTCTCCGCAAAAGGGGCAGTTCAGGTACAGGCTCGACGGCAGACGGCGGCGGACGGTAAGCCCCAGAAGTTCTACCACATCGGCAATGCCAAACGGAAACGTATCGGAAGATGAGGTCATGCAAAACGGCCTCCTTCCCGGTTATCCTGCCTGTTTCTCCTGCAAGCTGTCCCATATGATGGCGGCCGCCGCGCGAAGAATGTTGTTCTCGCCCTGATAGCCTTTCACATACCAGCGCAGGCTGGCGGCACGACGGTCAGCCACCTGTGCCAGCGTCCAACCCTTGCAAGTACCGCAGTCAACGATGACGTTCTGCGCCTGCTCGTAGGTCATCTGCCGGCGGATCTCCTCCACAGGGCTGCTTTGAGTATATGCAGCGGCGGGAGGTTCCTGCTCCAGCACAATGACATTCTGCGGCTGCTCTGCCGGGGTCTGCGCAGGCTGTACGGATTCCCGCACAACAGTCTTGGGCTTTTCCACAACTTCTGCCGTGACCTGTTCGGGAACGGGCATATCGTCTGCCATGATGGCATCCAGCGGGTCAGCCTTGACAGGCTCCTGCGGGGCTGTCTTCACAGTTTCTGGCTGCTTCTGCACAGGTTCTGCGACTTCTACTTTCGTCTGCACAGGCTTGGCATCTGCCGTTTTTACCTGAACAGGCTTTGCAATCTCTACTTTCGCTCCCACCGGCACTTCACTGCCGTATTCCTCTGATTCACTGCCCACATCGGCAAACTGGATGCCGAAGCCTGCATTGGAGAGCGCCGTATCCAGTGCTTCCTCCTGCGCGGCCTCCACATACAGCCCACCGGGCGTTGCATCCAGCGTGCAGTTGGCGACATAGCTGCTCAACGGCTCGGCATCCTCACGGTCACGGTAGACCTTGGCTTCAAAAATCGCCATCTTCTCGGTGATGCGCAGGGCGTTGAGCTTCAGCCGCCCCGTGGGGCATGCCAGCCGGAACCACAGCTTTTTGTACCGCAGATCCAGACGCATCACGTCCTCCCCTGTCTTGCGGGAAATTGTGCGACGCAGGAATTTCAGCGGATCAAAGCCGGGTACATGATTCAGCGCGGCCACAGTGGCGTTGGTGGTGTACAGCATAGGTTCTTGATTCCCTTTCATGGGTAATTTCTCCCTTCATTATTACATTCAGCCGGCCTGTTGCAGTTCCGGCAGTACATTTCGTTCGGTGTGGTAGGCCTTGCAGTACAGGCGGATGCGCTCGCCCAGCATGGTATTGCGCTTGCTGATGTCGGCACGATGGACTGCCATAAACAGGATCGCTTATGCCCCACAAGGATGACTTTTTTCTTGGCGCGGGTCACGGCTGTATACAATAAATTACGATACAGCATGATTGTGTGTGCCTTGACGATGGGGATAATGACCGTTTCGAACTCCGATCCCATTGCTTTATGAATCGTAGTAGCGTAGGCAAGGTCAACATGCGCCAGTTGTTCCGGCGTGTAAGTCAACTTGCGGTCGCCGCCAAAATCCATCTGCACGAGTCGTTCGCCTTTGCTGCTGGTGGTGATGCCGGTAATAAAACCGAGGTCACCGTTGGACACTTTCTCGGTGTTCTTTGTCTGCATAATGCGGTCATGGACGCGGAACGTGCGGTTACCGATCTTCACTTCTTCCTCGGCGGAACGGAACGGATTGACCCGTTCCCGAATGGCACGGTTAAGCTGCTCGGACGCTGCCTCGCCTTTCTCACGGAACGGCGAAAGGATCTGCACATTCTCGATGCCACGCTCGGCGGCTTCTTTGCAATAAATGTCCTGAATTCGTTTTGCCGACTCAATCTGCGTCGGGCTGTCAACAAACACAAAGTCATTGCCATAGTACAGCTTGGTGCTGCCCTCGTTGATGAACTTCGCATTGTAGGCAATCAGGCCGTCTTTCGACTGGCGGAAGATCCAATCCAGCACGGTAACAGGTACCATTCCGCTGTGAATCAGCTCATAGAACACATTGCCGGCACCCACGCTGGGCAGCTGGTTCGGGTCGCCCACAAGAACAACTCGCGTGTGCTGACTGATGCGCTTGAAAAACTGCTGTGCCAGCCACATATCCACCATAGAAAACTCGTCCACGATGATGAGGTCGGCATCCACGGTTCTGACACGGTCGCCGTCTCCGATTTCTTCCCCCGTACCGAGGCCCAGTGCGCTATGCAGCGTGCGGGCTTCGTCCACGCCGGTACTTTCCGCCATGCGGCGGCTGGCACGGCCTGTGGGAGCCATGAGCGCAAACTTTCCTTTCGGGTGCAGGTTCTTAAACACTTCGATAATGGCTTTTAACACGGTGGTCTTGCCGGTACCGGGCGAGCCGGTGATAATCGTCAGCCCATGCTGGAACGCTGTGCGCACCGCCTGTTCCTGCTTTTGGGAAAGCGTGATGCCCAGACTTTCGCGCACCGATTCCAGCGAGGATTCGATGTTCTCGGCCACGCTGATATAGGCAAGCCGCTCGGCAATCATGCGAGCGGTATCGTCCTCCTGCCCGAACACGCGCGGACTGTACAGGTACTGCTTGTAGGCGACCACTGCGCCGTGCAGAATCATCTGCTGTAAGGTCTCCTGTACTTCCTCGGTGCGGACGCGCTGTTCCGGGATGGGAATGGGCGCGTTGAGCAGCAAGAGAGTTTCTTTCGTCAGGTCTTCAGCAGGCAAGAACAGATGCCCCGATTTGCTGCGGGCATCTTCCAGCGTGTACAGCACTGCGCCTTTGATACGTTCGGTGCTGTGCAGGCGGTTGTCTGTCTTGCGGACGATGCCGTCCACACGCTTGAAGCCGAAGCCGGAGATCTGGCACAGGTCATACGGGCATTTTTTGAGGATGTCCACACACGCCGGGCCGAAGTGCTGATAAATTTTCAGCGCCGTGGCGGGCGTGATCTTGAACGGTCCCAAAAGACTCATAAGATTGCGCAGAACGCGGCTCTCGGCGTAGGATTCCTCAATATCCTTGAGTTTTCCCTCGGTGATGCCGCGGATTTGCAGCAGCTTCTCCGGCGAGTTATCAAGGATATTCAAGGTATCCGGGCCGAACGTGGCGACAATGTTCTCTGCCGTCTTGGGGCCGATGCCCTTGATAAGCCCGGAGCCAAGATACGCCAGCAGGCCGTCCGCTGTCTGCGGAACGATTTCCTGCCACTGCTCGACTTGCAGCTGATAGCCGTACTTGTTCTCCACCCATTCGCCGTCCAGTTCCAGCTCCACCGCCTTGGTGCGGGGCAGTTCGTACCCCACCGCCGTAAAGCGCAGCATGCGGTCGCCGTAATAACGGCCGTTGCAAGCCTGTGGCGGGATGCGCGGGTCGCTGGTCTTGACAACGATGATGGAGAATTTGTTTGCTTCATTGTAAAAAATCGTAGATTCGTAGGTGACACGGCAGCCGGTAATGCCGCGGTGTTCCTGTTCACTGTCGTGCATAGGCACGCTCCCTTCTTTGTCAGGCGGCTTCGTCCGCCGCTTTTGCCTTGATGCTGAACCGCCGCGATTCCGATACCGTGACGTATTCGTCGTAAATATCCGGGTGCAGCAGCTTCAGCTTTTGGAGATTATCTTTCGTGATGCCTGTCCTGCTGACGGGATTGTAGCTGATGGTGTACTGTGTACCGCCGTACTCCCCCATCGCCATGCAGCTGCCGTTGAGTTTGGCAACCATTTGGCCTTTCAGCCGCTGCATTTCTGTGTCCAGCGTTTTTGACCCGCGCTTCTACCTGCTGTTTTTGCTCCTGTAAGCGGAGATACCGCAGCATGGTGGTAGACAGGTCGTTGTCCAGCTGGATAGCAGGAACCGTCTTATCCGCAGCACCTAAGCGGCGGCGCAGACTTTCGAGGATCAGGCTGCCGTCCTCGGTGTAGGGCGGCGGGATGCGGGTCAGGATGTGGTCGTGCCAGAACTCGCGTTCCAGATAAACCATCTCCTGCTCGTACTCCCGATCACGGTACAGGTGGCGGATGATGGCTTCGTCCTCATTGTTGCCATAGAGACAGCAATAGAAGATTTCGTCCATGTCCATGACAGCCATGTAATGGCGTCCCTGTGTTTCGTAATAGACGGGAACATATTCCTCGCCGTCCTTCCACCAGTGGTCTTTTCGCGTTGTAGTTGGTCGTTTTTTTATCTCCAGCAGCGCAATTTCCCCCATTTGGCAGAACGTACAAAGTAGTCACATCTGCCAGCATGAAAGGATACTGCGGGTGCTGGAACATCTTTTTGATTTGGAATACTTCCAGCCCGGTTTTCTTGGTGAATATCTGCGCGACCAGCGGTTCCAGCAGATGCCCCATTTCCAGCGCCACCCAGTTGCCTGTATCATCGACAGCCGAAGCAATGTTCAGCTTATCATCGTACAGGTCGCGGGCGGTGCGGAACGGAGAAATGCCGAGGATTGCGGCGACATCGCTGCCGCCTATCCCCTGCCTGCGGTATGCCAGCCATTCCTGCTCGGTGAGGTTTTCGGTGCTGACCAGCACCTTGGGTTCCTGCCGTATGTGCTCCGGCATCCTCAGCCCCTCCTCTCGCGCTGGCGATAGGGGCGCTTGGGCCGGGTGCGCACATTGTACAGCCGATACTGCAAATTGCGCGGGATGGGTCTTGCCTTGCGCGGGCGTGTAATGCGCCGCGCGATTACCTTGGGTCTTGCCTGTTCGTTCATTTTGTGTTCCGCCTTTCCTATATAAAATGTATTTCTCAAAGTCGATTGGCCTTGAAACAAAATAAAAAAGCGAGAATGACCGCAGGCAATGCCTGATGTTCACGGCGAACCGTGAACCACGATCATTCTCGCTATGGTTGGGTGTATTCACCCCGTATAAAAAAGAAAAGTGCCGGCAGCGTCCGCCCGATATGGGCAGGACAAGGCTGCTGGCACGAATTGCAAACTAAAACAACGTGTGCGCAAGGCACAAAAATCATTTACAGGTGGAGTATAGCACAAGTCCCCTTTCTCTGTCAAGGCATTGGAGTTCTGTGCAACAAGAATATCTGTCCATTATATGGGACTCGTTATTTGCTAAGAATTTGCTAATTGGACGACCCAAAACCATGGAAACTCACACAGTACTCCAAGGTATCACGCAAGATATATGTCGATAAATAATATCGCTGTTTCGTTGAAAATTCAGCATCAGACAACATGGTTCAAAACGGCGTACAAAGCGGTAAGCCATACTCCTAAGCGTGGGGTCGGAGGTTCAAATCCTCTCTGGGACGCCAGAAAGCACCGCTGCAAGCCTTTTTTCGGGGTTTGCAGCGTTTTTTTGTCCCTCCTTCTCCCGATAATTTCACTTCCGTTACCGGGAGATTTTTATACGCCGCGTGATGTATATTTGCTAATTGGACTCGAACGCTTTTCAGAAATTTGCTAAGAAAATTCTGCGTTTTGCTAATTCGATTTTTCGGATCACTTTGCCGGGCTTGCGCCGCTATCAGGGCTGCGAGCGCACTCGCCAGCTCCGGCGACTTCTGAAGCTGCTCCACAAGGCTTTCAAGGTCCAGGGTCGTAGGTTCCGATTTTGCCAGTTCCTCCGGCGGACGGACATTGCGAAGATCAGGCTTGGCATAGAAGGCAGTCTCGAATTTCTGAGCATTGACCTTTCTATCCTCGTCCAGAATGTGAGCATATGATACAGACTGGATTCATCAGCGGCTTCTTTCTATCCGTGTCCGTAATGAGCTTACCGCTGAATGGCAGGAGCGAGGCGTACAGCAGGGCAAAGAATATGTAAAGCAAAAAGAAACGGCGGACCAAGGCCCGCCGTAAAATCGCTAGTATAACTTGACAAACCGGATATTAGCGAGTGCGTACCGCTTTATCCATTGGCCAGGATTTTCTGAGTGCCGCATAGGAAACCAAGAAGTTGGCAAACCATCCTGCCGGCACAGCAAGCCAAACAAAATCAATGCCAAAACGCGGTGCGCAGATCAGTGCCACGGACAGGCGAATCGCAAGGTTTACCATGTTGGCAATGAGGAATGGCCGCATGATTCCGAGTCCGCGCAGAACTCCATCGGTCGCCATTTTAATTCCCATAAAGATAAAGAAGTAACCGAGCCATCTCATATAATCTCCAGACACCTGATAGGCCAGGGCGGTTCCGTCTTTTCCAAGGAACAGCGAAGAAATCTGCATGTGCAGCGTTTCAATGACAAGGAAGGCAAGCGCCGCAAAGCACACATCCAACACCAATGCTGCGTGGTAGCCTTTTTTGATGCGCTGGGGTTTGCCCGCCCCAAGGTTTTGGGAAACATACGGCGAAACTGCATTGCCGATGGACACAAAAATCAGAGAAAAGACATTCTCCACCCGCATCGTCGCCGCATATCCTGCAAGAGCCTGTGTGCCGAAAGGATTTACCACCGCCTGTACGATCATCATACCGATAGACACGGTAGACTGCTGGAGAACCGATGGAACAGCAATCTGAAGCATCGAGCGCAACTCCCGCCCGTCAAACCAGGCAAATGCACTCTTATACCGCCGCATCCGATAGAAGAAAATCAATAGTGAAAACACAGCGGAAATCCCTTGGGCAATCAGGGTTGCCAGTGCTGCGCCAAACACGCCAAGCCCCAGACCGGCTACCATCCAAAGATCCATCACAATATTCAGGATGGATGAAAAGATCAGCAGTCCCAGCGGAATTTTTGATTCACCGATGGAAGTGAACATGGTAGAGAGAATATTGTACATGAACAGAAACGGAAAGCCCACAAAATAGACCCGCAGGTACAGTACCGCTTCCTCCAGAATATCGGCAGGGGTCTGTAATCCGCTCATCATCGCATGAGAAAAGGCAAAGCCAAAGACACCAAGGATGATGCTCAAAAGTAAAAAGCTGATCAGTGATGTAGACACAATGGTTTTCATTTTGCCATACTCTCTGGCACCGAAATAGCGGCTTACAAGCACACCTGCCCCAACACCAGCTCCCAGTGCCACACAAATGAAAACATTCGTCAGGGCTGCACAGGCACCGACCGCCGCCAGTGCGGAGGAACCAACAAACTGACCGACGATAATGGAGTCAGCCATATTGTATACCTGCTGAAAAAAGCTGCCGAGAATCATCGGCATTGCAAAAACCGTCAGCGCTTTCAGCGGCGCATCGGTAATCAAATACTCATCGTTTGACATGATTCTATTCCTCCACAACTTCCTGCTTTTTATCCGAAAGCACAAGCATAGCAAGTGCGATCAATACAATAGCACCTCGCTCGCCGTATCGGCACTTAGAATTATGCGGTATTGCCCTAAAAAAGAAAAAGCCAAATACCATTGCTGCAACCGGTTCACAGGAACACAGAATGGATGCCTTTCCAGCCTCCATATGATCCAGTGCTACTGTATAAAAAGCATACGGGCACACTGCAGTACACAAAGAATGCATCAGCATAACCTGAGGCAACACCGCACAATTCCCGCCTTGCGGCTTAAGCACCGCTCCGGCAGCTGCGGCACGGCATCTGCGTTGCCAAAATGCTCGATAATGTCGGGTTGCGGTACCCGCATCGTGCTTCGGGGGCAAA
>ENA-OQAJ01000484-OQAJ01000484.1-human-gut-metagenome-genome-assembly--contig:-NODE-484-length-12423-cov-1.455351_pt1 | contig 12423 bp, 18 predicted proteins | sample MGYA00242736_ERZ504529 | MGnify/ENA primary metagenome ERZ504529 (study PRJEB26092, sample SAMD00036275) | human gut metagenome | host: Homo sapiens | study: EMG produced TPA metagenomics assembly of...
CCGCCGATTTCCACTCCGTTCCACCTGGCGGGCAGGGCGGCAATCCCGTCCATATCCTCATCGTTGGCCCCCGATTGACGGACCATTTCCCTCGTAACATAAGCCACGGCGCACTTTCCGCCAAAGTAAAAGCTCATAGTATCCAGCACCCGGCGCTCGATCTCCAGCCTGGCTCTGGATTTGGTGTCGAACATCACCCGGTTGATCATCGCCGCATCCGCGCCCTTGTCCATCATATGAGCCGCCACAATATAGGTCCTGGAGGTGGCGTTGGTATAACGGAAACAGCCGGTATCCGTGGTGATGCCGGTATAAATGCAATCCGCGATCTGAGAGGTGATCTCCGCTTCCATGGTAAACAGCAGATCATACATGATCTCTGTAGTGGAGGCCGCCTCCGGCCGGATAACGTATTGTCTGGCGTATTTGGTGTTGGAGCCGTGATGATCGATACACAGGTCAACCCGCTGGGCATAAGGGCTCAGCCTTTGACCCAGCAGCTGGGGATCGGCGATATCCACAGCACAGATAAACTGGGGCTCAAAATCCGGAAATTCGATTCCTTCAAACATATAATCATATTTCTGCGGGATAGGATCGCCGCACCGGATGGACACCCGCTTTCCCTTTTGCCGCAGGCGAGATACAAGGCGCCGCGCTTCCCAGGGTGTCGCCATCCGGGTATTGATGGCACAGCAGGTAAATATCATCCGCTTCCAGCAGCAGCTTCACCGCATCGTGAAGGCTTACGCTTTTATTTTCCGGACTCATAGTCTCCCTCATTTCAAATCATTGAGCAATTTTGCAATATTGGCGCTGTATTCAATCGAATCCGTCGCCTGAAACTGCAGCGACGGCACATGACGGATATGGATTCTCGCGCCCAATTCCCGGCGGATAAAGCCAGCGGCGGATTTTAGTCCCTCTACCGCCCGTTTGGCGTGATCCATTCCCTCCATAGAGCTGACATAAACCTTACAGTAGGATAGGTCGTTGGTGACCTCCACGCGCACCACGCTGAGCATGGTTTCCTGCACTCTCGGATCCTTCAGTTCCCGCAGAATAGCGGTAAGCTCCCGCTTGATATCCTCAGTGGTGCGGTCGATTCTATGACTTGCCATATGATTCCTCCATACCGGAGGCTGTTAATCCTCCCGGTATTCTTCCATCACGAAGCTTCGAAAACGTCGCCCTCCTTAATATCGTTAAAGCGTTCTAAGCCGATACCGCATTCGTAACCGGAGGCAACCTCTTTCACATCGTCCTTAAACCGTCTTAAAGAGGCCAGCTTATCCTCGCCGATGACGATACCGTCACGAACAATACGGATTTCGGCGTTTCTGGTAATCTTGCCGCTGAGCACATAGCTGCCCGCGATCGTGCCCACATTGCTGATCTTATAGACCTGGCGGCACTCAGCCCGGCCCAGCAGGTTCTCTCTGAACTTCGGTGCCAGCATACCCTTCATGGCAGACTCGATTTCCTCGATGCAGTCGTAGATGACGCGGTACAAACGCATATCCACCTTATCCCGCTCGGCGTTTTCCGCCGCCACGGATCCGGACGCACGTTAAAGCCTACGATGATCGCATTGGACGCGTTCGCCAGCATCACATCGGACTCATTGACCGCTCCCACGCCGCCATGGATCACATGGACCCGCACCTCGTCGTGGAAAGCTTCTCCAAGGACTGCCTTACCGCCTCGACGGAGCCTTGCACGTCGCCTTGACGATGATCTTCAATTCCTTGATATCCCCCAGCTGCATCTGATCGAACAGATTATCCAGGGTAACCTTGGTCTGAGCGTTGAACTGCTCCTCCTTCTGGGCCGCCTTTCTCTGGTCAACCACTCCCGGGCCAGCCGCTCATCGGAAACACAGTTAAAGGTATCGCCGCCGGTAGGAACGTCATCCAGGCGGTGATCTCAACCGGAACGGAGGGGCCAGCCTCCTGTACCCGCTCACCCCGGTCGTTCATCATGGCTCTTACCCGGCCTACGCTGGTGCCCGCCACGATGATATCCCCTACATGGAGAGTGCCGTTCTGAACCAGCACCGTGGCGATGGGGCCGCGTCCCTTATCCAGTCTCGCCTCGATCACCGTACCCTTGCCGGCACGGTCCGGATTCGCTTTCAGTTCCTTCATATCAGCGATCAGGGTGACCATTTCCAGCAGGTCGCCGATGCCTTCCTTGGTATGGGCGGATACCGGAATACACGGGGTATCTCCGCCCCACTCCTCAGGCACCAGCTCATACTCGGTGAGCTGCTCCTTGACGCGCTCCGGGTTAGCGCCCATTTTATCCATTTTATTGATCGCCACAATGACGGAAACTCCCGCCGCCTTGGCGTGGTTGATGGCCTCGATGGTCTGGGGCATGATGCCGTCGTCGGCGGCTACCACCAGGATCGCGATATCCGTCACCTGGGCGCCTCTGGCGCGCATAGTGGTGAACGCCTCATGGGCCGGGCGTATCCAGGAAGGTAATTTCCCGGTCGCGATATTAACCCGGTAGGCGCCGATATGCTGGGTAATGCCGCCGGCCTCTCCCGCGGTAACATTGGCGTGCCGGATGGCGTCCAGCAGAGAGGTTTTACCGTGGTCAACGTGTCCCATGACCACTACCACCGGCGCTCTGGGCACCAGGTTCTCGTCGTCATCCTCGCTGTCGTCGATAATCCGGTCCTCAATGGTGACCACCACTTCTTTTTCTACCTTGGCGTGGAATTCCATCGCCACCAGAGCGGCGGTATCGAAATCGATCACATCGTTTACAGTCGCATGGTTCCCATCATCATCAGCTTTTTAATGACCTCGGCCGCGGTGGCCTTTAAGCGTAAGGCAAGTTCACCCACGGTGATCTCGTCAGGGATTTGAATCGTGATGGGCTTGGCCTTCCGCTCCATGGCGATCCGGCGCAGGCGCTCCGCCTCAGTTTCCTTTCTGGAGTTGCGGGGCTTGCCTCTCTGCTGAGATTTTTGGGTGATCTTCTGCTTCTGCACCGTATTCTCGCTGCGGTACTTTTCAGAAGCCATTCGGTCGTATTTTTCATTATACTTATCGATGTTCACGTTAGCGGACCGCGTATCGATGATTCTGCCCTGAGGCCGAACCACGCGGTTGGAATTCTCCGTATTTTGAAAAGGCGCGGCGGCCTGAGGCTGCCTGGCTCCTGGCGGGGAGCAGGCTTCTGCTGCTTTTGAGCTGCTTTCTGCTGAGGCTGGCTTTGATTCTGAGGTTTGGGGCCTACCGGCGTGATTTTGCCGGGCATGACGGCCTTGCGCTTCGGTTGGTTCGGTACCGGCTGTCCGGAAGCGTTCTGTGCCGGCTTTACCGGCGCTTCTGCCCTGGCGGCGGGCTTTGCTTCCTTTTTGCGGCCTGCTGGGACTTTTCCACTTTTGCGGCAGCCTTGGCCGGCTCCTGAGCCGCGGCGGCTTTCGCCTTTCCATCGCCTCGGCGGCGGCCTGTGCCGCTGATCCTCTGCCACGGTTTTATTTTCCGCAAAATAGGCGTCAAAATTCGGAAGGGCCTTCAGTTGGGTATAATGCTCAAAAATCACATCCAGTTCTTCCTCAGTCAGCGCCGTCATATGTTTTTTGACTTCTCCAAAATGCTTCTGCAGCAGATCGATAATCTCCTTGCTGGGAACATTCAGATCCTTTGCCACCTCGTGGACTCTATATTTTATCATCATATTATCAAATCCTCCCCGTTGGTTTTCGTAAGCGTCAGCGCTTTGCGCGCGAACCCTTCATCATTGAGGGCAAGCACGCCGCACCGTTTGCCTAGTGACATGCTCACTTGGTCCATCGTTTGTTCTATGGTTACGAGAGGTACGCCGAAAGCTTCAGCGCGGCTCTCTATGCCCTTAAGGGTCCGCTGAGACAAATCCGGACACACCAGCACCAGCTTTGCTTTTCCTTCCTCCATGGAGGAAAGCACCGGATCGTTTCCCAAGCTGAGTCTCCCAGCTCGTCTGGCCAGGCCCAGTAAGGACAACAGCCTGTCATTCATGAGCCAGCAATTCCTCCTCCATTTGGTCATATACCTCGCTTGGAATCTGGCAGGAGAAAGCCTTTTCAAACCGCCGGGCCTTGCGCGCCGCCTTCAGGCAAGCGGCGTTTCTGCACACGTAAGCGCCCCTTCCCGGCTTTCGGCCGGTAAGATCCAAAGAAACGCCTCCGGCCGCCAAAACCTGGCCGTTTTCATCCTTTGCATCGGGCGCTTTTACTACCCGGACCAGATCCTTTTTCGGTTTCATTTCTCCGCATCCTGTACACATGCGCATAGGGGGACGCTTTTGACGCATACTTTCATTCCGCCTTCCATAATAGGACGGAAAGCTCCGTCCGGGTCAAATAGGGTTTTATCAATTTCTATTATTCCTGCTCCTCGGCCTCTGCCGCCTTATGGGCATCCGGGTCGTAAAAGCCGCTTTCGGGTTTGATGTCGATCTTCCAGCCGGTCAGCTTCGCCGCCAGTCTGGCATTTTGCCCCTTATTGCCAATAGCCAGGGAAAGCTGGTGGTCCGGCACCGTCACCTGGCACGCCTTCATTCCATCCGGGTCCACCTCTACGGAAAGTACATCCGCCGGGGACAGAGCCGCGGCGATAAACTTGGCCGGGTCCTCACTGTACTCGATAATGTCTATTTTTTCTCCGCCTAACTCGTTGACTACGTTGCCACTCTGGCGCCTCTGGCGCCGATGCAGGCGCTACCGCGTCCACATTGGGGTCTTTGCTCCAAACAGCCAGCTTGGTTCTGGAGCCGGCCTCTCTGGAAACAGACTTGATTTCCACCGTACCGTCGTAGATTTCCGGCACCTCGGTTTCAAACAGCCGCTTAACCAGATCCGGATGGGTTCTGGAGATCATCGCCCTGGGGCCCTTTTCCGTCTCCTTTACGTCCACTACATAAACCTTGACATGGTCGCCTTCCCGGAGTTCCTCGCCGCCGACCTGTTCACTTTTAGGCAACACGGCTTCGGCCTTTCCGATCTTCAGGGTGGCCGCCCCGCTTCTGGGGTCGATCCGTTCCACGGTAGCGGTAACCAGTTCCTGATGCCTGCTTTGGAATTCCTGCATCATCTGTCCCCGTTCGCCGTCACGGATGCCCTGACGGATAATATTCCGGGCGGTCTGCGCGGCGATCCGGCCAAATTGCTTGGTATCCAGCTGAACCCCTACCTTTTCGCCTACGGCAGTATTAGGATCGATCTCCCGGGCATCCTGCAGGGAAATTTCCCTGCCCTTGTCCTCTACCTCTTCCACAACGGTTTTCTGTAGATAAACCTCGAACACGCCCGTATCCGGATTCATGTTGATAATCGCGTCGTCGTTGCCGTTATAGCTGCTTTTACAAGCGGTAAGAATCGCTTTTTTGATCTTATCCAGCATAAAATCCACCGGAATGCCTCTTTCCTTTTCCAACAAGCTTAAGGCCTCAAAAACTTCGCTGCTCATTCTTCTGCTCCTCCAAAATCATCATCAAAATCATCAAGCTTTACAAAGACAGTATCCTTTTTTGCAAGGCTGATTACATCTGTTTCATTGACCCATAGGTCAAACACGCCGTTTTCATAGGTTCCCAGCACACCGTTAAACTCCCTCTCACCGGAATCCAGAGGCCGGATCAGCTTTACCATCACAGGCCACCCCTCAAACCGCTGAAAATGCTCCGGACGAACCAGCTCCCGCTCCAGCCCAGGAGAGCAAACCTCCAGGCAGTAGCTCTGATCTACCGGATCCAGCCGGTCCAACGGCTCGTCGATCGCCCGGCTGACGTTTTCGCAGTCCTCAATGGTGACGCCCTCCTGCCGGTCGATATACACCCGCAGATACCATTGGGCTCCCTCCTTCAGATAGCGCACATCCCACAGCTCCAGGCCAAAGCCCTTCACGATAGGCTCGCACAAATCCCACACGGCTTCTACGGTGCCGCCGCCCTTCTTCCGGTTCGCCATTAGTGACCTCCGTTACAAATTCATTTTAGACAAACAAAAGAGCGGGTCGCCCCACTCTTTCATCTTACTCTCTTATACTTTCATTATCATAGCACAAATGCCCGCCAAATGCAAGGTTTTTCGAGTATCTTTGGAAAATCCTTCTTTTTCTTCGGTTTTTAACAGGCAAAACAGCGGCACGGTTGCAAAGAAAAAGAATTCTAGTTTTCCCCCAGCAGGTGCAATAACCAGTTAGTAAGGCGCTCCGGCGCAGAAGACCCCTTTTGCCGCCGAGGGGCGCCGTCTAACTGGCATCGGCGGTCGGCGGCTCTTTGCTCCGCCCGTGTCCGCCGCAAGCCGTCTTTTCCGGGCTTAACCAATCTATTATTCCTCCAACTGACGGCCTAAGAAGGCGGCCGCGGTTTGAATCAGTTTGATTTCCGCTTCTGTAGGCGCCTCGCCTGCTTCCTCCCGCATCATAACCACAGCGCCAGTTACATCGCCGGAGGCGATAATCGGGTACGCCACCGCGGCGCTTCTCTCGATTCCCTCCACCGGCTGCAGATGATCCCCGCTTTCGCCGCTACAAAGCTGCGGCGTCCCTCCATTAAATCTTCCAGCGCCGGCGTCACGCGGCGTTCCAGATATTCCTTTTTCGAAACTCCCGCCGCCGCGATCACATGATCCGTATCACAGATCACGGTAGGCAAAGACGCCGTTTTCGACAGCACCTCCGCATACTGGGCGGCAAAGGGCGACATTTCCCCCACCGGAGAATATTTTTTAAAGATGACCTCCCCTTCCGGGTCTGTGTAAATCTCCAGCGGGTCACCCTCTCGGATTCGTAAGGTGCGGCGAATTTCCTTGGGGATCACCACTCTTCCTAAGTCATCAATTCTTCTGACAATTCCAGTTGCTTTCATCTATAAAATCTCCCTTTAAAAATAAAAATCTGTTTGCCCAGGTAGTGTTTGCAAACAATGGGAAATTATGCAAGGCGCTGGAAAAGTCAGAGTATAAAAAAGGTTCATTTTTCATTTGCATCTTATTATTAGAATTTATCTTATTTTTTAATTTCTCCTCGGGTCAGATTTCCTGTTCCCTCGCGGTTTCCTTTATGGTATAATGGATAAAAGAATCTAAACACGGGGCGGTGACCAAATGGGGCTATCCTTTTTATACTCTCTGCAAGCCCTTCACAATCCGGCGCTGGACAAAGTTATGATTTTTTTACCAATCTGGGAGAATACGGGAGCAGTCTGGATTTGACCGCCATACTTCTGCTGTGTTTTCAAAAGTATAGGCGGTATGGGGCTTTGATGCTGGTTTCCCTATTGGTTACCTTCCTGATCGGGGAAATCGGCCTAAAAAACCTGATTATGCGGGAACGGCCTTTAGTAGCTGATCCCACCGTACAGCAGCTGATCCCTCTCCCCTCCGGTTCTTCCTTTCCTTCCGGGTGGAATGCTTCAATGCTGAAGTAGGGTATGTTATCGGAGAAAAAATATTGGAACCAAGGTATTGTAACCGACGCATTACAAGAAGCCATCTACCATTACTTCACTTATACGAATACAATACGTATATTCGCACTTGTCTTTGAACACAACCTTCCTTCCATGCGAGTATTAGAAAAGACCGGCTTCAACAAAAGTCGGGATAATGACAAAATCCATTTTCAAGAATGGTCATTTCACCAATGCCCATCTTTTCGAGTTGCTTAAAAACACTTAAATGTTCAAAAATGCCAAAAGAACTTACAATGAATGTTATATTACACATATTCATCCTTTGTCCGAAAGACATAACCCCACTCCTTTCACAGTCTTTATCTGTATCCGTTCATCATCAGCAAACAGTTTTCTAAGTCGAGTAACAAAAACATCGAGACTACGTGATGCAAAAAAATCATCCTCCGTATCCCATAGTCTTGAAAGAATAACATCCCGTCTTACTAGTTCATTTTTCTTTTTACAAAGCATCTGAAGCAGTTTCGCTTCGCGTTCCGTCATTGTCTTTTGTACACACGACGAACACTTTAATACTGCATGAACAGCATCAAATGTATAATTTTCACCAATCTGATAAACCTCACTTTCATTAGCAGCTCCCATTCCCTGCTTCATTTTCAACAAGGCACCAATATGCGCATCCAGTTCTTCCGCCAAAAAAGGTTTCTTAATATAATTATTCACTCCCAGTTCATAACCTTTCACCACATCTTTAGGCGAAACTCTACCCGAGGTAAAAACAATGGGAATAAATCCATCCGTTTCCCGGATACGACGTACCATTTCATAACCATCCATAACAGGCATCTCAATGTCTGAAATAATGATATCGGGATGTTGCTCCTTCCATATCCTCAGCCCTTCCTCGCCATTGGAAGCAGTCATCACCTCGTATCCACCTATCATATCCTCCAATCCACCACGGATAATGTAACAAAGATTAGTATCATCTTCTACCAACAACAGTTTTATCATATCATCTTCCTTCTTTAAAAAACATTTATACCCTCTCCTCACTCGGCAAAAAAAGAAGAAATTCACTATACTCCCCTTCAATGCTTTCCACACACACTTTTCCACCATGCGCCTCAGCCACGCGGAAAACATAATTCAAACCCAGTCCGAAACCTGACGCACCACCTTTACGGCTGCGGTCGGCAGCCGAAGCACGTTCGTATTTCTCGAAGATACGGCTCTGATCCTTCAACGGAATACCCATGCCGTTATCTCTTACCTTTATCAAATAAAAGTTATGGTCCTGGCGCAAGGATGAAATCTGTATTTCCACCTCTTCACCTGAATATTTTATAGAATTGTCTACCAAATTACCGATAGCTTCTTTCAAGAATTCTTCATCAGCATATACCCATTCCGATTCCAAATGAAGAGAGAAATGTACTGGTTTATCTGCCTTAGCAGTATATTTCTCAATAAGATCCTCTAACATCGGACGGAGTTGTATCTCCTTTTTCCAAAGCCTCAATTGAGCATTTTCCAATTTTGACAGCGTCAGCACTTTGTTAGTCAGTGACAATAAATGTTCACTCTCGTCTTCCAATATCTGAAAATGCTTCTCGCGTTTATCCGGAAAAATATCTAACTTTCCTGATTTCAACATTCGGGTCCCCATCAAGATACAGGCAAGAGGAGTCTTCATCTCATGAATCATGGCGTATGAGAAATCCTCACGCATTCTAGCTATTTTATTCTGATGGGCAATAATACGAATCTGATAAACTAGACAATAGACAATCATTGCCATCATCAAGACAGTAGCAATGAGGAGCAAGGTCATCTGCTGGAAAATAACCCAATAAGGATTAACAATAAAAGCCTGAAGATTCTCCGTACATTTATAATTGATAGGTTGTAATCCGGTTTCAACAAGCCATAATCCCCTACCTGTATGGAACGGGAACTTCTAAGAATATTCCCCAGCGAATCTGTCACACAAGTTATTACTTCTGCATCCAATCCTTCGGCAGCAAGGCCTGTCCGATAAATAGAATCTAAACTTGACAAAGAAACAGACAATTTATAATCCCTCTTGACAATCTCTTGCATGGAAACCTGCATATTGGACATCAACCATTGGTTCACATTTTTTATCCCCTCTGCCATCCTCAAAAAATCATAATCTTCATCCAGATTTATTCTAACCATAATGGAAGTATCTTTGTCCTTATACTTCTTTTGCAAAGAATCTTGATATACTTCCATGCGATAAAACACCTCACGCATCGTTGCATCTCTAAATACTTCATTGCTTCTGAACTGTATACTTTCCTTAGTTAGCTTATAGGTATTTACAAGCCAAACGTACTGCAAACAGATGATTGCCAACAGTCCGATACAAGCTACCCAACGAATATGTTTGATTGTCATACACTTATATCCTATCCATACTTTGTTAACATTGTGTTAACCTGCCATTAACCACGTAAGGAAAAAAGTCTCCCTACTTTTGTTTCGTCAAAAGTTTAAAAGAAAAATATTAAAAAACAAATAGATATGAAAAAGCAAAATTTTTATCATCACATCGCTATTTTTATTTTGGGTTATAGGAACAACCACTGCACAAACCATTACCGGAAAGGTTACAAACATCCATGCACAAGCCATTGACGGTGCAACCGTCATCCTACAAACCATTGATTCTACTTTTGTGGACGCCGTAATCACAGATACCACCGGTTACTTCAGGTTCAACCGGCAACCAGCATCTTATCGGCTGATTTTCCAACACATCATGTACGAAACCCTCTTATTGACAACTACAGGAGAAGACGCAGGCACGATTACCCTGAAAAGTAAAGATTATGCTTTGGACGAAGTTATCGTCAAAGGGGAACGCCCTCTTGTAAAAGTGGAAGAAGGAAAATTATCGTATGATCTGTCACAACTCACCACACATAGAATCGTGAACAATGCTTATGAAATCCTTCAGCAATTACCCGGTGTACAGGAAATAAACGGCAACCTTTCATTAGCAGGCACACACAATCTGAACATTATTTTAAACGGAAGGCCCACAACAATGAGTCACGAACAGTTGACCATTTTATTAAAAAACACTCCGGCTTCACGTGTAGAAAAGGCAGAAATTATGTATAGCACACCGCCGCAATATCATGTAAGAGGTGCTGCCATCAACTTACTTTTGAAAGTTTATCGTCCGGAAGAAAGCGGGTTGCAAGGAGAAGTTAATGCCGGATATCTATACAATTACAGAAATGGCACACAAGGAGGAATCAGCCTACTTTACACCACTCCTAAATGGAATATAGACTTGCTATATAATACCCATTATGAACAAAACAGACAAACTACAGATACGTACTCACACCACACCTTAAAAAATAATGTATATGATATCTGTCAACACAATAACATTGACAGAAAAGGAATAACACATTATGTACGAACAGGCGCTGAATATAAATTCAATGATAATGCTCATATCAATCTAGCCTATACTGGTGTCTTCAACCCTAACAACGATAATCATTCATATTCCGACGGGAACATCACAACCGCAGACAACCGGACAAAAAAGGAGACTCGAATGCACAATATCGCTTTAGATTATCTCTCTAGCTTCGGTATGAAAGCTGGAATAAACTATACCTCCTACCATTCCGAAGTCATCAGCAATTCACCAACAAAGACAACAAGAACCAAACAAGCGAATTTCACACGACTAGCGGACAAACAATAGACCGCTGGAAAATATACGTAGACCAGTCACACACACTACCACGAGAGTGGACCTTAAACTATGGCACCTCTTTAACTTATGCCAGTGACCATAATACTCAGTTCTATCATACCCAAAACGGAACAGACATGAGCGAACTCAATACAAACAATCGTTATAATGAATATACATATGACTTCTACGTCGGATTCAGCAAAAACATGGGAGAACATTTGTCTTTCAGCGCGTCCATAACCGGAGAATATTACAAAACGGCCCGTTATCATGCATGGGCGGCTTATCCTACAACTGAATTAACATACGTAATGACCCCAGCACATATTCTACAACTTTCATTCACATCAGATAAGTCCTATCCCAGCTACTGGGATCTGAGCGAAAGTACCGGCTATATAAGTGGTTATGAAGAAGTACAAGGCAATCCAATGTTAAAGCCATCCACCGATTATTCCGCAAATCTGAATTATATTTTAAAGAACAAGTATATCTTCAGCCTGGCTTATGATTATCAACCCGATTTATTTCAGCAACTAGCCTATCAAAGCACAGAACGCCTGGCTTTGATTTACAAACCTTAAACTGGGATTATCAGCAAAGTTTCTCAGCCACGACTATCATTCCCTTCAAAATCGGACATTGGTTGGACAGTCACGTCACACTGCAAGCTGAATACCGTCAAGCAAAAATGTAACAAATTCTTCGATCTTTCCTTCAACCACAGCAAGTGGATCGGACTCGCCATGTTACAAAATAATATAATACTTTCTACCAAACCGGATATTCGCATGGAACTGACCGGACTTTATTTGAGCCCATCTATCCAGGGAAGTTATGATTTAAATCATATCTGGGCCATCCATACCGGAATACGTTGGAACTTTGCCAACCAAAAAAGCAAGTATCCAAGTGAAGGCCAAATGATCTGTTCAATTCGATGGAAGGCAACATAGATGTGACACTACGTAATAAAGGACAATACATGGACATGCACACCAACAACTATTCACGCAACATAACTTTATCCTTTACCTACAAGTTCGGAGGGTATAAAGAAAAACAGCATAAACCAATAGATACTTCCCGGTTCAAATAAAGCATCATCAATGGTATCATGATACAATAATGAGGGGCAGATTCGTACATCCGCCCCTCATTCGATTATTTCATAACAGAAAGTATCTTACTATATTCAGACTGATTGTTCAATGTCTCAATAGCTTTTTTCAAATCAGGATCATCTTTCAAGCGTT
>ENA-OQAJ01000485-OQAJ01000485.1-human-gut-metagenome-genome-assembly--contig:-NODE-485-length-12394-cov-1.655254_pt1 | contig 12394 bp, 18 predicted proteins | sample MGYA00242736_ERZ504529 | MGnify/ENA primary metagenome ERZ504529 (study PRJEB26092, sample SAMD00036275) | human gut metagenome | host: Homo sapiens | study: EMG produced TPA metagenomics assembly of...
TGATTGCATACGCCGGAATGAGCGACAAAGCTGCCGAACTTATGTTTATTACAGTTAATAGAAGTAATATTCTTTCAGCAACCATATAGCGATCGCACAGCCGAACTTATTGATGAAGAAGTTAAACGCATGATTAACGAACAATATGACCGTGCCAAAGCAATCTTGTCCGAACACAAAGACGGACACAACAAGCTACGCCCGTCCTTTTGGTTAGAAAAGAAGTTATTTTTGCCGAAGATGTCGAACGCATATTTGGCAAACGCCCTTGGACCTCACGCTCAGAAGAAATTATGGCAGCCGAAGAAGGTGCTTCTAAAACCATAAAAAGAAACTGAAAACTTTGATGAAAAGGAAATAGAAGAAAAAAAGAAGAAGCATAAAATAAAAAAGTATTGTCCATTCTATATTTTCAAGTCAAGACAGACAAAGAAAATATGGGATGGCATTAGTATATTTACATAATAAAATTACCATGAAAAACAATTTCATGCAACGTGCATTACCGGGATTATTTTTGTAGCTGTATTAATCGGCTGCATACTAGGAGGCCCCGTCTCATTCGGCATCTTGTTTGCTATCATCAGTGCAGCAGCCATTAATGAATTTGGCAATTTAATCAACAAGCAAGAAGACGTGCAGATGAATAAGCGTATCTGCATATTAGGAGGTATATTCTTATTTCTATGCTTTTTCTATTATGGCATCAACCCTGCTCAAACAGGTATATTCGTTCCCTATTTGGCACTAATCATCTACCTAATGGTAAGCGAGCTGTATCTCAAGAAGAAAAATCCGTTGAACAAATTGGGCTTACGCCATGTTCAGCCAAATTTATCTTGCATTACGTTCGCCTTATTAATGTATTGGCATTCCATTCTGATGTAACAATCAGTGTTTCACAATACAACCCTATTCTTCCTCTCTCCATCTTTATCTTTAACTGGGTGAATGACACCGGTGCTTATTGTACCGGAATGCTCTTCGGAAAGCACCGCCTATTTGAACGCATCTCACCCAAGAAGTCATGGGAAGGTTCTATCGGTGGCGGTGTATTCAGCATTATCGCTGCTTTTGTCATGGCTTATTTTTTCCCATTTATGTCGACAGGAGTGTGGGTAGGACTAGGATTGACTATCGTTGTATTCGGTACATGGGGGCGACTTGAGTGAGTCACTGTTCAAGCGTTATCTGGGATTGAAAGATTCCGGAAACATTCTGCCGGGACATGGTGGAATACTTGACCGTTTTGACAGTGCCATCCTCGCTATCCCGGCAGCAGTAGTTTATTTATATGTGGTATCTCTATTTTAATTCCGGTAAATCGAATGGAGTAAATGAGGGCCATAAAAGACAGATATCCCAACAAGAAATCCTGTCGCCAAAAAACTTTTTAAGTTATATTTCATATACTCCGGGATTTTGGTTCATTATTCCCGAAACAACAAAAATATCCCTTAAAAAGTTTATTTCTTCAATAAAGATACCATCTGTCGTGCCGCCTGCCGGGAAGCTCCTGCCGGTCCCAATATCTGGATAATACGCTCGTACTCAACCATCATTTGTTCTCTATACACCTTATTATATAAAACAGACTCAAGTTCCGAACGGATATTCGCAACAGTCATTGTATCAGCAACCAACTCACGGACAACTTCTTTATCGGCAATCAGATTAACTAATGAAATATATTTCACCTTCAGAATATGCCGACGCAAAAAATGCAATAAAACTTTCCAAGAGGAGTATGATAGCACACCACCTGTGGAACCCGGAACAATGCCGTTTCCAATGTGGCTGTTCCCGAAGTCACCAACGCCGCCTGTGCCTGCCGCAACAATCTATAAGTTTGTCCAAAGACTATTTTAACAGGAACTTTCGGATTCAAGTATCCTGAATAATAAGAAGATTCCATGCCCGGTGCACCGGCAAGCACCAATTGATAATCCTTTGTAAAAGGTGCAGCCGCCTCTAACATTTTAGGAAGATTATCCTTAATCTCCTGTTTACGGCTGCCGGCAAGCAAGGCAATTACCGGTTTGTCATTCAAACCGTTTTCAGCTGCAAAAGCACCGAAAGTTTCCACATTTCCTTTGCAATATTCATCGACCGCATCCACACACGGATTTCCCACGTAATGAATAGGATAACGATATCCTGCAAAAAATCGATTTCAAACGGAAGAATGGAAACAGTTCATCCACATCCCGCTTAATGTTCTTTATTCTATATTCTTTCCATGCCCAAATCTTGGGAGAAATATAATAGTAGACAGGTATTTGAGTGTTCTTCTTGATATACTCGGCGATTTTTAAATTAAACCCGGGATAATCCACCAAAATAACCACATCAGGCTGCCATGCGACAATATCCTCCTGACATTGTCGCATATTACGAAGAATGGTTCGCAAATGCAATAATACAGGTATAAATCCCATATAAGCCAGCTCTTTATAATGCTTCACCCTGCTTCCTCCGACAGCACTCATTTTATCACCTCCAAAGAAACGGAAACCTGCCTGAGAATCCTCTTGCTGCAAAGCACGCATCAAATTGGATGCATGCAAGTCCCCTGATGCCTCGCCTACTATCAAATAGTATTTCATACGTCTAATTTCCAGTTTTTCAAGTCCTTTTATTTATGCTATAAGCCGTAACATCTATCTGTGTAGGCGTAATGGCAACATAACCGTGATTCAATGCCCAATGATCAGAATCAACAGCTTCAGGCTCATGATTCAACAAACTGCCCTGTCAGCCAATATATTCTCCGCCTCTGGGGTGTGTGCAGACTTTCCATTCCTTTCCCAAGTACCGTTCGTCTGACGGCAAATACGTACTCCCTTAAACTCAGCGACATCCGGGAAATTCACGTTCAGACAAATACCGGCCGGCAAACCATGTTCAAGCACCTCTTCTGTTATTCTGCGGATATAAGGCAATAATGCTGAAAAATCAGCATCAGCCAAATGATTACACAAAGAATAGCCTATAGAGGGAATCCCTTTCAAACAACCTTCGATCACCACTCCCATTGTGCCGGAGTAATGTACATTCACAGCCGAATTGTCACCATGATTGATTCCACCTATCACCACATCAGGACGATGGGGAACAACAGCATGCAAAGCTAACTTCACACAATCAACCGGAGTACCACTACATTTATATACAGTCAGATCTTCTTCTTCGCGTACTTTATAATATCTGACAGGATGCTCAGAAGTGATTGAGCCGGATGCACCGGAACGCGGTCCATCCGGAGCCATCACAATAATCTCCCCCAATCCGCGCAATGCACGAATCAATTCATTCAACCCTTTAGCATTCACCCCGTCATCATTAGACAACAATATCAATGGTTTTTCTTTCTTCATACTCATTAAATCTCTATTTTTTCTTGGAGCGTAAAGATACAACTCTTTAGCCGAACTATCCCCCCTGAGAATAGAAAATTATCTTAATCTTCTACAACCCAATGCTAAAATTGAAATAGAATTAGCAAGAAAATAATTATCTTTGTCCCAGTTGAGTTATTAACAAAACCAATGAGTTATCAACAGTTTTGCTAATGTCTGCTGATTTTAATAGGTGTGCTCATCTATTATTAGTTACTTCGCAGCGAGAAAAACTGATTAATATGGGAAAAATTATTGCTTTAGCCAATCAAAAAGGTGGCGTAGGTAAAACTACCACAACGATTAACCTCGCAGCTTCTCTGGCAACGCTGGAGAAAAAAAGTGCTGGTTATTGATGCAGACCCTCAGGCCAACGCATCATCAGGATTGGGTGTGAACATCAAAGAGGTAGAATGCTCTATCTATGAATGTATTATCAACGAAGCCGATATACGGGAAGCAATTTATACCACCGACATTGACGGGCTCGACATTGTATCTTCACACATCGACCTGGTTGGCGCAGAAATAGAAATGTTGAACCTGGAAGACCGCGAGAAGATCATGAAAAAAGTATTAGCCCCCATGCGGGACGAATATGACTATATCCTGATAGACTGCTCCCCGTCATTAGGCTTGATAACGATCAATGCGCTGACAGCAGCCGATTCAGTGATTATCCCTGTTCAATGCGAATATTTTGCATTAGAGGGCATCAGCAAATTGCTGAATACCATTAAGATTATTAAATCGAAACTGAATCCTTCACTGGAAATAGAAGGCTTCCTGCTGACAATGTTCGATTCACGTCTGCGTCTGGCCAACCAGATTTATGATGAAGTGAAACGCCATTTTCAAGAATTGGTATTCAAGACAATTATACAGCGTAACGTCAAACTGAGCGAAGCTCCCAGCCACGCATTCCTGCAATATTGTATGATGCCGACTCTACCGGAGCCAAGAATCATTTGGCATTGGCACAAGAAATTATAACACGTAACAGTAAGTAAACAATGGCAGTACAGAAAAAATTTGCTTTAGGACGCGGGCTTGACGCACTGATCTCGACCGAAGAAGTAAAGACAGCCGGCTCATCTTCTATCAATGAGATAGAACTGAGCAAAATATCCGTCAACCCTAACCAACCGCGTCGTGAATTTGATCCGGTGGCGTTACAGGAGTTGGCTGACTCTATTGCCGAAATTGGTATCATCCAACCCATTACGTTGCGTCAACTGAGTGAAGACTCTTACCAGATCATAGCCGGAGAACGTCGTTACCGCGCCTCCATACAGGCAGGACTTAAATCTATTCCGGCATACATCCGCACAGCCGATGACGAGAATGTAATGGAAATGGCGTTGATTGAAAATATTCAGCGTGAAGATTTGAATTCATTGGAGATTGCACTGGCTTATCAACATTTATTGGAACAATATGCATTGACACAGGAACGGCTGAGCGAACGTGTCGGAAAAAAAACGTACCACTATCGCCAATTATCTGCGTCTGCTGAAACTTCCGGCTCAGATTCAAGTAGCATTGAAAAACCGCGAAATAGACATGGGACACGCCCGTGCCTTATTGTCCTTAGATGATCCTAAGACCCAAATACGTATCTTTAATGAAATACAGTCACAAGGCTATTCTGTCCGCAAAGTGGAAGAAATTGTCAAGGCACTGAGCAGTGGCGAGACAGTGGACAGCGGTGGGAAGAAGATCAAACCGAAAGGCTCCAAATTATCCGAGGAATACACTTTGCTGCAAAGCCACCTCTGCGGATTCTTCGGTTCGAAAGTACAGCTATCATGTACAGCCAAAGGAAAAGGCAAGATCAGTATTCCGTTCAACAACGAAGAGGACTTGGAACGAATCATGGAAATACTGGATTCACTGAAAAAGAAAGAATAAAGCGTTATTACTACATTGAAAAGAAGAACATCCACATATAAACTGTTTACATTCCTGCTTTTATGCCTTATGATGGCTGGAAGCATGAATGTTCACGCCCAAAAAGGCACGCAACCGCCGTATGGGTATAAAGACAGATTCTATTATACAAGTCAAAGATTCACTTGTCATTGACAGCCTGAAACTGCTGGAAGAACGGCAAAAGATAGAAAATATGGAAGCACCTGTTGATACTGCCGCTTTAGTCCGTAAAAATGATTCCATACAGAAAGCAATGGCTGCCGAAACAAAACCCCGGTTTATCCCGAACTCCAACCGTGCCATCTGGCTGGCGTTGGTAATTCCCGGCGGAGGACAGATATACAACCGTAAATATTGGAAACTGCCGATAGTATATGGTGGTTTTGTGGGATGTGCATATGCGCTGACCTGGAACAACAGAATGTACAAGGACTATTCTCAAGCCTATCTGGATATTATGGACGATGACCCTGATACCAAAAGCTACGAAGACTTCCTGCCTCATGGCATGAGCGCGGAAGGTATGGAGGACACCTTTAAAAAACGAAAAGATTTCTATCGCCGAAATCGGGATTTAAGCATATTCTGTTTTATCGGTGTATATATACTGTCTGTCATAGACGCATACGTGGATGCCGAACTATCTGATTTTGACATATCCAAAGACTTAGGTCTTCAAATACAACCTGTTATTTTTAATGATGGCCGGAGCAGGATACCTAATACAATAGGCCTGCAATGCAGCTTCAAATTTTAATCGCATGAAAAACTTTTTAATTGGTTTATTTACATTTATAGGAACAACGGGAATAAGCGCACAAACCCAAAGTATTACCGTTCACTCGCAAACTACAGGAAAAGAAGAAATTATTGATGTTCCTGAAAGTATGCAGTCAGAAATGGACAGTCTTTACTGGGACTGGCAATCTAAGAATTACATCACATTGGGAGAGAACTGCACAATGGCCTCTACCAACCTGTTGTAAGTGATTCCATCTATATGGATCGTCTGTCACGTATCCCCTCTATCATAGAAATGCCTTACAATGAGGCAGTACGCAAATTCATTGATATGTATGCCGTCCGTCTGCGCAATAAAGTATCCTTTATGCTTGCGGCAACCAATTTTTTATATGCCTATCTTTGAAGAAGCACTTGATTTATACGACCTTCCTCAAGAACTGAAATATCTGCCGATTATAGAGTCCGCCTTAAATCCTGTCGCTGTTTCCCGCCAGGGAGCTACCGGCTTGTGGCAGTTTATGCTGGGTACAGGAAAAATATACGGGCTGAAGAACAATAGTCTGATAGACGAAAGACGGGACCCGGTCAAATCAACTTGGGCGGCAGCACGTTACCTGAAAGACCTGTACGACATCTATCAAGACTGGAATCTGGTATTGGCAGCTTACAACTGCGGGCCGGGCACTATCAACAAAGCCATACGCCGTGCCGGAGGAGCCACGGATTATTGGACAATCTACAACTATCTGCCCAAAGAAACCCGTGGGTACGTTCCTGCTTTCATAGCGGCAAACTACATCATGACCTATTATTGCGAACATGGCATCTGTCCCATGGAAACACAGCTTCCCAACGCTACAGACACCATTCACATTAACAAAGACCTCCACTTACAACAAGTGGCAGAAGTATGCAACATCAACCTAGACCAGCTTCGCAGCCTGAACCCCCAATACAAAAAGGATATTATTCCCGGTAACAGCGAGTTGTGCGCACTTCGTCTGCCCAATAACTTTGTCAGTACTTTCATTGACCGCCAAGACAGCGTGTTCGCTTATAAGCCCAATGAATATCTGACCAAAAGAAAAACGGTAGCCATCAAGGAAACAACCAGTAGCAGAAACCGCTCATCCAAGGGAACTCTTTATCATAAAATCAAACAAGGAGACACATTGGGAGGAATTGCTGCCAAATACCACGTATCCATCAGCCAATTACGTAATCTAAACGGTATAAAGGGCAATAATATCAGAGCCGGAAAAAAGTTTGCGGATCAGATGATTGATAAAAAATACAGATTTAACACTATACATTTTCTGAAAATACTTGCTTGAATATGTTTTTTGTATATTTTTGCAGTATAGATTATAGGAGGCAAAGATATGACGGATGAAAAGCAGACTCAGGAACAGGCGGATGAGGAAATGATAAACCAAGGGTTTCAGGAACTTTTGGACAGTTATCTAGCGACCAAGCACCGCAAAAAAGTAGAAATCATCACAAAGGCATTCAATTTTGCCAAACAAGCACATAAATGAGTAAAACGACGCTCGGGTGAACCATACATCATGCATCCCATAGCCGTTGCTAAAATTGTATGTACCGAAATAGGACTGGGATCAACTTCCATTTGTTCGGCTTTACTGCATGATGTGGTTGAAGATACAGACTACACTGTGGAAGACATTGAAAATCTGTTTGGTCCTAAAATCGCACAGATTGTAGATGGCCTGACTAAAATATCCGGCGGCATATTCGGAGACCGGGCTTCCGCACAAGCGAGAATTTCAAGAAATTGCTACTGACCATGAGTGATGACATCCGGGTTATCCTCATCAAAATAGCCGACCGTCTGCATAATATGCGTACACTTGGCTCCATGCTTCCCAACAAGCAATACAAAATTGCCGGAGAAACCTTATACATCTATGCGCCACTGGCTAACCGCTTGGGGTTAAACAAAATAAAGACAGAACTGGAAGATCTCAGTTTCAAATATGAGCATCCGGAAGAATATGCACAGATAGAATCCAAGCTACAAGAAACACAAGCGGAACGCGAAGAAGTATTCCGTGAATTTACAGCACCTATCCGCGCACAACTGGACAAAATGGGTATCAGTTATCAATTGATAGCACGAGTAAAATCCCCTTATTCCAATTTGGAACAAGATGCAGACCAAGCATATCACATTTGAAGAAATATATGATATCCTGGCTGTCCGTATCATCTTCTGTCCCAAAAATCCGGAAGAAGAACTCAACGAGTGCTTTAACATATACGTATCCATATCCAAGATTTATAAACCGCACCCAGACCGCTTGCGCGACTGGGTAAGCCATCCTAAAGCCAACGGCTATCAGCACTTCACGTAACTCTGATGAGCAACAAAGGCCAATGGATAGAAGTGCAGATACGCAGCGAGCGGATGAATGATGTAGCCGAACAAGGCTTTGCCGCACACTGGAAATATAAAGAAGGCGGAGGCAGTGAGGACGAGGGCGAACTGGAAAAATGGCTGCGTACCATCAAGGAAATTCTGGATGATCCGCAACCGGATGCCATGGACTTTCTGGATACCATCAAACTGAACCTGTTCGCTTCTGAAATATTTGTCTTCACTCCGAAAGGTGAATCAAAACGATGCCGCAAAACTGTACGGCACTGGATTTTGCATTCTCCATCCATACATTCTTGGGCAGCCATTGCATCGGAGCTAAAGTCAACCACAAGCTGGTGCCCTTGAGCCACAAACTGCAAAGCGGCGACCAGGTGGAGATTCTTACTTCCAAATCACAACATGTACAGCCTTCGTGGATAAACTTTGCCACCACTGCAAAGCCAAGGCTAAGATACAGGCCATACTGAAACGCGAACAGCGAGGTATGCAGCAGGCCGGTGAGGAAATGTTACGGGAATTCTTCTCCAGGGAGGGAGTAGAGTACACTCCCGAAAACATACGAAAGATCTGTAATCTGCATACCCTCAAGACACAGGAAGAATTGTTTGCAGCCATCGGATTCAAAACAATCATTCTAGGAGAAAACGATAAAAACGAACTGAAAGACAAACCGACTTCCAGTAACTGGAAAAAGTATATCTCTTTCGCTTTCGGAGGCAGCAAGACAAACAAGGAGAAACCGACAGAAGAGAAGGTTCCCCTACCAAAGATAGACAGCAAGAAAATATTGAACTGACTCCCGAAGCTATCCAAAAGAAACTATGTGATAGCAGAATGCTGCAAACCTATTCCGGGAGATGACGTTTTTGGGATATATAGGCGACAATAATCGTATCATCATCCACAAACGCCAATGTCCGTTGGCTACCAAACTGAAAAGCAGTTATGGCAACCGCTTGTTGGCTGTCCAATGGGAAACAGGAAAGTCCTTGTACTTCCCTGTAAATATCTACATAAAAGGTATTGACCACATCGGTCTGTTAAACAAGGTAACAGAAATCATTTCACAACAATTGAATGTAAATATCCACAAGTTGAATATTGAAAGTAACGATGGTATCTTTGAAGGAAGAATACAGCTATTTGTGCACGATGTGGATGATGTAAAATCCATCACTACCAACCTAAGGAAAATAGATGAGATAAAAACCGTCACCCGTATCGAAAAGTTCGAAGACCAGCCGAATTAACCAATACCAGTTTCACCGCAGATTACACTGATTTGTCCATAACGATTATCTGCAACTCGTTTTTAATCCGTGCAATCTGTGGTGAATATTCTTAAGTCAGGTAATCCAGTTCTTTACGCATACTGACCAATTCCTCACGTATCAGTTTCAATCTGTCCAAAATCTCCGTAGTACGGATAGTGGTTTCCCTGTTCATCTTCAGTTTCTGCTTGGCTCCCTGTAAAGTCATCCCTTTCTCTTTCACCAGATGATAGACCAGCCGGATATTCTCAATATCCTCTTTACGATACTGACGGACATTCCCTCCCGCCTTCTTGGGCGAAATAATAGGAAATTCCTTTTCCCAATAACGCAACAAGGATTCATTTACATCAAACATCTTCGCCACTTCCCCAATGGAATAGTAAAGTTTCAATTCTTTATTCGGATTATAGGCCATGGTAAATTAAAATTAAGAATTAAAAATTCACGGCTAGTCAAATACCTTACCGTGATTGGCTGCAATCTGTATCATCTTGTCATAATCTTCCGCACTCAAATCCATGAAATAATAATTCACAGGATTCTGCACTTTTCCTTTCACGTGCACTTCATAGTGCAAGTGCGGCCCGGTACTCTTGCCCGTATTTCCTACCTCCCCTATCACTTCCCCACGTACCACCTTTTGCCCCGGGCGAACCTTATACTTGCTTAAATGTGCATACCAAGTCACATACCCGAAACCATGATCCACCTGGATCAGATTTCCATAACCGGTTTCCCATCCCGCCTTTACCACCGTTCCGTCTCCCGTAGCATAAACAGGAGTACCTATATTGGCAGAGAAATCCATTCCCGCATGAAACTTGGCTGTTTTATAAATAGGATCTATACGTACACCGTAACCTGAAGCCGTCTTCTTCAAATTCTTATTGGATACCGGCATTATGGCCGGAATACATTTCAGCATCTCGTCATGATTCTTGCACAAATCCACCACCTCGTCAAAAGACTTGGACTGGATATAAAGCTGCCGGTTCAACATATCCAGCTTCTGAGTGGTATTGATAACCAGATCGCATTCGCCATATCCCGCAACTGTTCATAGCGGTTTGTCCCCCCATAACCGGCCTTTACGGACTGCATCCGATACAGGATCGGCCTGCAACACCACCCGATACAAATTATCATCACGCTGCTGGATATCCTGCATCACCCCCCATAGCCTCATCCAGACGATGGGACAACACATTATACTGGGCCAGTAAGCGAGCATTCTCTATACGGAGCTCTTTCTCGGACGGAGAACCAAAGATCAATAATAAAAATAATGAAACTGCCTGCCCCCAAGCCCATTCCTACAAACAAACGGCGCAAGATGCTTAAGGCGCGCTGCCTCACTGTGGGGTAAATGCGGTCATAAGTTCGGGTCTAGGATTATAAATATAGTAGACTTTACGCATCTAATTCTGCTTTTTGAAGTTTTTAATGCACAACACATCAATATTTTGCACAATTCTTGACGACAAAAATAATAAAACCAATTATCTTTGCAAATCCTTTTTGAGAATATTAACTAGAAGACTATATAGCGACATGATGACAGCTAAAGAAATTAGAGATTCTTTCAAAAGCTTTTTCGAGTCGAAAGGACACCAAATCGTCCCATCGGCTCCAATGGTCATTAAAGATGACCCCACATTAATGTTCACCAATGCAGGTATGAACCAGTTCAAAGACATTATTTTGGGCAACCACCCTGCCAAGAACAAAAGAGTGGCGGACTCACAAAAATGTTTGCGCGTAAGCGGAAAACACAATGACCTGGAAGAAAGTTGGACACGACACCTATCATCACACCATGTTCGAAATGCTGGGTAACTGGTCTTTCGGAGATTACTTCAAGAAAGAAGCTATCAGTTGGGCATGGGAATATTTGGTAGATGTATTGAAAATAGACCCTAAAGATTTGTATGCTACCGTATTCGAAGGAAGCCCCGAAGAAGGATTGGAGCGTGATAACGAAGCGGCCGGATATTGGGAACAGTTCTTACCGAAAGATCATATTCTGAATGGAAACAAGCACGATAACTTTTGGGAAATGGGTGATACCGGACCTTGCGGCCCCTGTTCCGAAATTCATATCGATTCACGTTCGGAAGAAGAAAAAGCTCAAATTCCCGGCAATCAACTGGTAAACAAGGATCATCCACAAGTGATTGAAATTTGGAACCTTGTATTCATGCAGTTCAACCGTAAGGCTGACGGTTCATTGGAAGGCCTTCCCGCAAAGGTGATTGATACCGGTATGGGATTCGAACGTCTGGTCCGTACCCTTCAGGGCAAGACTTCAAACTATGACACTGATGTATTCCAGCCTATCATCAAAGCAATTGCTGAAATGGCAGGCACTGCTTACGGTCAGGATAACCAAAAGGATATCGCCATGCGGGTTATCGCCGACCACATCCGTACCATTGCATTCTCTATCACCGACGGTCAGTTACCGAGCAATGCCAAGGCAGGTTATGTGATCCGCCGTATCCTCCGCCGTGCCGTTCGTTATGGTTATACTTTCTTAGGTCAGAAACAAGCATTTATGTACAAGCTGTTGCCCGTCCTGATTAGAACATGGGCGAAGCTTATCCCGAATTAAAATGCTCAAAAAAACACTAATAAGAAAAGTAATC
>ENA-OQAJ01000486-OQAJ01000486.1-human-gut-metagenome-genome-assembly--contig:-NODE-486-length-12366-cov-3.718686_pt1 | contig 12366 bp, 13 predicted proteins | sample MGYA00242736_ERZ504529 | MGnify/ENA primary metagenome ERZ504529 (study PRJEB26092, sample SAMD00036275) | human gut metagenome | host: Homo sapiens | study: EMG produced TPA metagenomics assembly of...
TAAGGATGTTCTCAATGGTAGCGCCGCGGAAGCGGTAGATGCTCTGGTCATCATCGCCCACCACGCAGATGTTCTTTTCCGGGCCGGTGAGGAGGCTCACCAGACGGAACTGCGCCACACTGGTGTCCTGATACTCGTCCACCAGCAGATAGCGGTATTTGTTCTGGTAGAAATCCCGCACATCCTTGTGCTCGGCCAGCAGCTGCACAGTCTGGTAGATCAGGTCGTCAAAGTCGAATGCTCCGGCTTCCTTCAGGCGCTTTTCGTAGGCCGCGTAGATGCGGGCCGTCAGCGCGCCTTTGGTATCTTTTGCGGGGCTGGCAAGGGCCTGTTCCGGGCTGACAAGCTGATCCTTCCATCGGCTCATCTGGTTGATCGCAGCCTTGATGGGCAGGAACTTATCGTCCACATTCAGGTCTTTGTAGACAGCCTTCATCACGCGCTGGGAATCATCGGTATCGTAGATGGTAAAGCTGCGCGGGTAGCCGATCTCCTCCGCCCAGCGGCGCAGGATGCGTACACAGGCCGAGTGGAAGGTGGAAGCGAACACTTCATCGCCCTCCTCGCCGCCCAGCATCCGGCGCAGACGTTCCTTCAGCTCCCCTGCTGCCTTGTTGGTAAAGGTAATGGCCATCACGTTCCAGCTGCGCACAGCGTTCTGGCGCAGCATCCCGTCCAGCCAGCTGGGGGCGGCAGTGCCGGTCATGATGGCGTTGCGCAGAGCCTTGATATCGTCCTCCGTGGCCGGGCGCGGTGTCTGTTTGGAGCCGTGGGCCGAGCCGAACCGGATGAGGTTTGCAATGCGGTTTACCAGCACGGTGGTCTTGCCGCTGCCTGCACCAGCAAGGATGAGCAGCGGGCCATCGGTGGTGAACACTGCCTGCCGCTGCATATCGTTCAGGCGGCCAAACTGTTTTTCGATATAGGTATCGCGCAGAGCGCAGAATTCCTGTGTGAGATCTGTTGCCATGGTTTCCCCTGTTCCTTTTATGTTTATACTATCAAAATACAGTATACCACATTTCAAAACGATTGAGAATAGCCGCCGCGTTCGCTCTGGCTATTTTCAGCGGAAAAAATATTTTTATAATTTGTAACTCCGAAAAGCCTGCGGTCTTTTCGGAGTTACTTTTTCACGAAAGAGGTCGTAGAGAAAAAATTGCATCTGATAAAACAGCAGCCGTTTTTTCGTTACGGCCTTTTTGTGAAAATGTGTTTGGAGCAGCCCGCAGGCTGCGACAAACACGAAATAAATAATATAATTTCCTTATTTTATGCCCAAAGCAAACGCGGCGGGCATTTCAAATCGTAAAACAAAAACCGCCCGGCAGCTCTTGCGAACCGACGGGCGGAAAAAATGCTTTTCAGAAAGCGCTTAGCTGAAAATGTTGATCAGGATACCAGCAGCAACGGCAGAACCGATAACACCGGCCACGTTGGGGCCCATTGCGTGCATCAGCAGGAAGTTGGAGGGATTCTCGCTCTGGCCAACCTTCTGGGAAACGCGAGCGGCCATAGGCACAGCGGAAACGCCTGCGGAACCGATCAGCGGGTTCACCTGACCGCCGGTCAGCACATACATCAGCTTGCCGAACAGCACACCTGCGGCAGTGCCGAAGGAGAATGCGATCAGGCCCAGCACGATGATGAACAGGGTGCGGGTGTTCAGGAAGGTGTTTGCAGAGGTGGTGCAGCCAACGGACAGTGCCAGGAAGATGGTGATAATGTTCATCAGCTCATTGCCGGCAGTCTTCTGGATACGATCCACAACGCCGCACTCCTTCATCAGGTTGCCCAGCATCAGCATACCCACCAGAACAGCGGCATCCGGAACGATCAGGGAAACGATGATGGTGACCATGATGGGGAAGATGACCCTCTCGGTCTTGGAGACGGTGCGCAGCTGCTTCATCACGACGGTACGTTCCTTCTTGGTGGTCAGTGCCTTCATGATGGGCGGCTGGATAACAGGCACCAGCGCCATGTAACTGTAGGCCGCCACAGCGATGGAGCCCAGCAGCTCAGGTGCCAGACGGGAGGTAACGAAGATAGCGGTAGGACCGTCTGCACCGCCGATGATGGCGATAGCAGCGGACTGCTTCTGGGTGAAGTCCACCAGACCGGTAGCGGTCAGCAGACGAGCGCCCATGTAAGTACCGAAGATGCCGAACTGAGCGGCAGCGCCCAGCAGCAGGCTCTTGGGGTTGGAGATCAGGGGTGCGAAGTCGGTCATGGTGCCGATGCCCAGGAAGATCAGCGGCGGGTAGATGCCCAGCTTAACGCCCATGTAGAGCATATCGGCCAGACCACCGTTGTTCAGGATCTCCACCCACATGGGGTGTTCCAGACCGTCACCGACGAAATATTGCATGTGGATAACGCCGCTGCCGGGCAGGTTTGCCAGGATCATGCCGAATGCCATGGGCAGCAGGATCAGCGGCTCAAACTCTTTGACGATGGCCAGGTACAGCAAAAAGCAGCCCACGCAGATCATAACTGCGTACAGGTAGCCGCCCGGCTCGCCAAACTTCGCAAAGCCGGAGCTTTGGAAAATACCGACCAGAGTATCAATAAACTGTGTCATGCTCTTCCTCCTCTGTTAAAACGGTGCGGTGGTGTCGTTTACACCCGCATTGCCCCAGCCGTTCTTGCTGCGGCGCACAGCCTTGAGGGTGTACTTGCCGTTGCCCATTGCATGGATTGCTGCCATAATGGCGGCGATCACATCACCGGGAATGCCCTCTTCCACCTGAGGAGCGGGAGCAGCTGCGGCCTGCTGCACGGGTGCAGCGGGCTGTACAGCGGGAGCCTTGGCGGCTTCCTTGGCAGCCTTCTTCTTTGCGTTCATCGAATCGAAGATCTTGCCTTCCAGCGTGATAATCGCCATCAGCAGGATAAGGATCAAGAACACCAGTACGATGCCGGTAATGGTAACGACCACGTCAAAACCTAAATCCATGGTTTTCCTCCTGTTTCTTGTATACTGCGTCCGATACAAGATCGTCAGCAGAAAATCAATTTGGGTACATTATACCTTATTTTCCAATTTATTTCAACAAAAATAGATATTTTTTCTTTTTGGCGCTTTTGTTCAGATTCATGGATAAATGGTGCAGCTTTGATTATCTGCGGCCAATGCGGGGCGTTGCATCCAAAAAGCCGGTTTCCAGCTTGTCGTTCAGGCCAAGGCTCATGGCAGTGCCCAGTGCCACACAGTTGACGGGATCGGGCGAAACCGTCACCTCCACCTTCAGCTCTTCGCTCAGGTATTCGGTAAGGCCGTGCAGCTGTGCACCGCCGCCGGTCAGCATGACACCATTGCGGAAGATATCTCCTGCCAGTTCCGGAGGGGTTTTTTCCAGCACCTGATGGGCCGCGGTGCCGATCTGCTCGCTGAGCATCATGACCGGTTCGTACAGGTCGTCAGTGGAAACATTCACACGCACCGGCAGGCCGGTGAGCAGGCTGCGGCCCTTGATCTCCATGGTCTCGTGGAAATCAGTCTTCTGGGGGCAGCAGGCCACGTTCTTTTTTCAGCTCTTCGGCGGTGCGCTGGCCAATGGCAACGCTGTACTTGTTGCGCACGAACTTGAGGATCTCTTCGTCGTAGTGGTTGCCGGCCACGCGCACGCTGGTGGCCTTGACCTTGCCGCCCAGAGAAAGCACTGCAATATCGGTGGTGCCACCGCCGATATCAATGATCATGCGGCCCTCCGGCTGGGTGATGTCGATGCCGGAGCCAAGGGCAGCGGCAATGGGTTCGTCGATCAGGTACACCTGACGGGCACCAGCGGCCACCACAGCCTCCACCACGCATCGCTTTCAATGCCGGTAATGGCGGCGGGCACACAGACGGCCACGCGGGGCTTGACCATGTGGGAGCTGTACACCTGCTTGACAAAACGGCAGATCAGCTCACGGGTCATGGTATGGTCACTGATCACACCGTCCTTCAGCGGGAAGATGGCAGAAATATAGTTCGGGGTGCGGCCCACCATAGCAAGGGCCTTATCGCCTGCTTCCAGCACGGTCTTCTTGCGGGTATCCATTGCCACAACGCTGGGCTGGTTGAGCACAACGCCCTTGCCCTCCTGCGCAATGATAATGGTAGTGGTACCAAGATCGATACCGATATCGTTCTGTGCCATAAGTTCTTTTTTCCTTTCTCTGGTTCCTCTATCGAAACAACGGCCTGTTGATGCAGGCCGAAATCATACCAACTTACAGTATAGCATAGTTTCCGTAAAAAGTATACCGGTTTTGAGCTCCTTCCGTCTGCTCACTTTGTTCGCATCCACCACCCTCCCAGAGGGAGGCTTTGGCAGTGCAGAAAGCTTTTCCTCTTCGCCAGAGGCTCCCTCTCCGAGGGAGCTGTCACCGAAGGTGACGGAAGGAGTTATTCTGTTTCCGTCTGTTCCGGCGCAGCTCTGCCTGCAAAAGATAGGCAAGGCCGCTGTAGCGCAGGTTCTGGCGGATGTTGCCCATCATGCGGTTCACAACGTCCCTGCGGCCCGCCACGATGCACAGCTTCCGTGCACGGGTAACGCCGGTGTAGAACAGGTTGCGGTAGCACAGCCGCGGCGGCACCTGCGCCACCGGCAGGATCACCGCCGGGAACTCGCTGCCCTGACTTTTGTGTACCGTAATGGCATAGGCGATCTCCAGCTCGTTGAGGTTCTCTGCCGGGTAGACCAGCCGCTTGTCATCCATGCGCACCACCATGGAGCGATCCCGCGTGTTGATGCTCTCCACAATGCCGATGTCGCCATTGTAGGCACCCACGCCCTGCTCCCCGCCAATGCGGTTCCAGATGATCTCGTAATTATTGCGCACCTGCATCACCTTATCGCCCACGCGGAACACCCGGGCGGCGCTTTGCAGCTGGGGCTTGCCCGTCTGTTCCGGGTTCAGCAGGTTCTGCAGTTCCACATTCAGTGCCTGTGTACCGGTAGGGCCAAGCTTGGTGGGGCACAGCACCTGAATGTCCCGGATCGGATCGAAGCCGTAGCTGCGCGGCAGGCGGGTGGTGACCAGATCACACACCAACCGCTGGGCCGCATCTCCGTCCGATTCCAAAAAGAAGAAGTCGTCGGTCTTACCGCCCTTCTGCAGCGGTTCACCTGAGATGATGTGGTGGGCGTTCTCCACGATCAGGCTGCGCTTTGCCTGCCGGAAGATCTCGTTCAGGCACACGGTGGGCACCAGCCCGGAGCGGATGATCTCGCCCAGAATATTGCCGGGGCCGACGCTGGGCAGCTGGTCGGCATCACCTACCATAATAATGCGGCAGCTGTAGCGCAGCGCTGCGATCAGGGCCTGAAACAGCTTCACATCCACCATGCTCATTTCGTCCAGAATGACCACATCGCACTTGAGCAGGTTCTGTCGTTGTGGATAAAGCTGACCACGCCGCCGGTGTAGTCCACCTCCAAAAGACGGTGGATGGTGCTGGCCTTGCGGCCGGTCAGCTCACTCAGCCGTTTAGCCGCGCGGCCGGTGGGCGCACACAGGGCCACCCGTTCCGCCTGATCTTCCAGCAGCTGCAGAATGGCGTTAACGGTGGTGGTCTTGCCGGTGCCGGGGCCGCCGGTGAGCACAAGGCAGTTCTCGGTCATGGCTTTGCGGATGGCTTCCTTCTGCAGGGGCGCATAGGCAAAGCCCTGCGTCAGTTCCAGAATTTGAATGTTTTTATCCAGCCCGTGGGCGGTATTCTTGCCCCGTTTTGTCAGCATGGCAAGCCGGGCAGCAATGTCCTCCTCGGCTTCCAGCAGGTCGGGCAGATAAATATACGGTGTGCCGTCAAACAGCTTCACCCGCAGTTCTTCGGTGCGGATGCACTCGTCCAGCGCAGCAGCCAGCTTTTCCGGCGGCTGATGGATAAAATTGGATGCCGTTTCCAGCAGCTGGGTGCGCGGCAGGCAGGTGTGGCCGTTGCCCGCGTTGTGGCGCAGGGTGCGCAGCAGGGCCGCTTCCAGCCGCTGGGCGCAGTCGCCTTCCATGTGGTAATACTGGGCAATGCTGTCCGCGTGGCGGAAATCCAGCTGCAGCGGTTCGCCGCAGAGCAGATAGGGATTTGCCGCAATGGCCTGCATGGCCCCGGGGCCGAAGGTACGGAACACCTCCATCGCGCGGCGCGGGCTGATCTCGAACTGCGCCAGATAGGCGATCAGCTCCCGCATCCCAAACATCCGCTTGAACTCCTGCTGGATGCGGTCGGCCTTGTCCGCCGAGATGCCGGGTACCTGCGTGAGCCGGGCCGGGTCGTTGGCGATCACCTCAAGCGCCTCGGCACCGAACAGGTCGATGATCTTATCCGCCGTCTTGGCCCCGATGTACGGCAGTGACCGGCTGGCAAGGAAGGCGTACACCGCTTCCAGATCCTTGGGCATGTCGGTCTCGCACTCCTGTGCGTGGAACTGGCGGCCATAGGTGGCGTGGTTCTCGTAGCGGCCGCGGCAGACCACGCTTTCGCCCGCGTGCAGTTCGCCCACAATGCCGCACACCACCGTGACCACACCGCCGCCGGACACCTCGAACACCATATAACCGTTGTCGGTGTTCTCGTAGATGATGTCCTCCACGGTGCCCTCGATCTGTTCCAGCTGCTGCTCTGCCATGCGCTCACCTCCTGCCAAATTACACAATCATAAGCAGTATAACGCTTTTGGCGGGATTTGTAAATCATCCGGGCAGACTGCAGTGCAGCTCTACCGTGGAGAAACACATGATACAGTGAGAAATATATAACTTACTTATGTTTCTTTTGCCAGTGTATCAGGTTGATACACTGGCCTGCCCTGATACACTGACGCACTGTATCAATCAAGGGCACTGTATCAGCTTGATACACTGTATTTTTCATCGCATCAGCGTCAATAATCCGTCACTGTATCAGATAACACTCCCACAGTAGCACCTGATAAAGTTCCCTGAAACCAAGGGCTGCCCTACAGCCCAAACAGCAAAAAAGCTCCCCCTTTGCAGGAGAGCTTGCGAACATTCTTTAAGCGTTTGCGGTGCGGGCATCGTGTTCCTTCTCGATGTCCTTTTCCTTCTGCAGGCGTTTGCGCACCACAAAATAGGCCGGAATGAGGAAGAAGCAGGCAAAGAACCATGCCACCGGGCTTGCGATGCAGGCCGCAAAGTAGCCCCACAGCGGCACGAACCAGAAGCCCACCATGGCGCGGGCGATCATCTCGGCCACACCGGCAAACATGGCAAGGCCGGAGAAGCCCAGACCCTGAATGGTGTAGCGGTAGATAATGAGCACCGCCAGCGGGATGTAGAATACGCTGTTCCAGAAGATAAAGCTCTGGGCATTGGCCATGATGGCGGTCTCGCTGGCATCCAGGAACAGGCCGATAAGCAGCTTATCCGTCACGCGCAGGATGAGGAAGGACGCAATGCTGTACACGCAGCCGATGCCGAGGGCGGTGTACACACCCCGGTCCACACGGTCCAGGTCCTTTGCGCCCATATTCTGGCTGGCATAGGTGGTCATCGCTGTGCCGATACTCTCCAGCGGCACGCACAGGAACTGCGCCGCCTTGCCGCCGGCGGTCTGCGCGGCCACGATGTCGCTGCCCAGACCGTTCACCGCACCCTGCAGCACCACGCTGCCAATGGCCGTAATGCTGCACTGCAGGCCCATGGGAATGCCCATGCTGCACAGCTTTGCGCAGTGGGTCAGGCTGAAACACCCCTCTTCCCTGCTCCAGCGCAGCTCCGGGTAGTGGCGCAGGATGTACAAAAGACTGCCCAGACCCGCCACGGCCTGACTGACCACAGTGGCAAATGCCGCACCGAATGCCCCCATCTGGAACACGATGATGCACACCAGATCCAGCCCGATGTTCAAAAAGCTTGCCACCAGCAGGAAATACAGCGCGCTTGCTGTCGCCCAGCGCACGCATCAGCGCGCTGGTCACATTATAAAGCAGGGTGAAGGGGATGCCTGCAAAAATGGTGCGGATATAGATATCCGCAAGGTCGATGATGTTTTCCGGGGTGTTCGTCCACACCAGCACCGAGCGGGTCAGCGCCACAGTGACAATGGTCAGCACCACCGCAAAGAAGATGGAAAGCCACACGGTGTTGGCAGTGTAGCGGCGCATCTCCTTGTAGTCCTTTGCGCCGAAAGTCCACGAGATGGGGATGGAAAAGCCGCAGGCGATGCCGTTCACAAAGCCCAGCACCAGATAGTTCAAACCGCCCACGCTGCCCACAGCGGCCAGCGCTTCCACGCCCACAAAGCGGCCCACGATGATGGTATCGGCCAGATTGTAGAACTGCTGGAACAAGCTGCCCAGCATCAGCGGCACCGCAAATGCAAGGATCAGCTTGAGCGGACTGCCTTGGGTCATATCCTTTGTCATAGTATAAAATCCTCCTGCCACACTGGGAACCGGCTTGATGTCGTGATTTTTGCCGTGAAAAACGCCCTGCCGGAAAGGGGCAGGACGCGTGTACATTCATGAATGATATTATAGTGGAGTGACGCAGGATTTACAAGATTTGCATTGCATCAACATTTACGAATTTTTTGCCGCAAGAATTGGTGATTTTGCTTATTCCGAGTAATGCGCAAGGAACTGTTTGGTGCGCTCCTCCTGTGGGTGCTCAATGAGCTGCTTGGCAGGGCCTTCCTCCACCACCACGCCGCCATCCATGAACATGATGCGGTCGGCCACGTCACGGGCAAAGTGCATCTCGTGGGTGACGATGATCATGGTGGTCTTGCGGTCGCAAGGTCGCGCAGGACGCGCAGCACCTCGCCGGTCAGCTCCGGGTCGAGGGCCGAGGTCGGCTCGTCGAAGCAGAGAATGTCCGGGTGCAGAGCCAGTGCGCGGGCAATGGCCACGCGCTGCTGCTGACCGCCGGAAAGCTGGTGCGGGTAGTGGCCTGCCCGGGCAGATAGGCCCATCTGGGCCAGAAGTTCCTGTGCCTGCTGTTCCAGCTCGGCATGGATGGCCTTTTGTTCGCCTTGTAGTCCGGGCGCTCCTTCGCCAGCAGTTCACCCGCCAGCATTACGTTCTGCAGGGCGGTGTACTGCGGGAAGAGGTTGAAGTTCTGGAATACCAAACCAAAGTGCAGCCGCTTTTTGCGGATCTCGCTCTCGCGCTGGGTGGCGGGGTCGGCAGCGTCCCACATGGTCTCGCCGTTCACCTTGATGATGCCGGTGTCCGGCCGTTCCAGAAAGTTCAGGCAGCGCAGCAGGGTGGTCTTACCGGAGCCGGACGAGCCGATGATCGCCAGCGCTTCGCCCTGTTCCAGCGTGAGTGAGATATCCTTGAGTACTTTGGTATCGCCAAAGTTTTTGCCGATGCCGGAGGCTTCAAGCAGTGCCATGATCCAATTTCCTCCCTTTCATCAGCGGAAATAATCCAGTTTCTTTTCGGCCCAGCCAAACAGCAGGGTGAGTGCACCCACGAACACCAGGAAGAAGATGGCAGTGGAGAACAGCGGCCAGATCAAGCCCTTTGCGCTGTACTCCTTGGCCATCATGATGATCTCCTTGTTGGCAATGGTGTTTGCCAGCGAGGTATCCTTGACGAGGGTGATCACCTCATTGCCCATGGGGGCCAGAATGCGCTTGACCACCTGCAGCAGCGTCACCTTGAAGAAGATCTGGGTCTTGGTCATGCCCAGCACCTGACCGGCCTCGGTCTGGCCCTTGGGAACGGCTTCGATGCCGCCGCGGTAGATCTCGGAGAAGTAGCAGGCGTAATTGATGGCAAAGGCCACCACCGCCGCCACCATGCGTCCGCCGGAGCCGGAGGGCCACGGGTTATTCATGCCCAGCAGGCCGGGGCCAAGGTAGATCACGATGATCTGCAGCATCAGCGGCGTGCCGCGGATGACCCACACAAAGGTCTTTACCGCGCCGGAAAGCGGCTTACACCGGCTCATGGAGCCGAAAGCCACCACCAGACCCAGCGGCAGCGCAAACAGCAGGGTCAGAGCGAACAGCTCACAGTTGAGCAGAAACGCGCCGGAAAGGCGACTCAGAATCACAGACACAAGAACACACCCATCAATCCGTTTTTTGAACTCCTCCCGTCACCTTCGGTGACAGCTCCCTCAATGAGGGAGCCTCACGCATGTCGGCAACAAAAAGCCTCCCTCACCGAGGGAGGTGGCATCGCGCAGCGATGACGAAGGAGTAATTACATTCTTATAGAACTCAGTCGGCCAGAGCCAGATCGTACTTGTCGGCCAGAGCCTGCATGGTGCCGTCAGCCTTCAGCTCGTCAAAGGCGGCATCCGCAGCTGCGGCGGCATCGCTGCCCTTGCGGAAGGCCACGCCGTACTCTTCAGCGTTCAGCTCGTCCACGATCTTCAGGCTTGCATAGTCGGTGCCCTCACCGATCATGGCGTTGGCCAGAGTCAGATCCAGCACAGCGGCATCAGCAGTGCCTGCGGCAACTTCCATCAGGCAGTCGGTCTGCACGCCCTTGGAGACGTAATCGGCCTGTGCAAGGTTCTCGTCGCCCTCAATGGCGGCTTCACCGGCAGAGCCAGCCTCGGCAACCACGGTCTTGCCCACCAGATCCGCAGTGGAGCTGTAGTCGGTGCCGTCCTTCACGACCACGACCTGTGCGTTCTTGGCGTAGGCCTTGGTGGTGGCGGTGTTGGCCATGATGTCATCGGTCAGGGTCATACCGTTCCAGATGCAGTCGATGCTCTTGGCATCCAGCTCCACCACCTTGGTATCCCAGTTGATCTCCACGAACTCCGGCTCGACCCCCAGCTTTTCGCACACGGCAGTTGCCAGCTCGGTATCAAAACCGGTAAAGTTGCCGTCGGCATCGGTGTAGTTCATCGGCTCATAGACGGTGTAGCCAATGACCATCTTGCCCTTTTCCTTGATGTAGTCCAGATCGCTGGCTGCGGTCTCGGAGGCGGCTGCGCTCCCGGATGCAGAGGCAGAAGATGCCACGGTGGAAGTGGATGCGGCACCGCCGCAGGCGGCAAGGCTCAGTGCCATGGCACCAGCCAGAAAAGCAGAGACAAGACGTTTCATAAAAGGTTCCTCCCCTTTTTGTTGCCCAAATGTGTTCCCTCTCGGTTTAGCATTTTATCATGCTAAAGTGTTAAACTGTGACTATAGAATAGCGCGTTTGCAGCCATTTGGCAAGAGGAAATGCAAAAGTTAGTGCAGTTCGTCTTTTTCAAGGCTTTTCTGTGCCAATTCTTTGGTCTGGTTGCACAAAGAAAAGAGGAAAAGCTTTGCGCCTTTCCTCTTTTCTCCGCTTTACTCTTCCGCAAACGCTGCCAGCGCAGCCTTCTGCAGCTCCGTCACCGAGATGGTGCACAGTGCCGCAAGGTCGGCATCCGAACCATCGTCCGGGATGCCTGCGATCTCAGTACGGGTCTTGCCCTTCAGGTAATCGCACCAGCCCTCGCTGTGCTCGTACCATTCCTTGCCCAGACTGGATGCCCCGCGCATCCCGTAGCTGTCGCCCAGTTCCACCTTGGTTTTGACCATCTCCGGTGCCGACACCGTACCATCCGCGCCCACGGTAAGGGCAGGCTCTGCCACATCCGCCACTGCACCGGTCACACGGCCGTCAGCATCCAGCGTCAGGGCTGCCACTGTGATGTCCACCTGCGCGGTCACATCGTGGTCATCGTCGGCGGTCAGTTCCTTGGTGTCATTGCGCACTGACACGCCCAGCACAGCGCGGTCGCCGCGGGCCGAGCCGACTGCCTTTGCATTCTCGCAGGCGCGCACCACAGCATCCCGATAGCCGTCCACCGCAATGGTGCAGGTGGAGAGCAGGTCAGCATCCTTCGGCTTGCCGTCATCGTCGGTGGCAAGCTTCTTCACCTCATCCGGGGTTTTGCCGGTAAGATAATTGCCAAAGGCATCCGCCTGCTCTGCCCAGCCCTTTTTCAGCGAGGACACCGCCGCCAGCGGGTAATCATCGCCCTTCTGGCGCTTGGTGCGATTGTCGGTGGGCATCGTCACCTTGCCGGTGCTGTCCCCCGTGACCGAGATCTCCACCTCGTCCAGCATCACATCTGCCACCCTGCCCTCGGCATCCAGCAGAACGGCAGCTGCAATGGTATCGATCTTGCCCGCGCGTTCCTGATCAGACGCTTCGGTCAGGATGCCAAGGCCGGTGCGGTATGCGGCGTTCTGGCCCGCCTGCCCCGTCTGCGATGAGCTGCCGCCCATGCTCGTGCTCATGCTGCCGGAGGAACCGGAATCGCTTCGGCTGCAGGCGGTCAGGGCCAGAGCTGCCGCCAGCGTGCAGCCCAGGATCATGCGAGGTATCTTTTTCATTATAATAAAACGCTCCCTTTCCTCGCCCCCATCGTAAAGGGGCTTTTGGGCTAGTTTACCCGGAAAAGGAACCGTTT
>ENA-OQAJ01000488-OQAJ01000488.1-human-gut-metagenome-genome-assembly--contig:-NODE-488-length-12350-cov-2.213941_pt1 | contig 12350 bp, 15 predicted proteins | sample MGYA00242736_ERZ504529 | MGnify/ENA primary metagenome ERZ504529 (study PRJEB26092, sample SAMD00036275) | human gut metagenome | host: Homo sapiens | study: EMG produced TPA metagenomics assembly of...
AGTTCCAACGCCTCGCGGCGGAACCCGTCGTCGTAATGTCTCCTCCGATCCTCGCGCATATGAGAGAACCGCACCTCCGATCATCGAATCTGAATTTCTTCAGTCCAACAATCGGGGTGCGGTTCAAAGTGGATGGGGGCTTTCGTTATCTGTTATGTTGCGATTGTGTGGTGATTGCAATGGCCCACAGTCACCGCGGTGATCGAGCGTGGCGATCAGTCGTTGAGATGATCGAGCGTGCCGCTCTTCAGGCGCAAAATGGCGACCATGGTCTTGGCATCCACAATCGTGCCATTGACCACCATCTCATAGGCATCGTCCACCGACACCATACGCACGTCGGAACGCGGAGTCTCCGGGCCGATTTCCTGACGGGAAGCCGGGGTAAGACCGGTGGCGAAGAAGATTGCGGTGTGCTGGGTGGAATAGCTCGGCGTGTTCATAAAACGGGTGAACTGCGTAAGCTTGGTGGCGTCGAAACCGGCCTCTTCGGCCAGCTTGCGCTTAGCTACATCGGTCGGGCGTCGGACGGGTTGTTGGCGTGACCGGCCGGAATCTCCAACGTCCAACGATGGTTGGCGATGCGATACTGCTCGACCAGCGGAATCATGCCATCATCGGTGACGGCCAGCACAGCCACAGTGTCGCCATTGTTCTCCTGAACAAAGTAGCGTTCAAACGAACCGATTTGATTCGACTCATAGGAGACGTGATCGACATTGAAATAATGCGTCTCCACAATCTGTCTACGGGAAATCTCCTTGACCGGAGAGGGGCGCCAGGGATCGAACTGACGGTAAGTTTCGTTGCTCATAAGCCCTCCTAACAAAAGCGATACATCGAAACTACAGCCCATTGTAAGCGGTGAAACCACGCAGGAGAACGGGCAACACACGGGTGCGCCGTCCGCGATATCGACGTGTTTCGCCTGTTTCACCGGGGGGAATGGAGGATTGGCGCGTGTCTTGTGTCGCAAGAGTCGAATTGGTATGCTACTCTCTTCAGAGTGCTTTGGCACGCCCTCGTATCCCAATTGGTAGAGGAAGCAGCCTCAAAATCTGCGCAGTGTGGGTTCGAGTCCCACCGAGGGCACTTTAGTTAGGAGTCGCTGAAATTATTGTGAACCCCATTGTTGGGTAATTCAAGAAAGAGGTTGGCATGGCTGCAAGGAAGAAGTCCGAAGAACCGAGTATCAACATCGATGAGGTGCTGACCGACGAAGAGCTCAAGGCCGTGGCCAATGAAAGCGAACCTGCTGAGCGCAAGGCCAAGCCCGAGGACGGTCCGCGTACGTTGTCGTGGCCGAGGACGAAGCCGTGAACCGCATGGATCTGGTCGCCATGCTGGAAGACAACGGTTATGAGGTCGTTGGTCAGGCCGCCAACGGCGAGGAAGCCGTGGAACTGACCCGCAAGTACCGCCCTGATGTGGTGTGCATGGATGTCAAGATGCCGCGTATGGACGGCATCACCGCTGCCGGCATTATCTGCGATGAAAACATCGCCCCCGTCGTCATGCTCACCGCATTCTCCCAGACCGATCTGGTGAAGAAGGCCACCGGCGCTGGCGCATGCATACGTCACCAAGCCGTATGAGGAATCCAAGCTGCTGCCGACCCTCGAGGTGGCCATGGGCCGTTTCGCCGAGATCAACGATTTGCTGGACAGCGTGGAGCGCAGCGAACGCAAGCTCAAGGAAACCACCGATCAGCTCAAGGAAACCGAAGAGAAGCTCAAGAAGGCCGAAGACACGCTTGAGGAGCGCAAGCTCGTCGACCGCGCCAAGGGCCTGCTGATGGACAAGGCGGACTTCTCCGAGCAGGGTGCCTTCCGTTGGATTCAGAAGACCTCCATGGACCAGCGCATCCCCAAGAAGCGCCTGGCTCAGGCCATCATCGCCAAGTACGGCGATCCGAAGCCTTCTGATTCGGGCGAACGCTGATTATCGGCGTCGCCGTACTGAGTCGTAAAGCAACACAAACACACTATGGGAGAGGCCAGCGTGACCGTACCCACCAATGAAACATTGCTGGTGGTGGACGGCCACTCGCTGGCCTTCCGTGCATTTTTCGCCCTGCCGGTCGACAACTTCAGCACCTCCAGCGGCCAGGCCACCAACGCCGTCTGGGGTTTTGCCACCATGCTCGCGCAGGTGATCGATGCGGAGAAGCCCGACCATCTGGGCGTCGCCTTCGATGTGAAGGGCGGCACATTCCGCAATGAGATGCTTCCGCAATACAAAGGCACCCGTGAGGCGGCTCCCGAAGAGCTGCTCACCCAGCTGCCATTGATTCAACGCATGCTCACGGCCCTCGGCGTCACCTACATCGAGAAGCCGGGATTCGAAGGCGACGACGTGATCGCCACCCTCGCCACCATGGGAGACAAGGCCGGTTACCACACACTGGTATTGTCCGGTGACCGAGACGCTTTCCAGCTGGTGGATGACAACGTCACCGTGTTGTACCCGGGCCATCACTTCAAAGACCTGAAGCATATGACGCCGCAGTCCATCATCGACAAATACAAAGTCACTCCCGCACAATATCCGGATCTGGCGGCACTCCGAGGCGAAACCGCCGACAATATTCCCGGTGTGCCCGGCGTAGGCGACGGCTTTGCGGCCAAGTGGATCAACCAATTCGGTTCCCTCGACGGCATTTGCGAGCACGCCGATGAAATCGGCGGCAAAAAAGGCGAATCACTGCGGGCCAATATCGACCAGGTCAAACTCAATCGCAAAGTCAACGCACTGGTACGAGACGTCGATCTAGGCGTCGATATCGAGGATCTGACATTCGGCACCGTGGACGTGGCACAGATCGACGCCCTGTTCAAGGAGCTTGAATTCGGACCTCGCACCAAGAGTCGTGTACTGAAAACCTTCAATACCGGGGCCAAGCATCCAACACATCCGGAGCTGGCGAGTCTACGAATAATGAGCAGAACGAGCAGGATAGCAGCCTCGATCTGAACCTGCCGGAACCCACGAGCATCACTGCTCCGGAGCAGTTCGACGAATGGGTCAAGGCCCATCGCGTCGAAGTCAAGGTTCCCGGTGAAATCGCCGATTTCACGGTTTCCGACTATGGCGATGGCTCGCAGCGGCATGCCATCTGCGGCGACGCGGTCGCCACGCTTGGACCGTGGCCGCATGGGGCGACGAAAGGCCGGGGCGTGCCACGGCACAAGCCATTGCCGTGGCCACGGCAACATCAGCGGCCATAGTGCCCCTTCCAATCACCGATACCCTGCGAGCACAGCTTGCGCGGTTCCTGAAAAGCGAACACTCCCGCACCATCGTGCATGGGTATAAAGAATTGCTGCATCTTTTGGGCGCGGTCGATCTTGACATGGACCTGCCGATGTTCGACACCAAGCTTGCCGGGTATCTGGCCCAACCGGATTTCCATGCCGATAGCCTCAAGCAGGCGGCCGAGCACTTCCTCGACATCCACTTCACCGAAACCGAACAGCCTTCGCAAGGCACGTTGGACTTCGACGACGATCAGGTCGAAGAAGATCCGAACGAACATCGTCTGCGTGATTTGGCCATTATCCGCAGCCTCGCCGTCACGCTCGGGCCGATTATCGACGAGCGTGAACAATGCTGGCTGATGCGCGCGATTGAACTTCCTGTTTCCCGCGTGCTGCACGGCATGGAGCACACAGGAGCCAAAGTCGATAGCGTTCGACTCGTCTCCATGCGTGACCAGTTTGCCGCCGAGGCTCGCCAAGCGCAGGAAATGGCTTGGGAGTATGCCGGCACCGAAATCAACCTGCAAAGCCCCAAGCAGCTGCAGAAGGTGCTGTTCGAAGATAGTTGGTTACGAACCCACCAACGCACCAAGTCCGGCTCATACACCACGAATGCGGCCGCATTGCAGGATCTGTATGTCAAATCAGTGGACAATGAGCGGGCCAACGGTTTCCTCGGAGCGTTGCTGCGCCATCGCGAGATCAACAAGCTCAAGCAGATCGTCCAAACGCTGATCGATGCCACCAACACATCAGATGAGCGCATCCACACCACTTTCGAGCAAACCGTTGCCGCCACCGGCCGATTGAGCTCCGTGGATCCGAACCTGCAGAACATCCCCAATCGGAACGCCGCCGGCCGTGAGATTCGTGGCGTGTTCGTGCCGGGGGAGGGGTACGAGGCCCTGATGAGCTGCGATTACTCACAGGTCGAGCTGCGCATTATGGCTGATCTGTCCGATGATGAGGCGCTGATCGAAGCGTTCCGCTCCGGAGCCGACTTCCACAAATACGTGGCCTCGATGGTCTACAAGCTGCCGGTCGACCAGATCACCGGCGACCAGCGCAGCCACGTAAAAGCCATGAGCTACGGATTGGCCTATGGTCTGAGCACGTATGGTCTTGCCCAGCAACTCAAGATCGCGCCACGTGAAGCGGAAGCGTGAAAAACCGGTATTTCGATACCTTTGGCAAGGTGCACGATTACCTTGAATCGCTGGTGGCCAATGCCCGAGAGAAGGGGTATACGGAAACCATTTTCGGACGACGTCGCTACTTCCCGGCCCTGCATTCGACCAATCGTGTTGCGCGTGAGGCCGCTGAACGTGCGGCACTCAACGCACCGATTCAGGGATCCGCCGCCGACATCATGAAGATTGCGATGATTCGCGCCGAGCAGACCTTGGCCGAGGCTCACGTCAAGAGCCGTATCATTCTGCAGATTCACGATGAACTGGTAGTGGAAATCGCGCCGGAGAAGGCGACCAGGTCACCGAACTGGTGCGCAACGCCATGGAACACGCCGTCGACCTTGCCGTGCCGCTGGACGTATCGTGCGGCATCGGTTCCGACTGGCAACTCGCTGCACACTGACAATTTCTAGCTCCCCTCGGGTGAGGGGGCTGAGCCGTTGAGCAAACAGTCCAGTGGATTGTTTGTAGGCGAAGGCGAGCCGATAGTCGAGCAATGAAGAGCACGAGCATGGCTTGTCCGCAATTGCAGAATGAGTCCCTTGCAGCAATAGCCCACTACAATGGGACATATGCCGAATCTCAAGCAAGTCATCGACGTTCTCGAGACCCTGTACCCATTGCGCTACGCCGAGGAATGGGATGAGCCGGGCCTCATTGTCGGCGATCTGAGTCACGACGTGCACCGCATCGTGTTCGCCGCCGACCCGACCTCCGCCATCATTGACAAGGCTATCGCTACTGGCGCGGACCTGCTCATCACCCATCACCCGTTGTTCTTCCGTTCCGTACACGAGACGAGCGGACTCGGTTTCCGGGGCGACATCGTCCGCAGACTCTACCAGCACGGCTGCGGGCTGTGGGTAGGGCACACTAATGCCGACGCTGCGTATCGCGGCGTGGGACAGGCGGCGGCCGACTACTTCGGACTCATCGACCAGAAACCACTCGTGCCGATTGACGATGCAAACGCCTCTCATCCGGTCGGCTTGGGGCGTGTGGGTCGTTTGCCGAAGCCTGTTGCCCTGAAGGATTTCGCTCAGCGAGTATTCGACGAAGTGTCCGATCATGGCATGACCAGCGCGCTCGGCATCCAGGTATGCGGCGATTCGGACACTTTTGTTCAGTATGTGGCCATTCTGCCTGGCTCCGGGGACTCCCTGTTCAACGAGGTGCGTGCCACCGGTGTGGACGTGTACGTAACCAGCGATTTGCGTCACCACCCGGTGACCGACGCCATCGAACAAGCCCGGTATGAAGCCCGTATGAGGGCCCAAGGCATCATGCTCGGCCATGGAATGGCGGGGGAGAGCCATGTGCGTCCCTGCTTCATCAACACCCCTCATGCCGCCATCGAATCCATGTGGTTCAACTACGCGATCGATGACGTGCCAGCCGCCATCGAACAAGCGACCGGAGCAAGGCTGAAGTCGAGTGGTTCCACGACACGACCGATCCATGGACGCTGTCCATTACCGCGCATCGAGATTAAGACGCTATAGTAACGTGGCAAAACGTTTTCCGAGGAGATGACATGTCTGGCGGAAGCAAGCAGGAACAACTGGAGCATCGGCTCGACCATAAGCTGAACGCCTCCTCGGACGGCATCGACATGGACGTGCCCGCCAAAGTGATCAGTAGCGAAACCGTTTATACCGGGCGCATCTTCCACGTGGACGACATGCGCATCGCTCTGACCGACAAGCAGGGCAAGGAACACGAGATCGGCCGCCAGGTGCTGCGTCACGCCCCCTGTGTGGTCATGCTCGTGCACGACATGTCCACCGACCGTTACCTCATCGAACGCGAATACCGTGCCGGATCGGACATGTTCGCCTACGGGCTTCCCGCCGGTCTCATGGACGAGGGCGAGGACATCATGGACGCGGCCCTGAGGGAACTGGCCGAGGAAACCGGCGTGGTGCCGGACCGTGACACCATGGGCGTTGACTTCGTAGGTGATTTCTACTCGTCCGAAGGCATGACCGACGAACTGGCCCACATCATGGTGTTGCATTTGGGCCCGTTCAGGCGGGAGCAGCGCCATTTCGATGCGGACGAGCATGTGGAATCCGCGTGGATTCCGTGGAGCGACCTTGCCGCCACGCGCATCACCTCATCCAATTCGATGATCGCCATCCAGCATGAGGCGTTACGCAGACTCATCGCCAGGAACTCCGACAAGGATAAGCCGTCGCTGTTCTCCTGACGTTCAACTCCCCCGGCACATCACTGACACAAAAAAAGTGGGATACTGAAAACTATGCAGATCAGACCTGGATCAATGTATCCGCTGGGCGCCAGCTATGACGGCGCCGGTGTGAACTTCGCGCTGTACTCACAGGTTGCGCAGAAAGTCGAGCTATGCCTGTTCGACGAGCACGATGTGGAAACACGCATCGAAATGACCGAACGGAACTCATACGTATGGCATAACTACATTCCCGGCCTCCATCCTGGCCAGCGTTACGGCTACCGCGTCTAGGTCCCTATGACCCGGTGCACGGCCTCCAGATGCCAATCCCCAACAAACTGCTGCTTGACCCGTATGCCAAGGCCATTGAAGGTAATATCGACGGCGACGAAAGCCTGTTCTCATACTGGTTCAAGAGCCCGGACGACAACTCGGCGATGAACGACCTTGACTCGGCCGCCCACACCATGAAGTCGGCCGTCATCAACCCCTACTTCGATTGGGGCAACGACCAGCATCCGTACATCTCGTACCACGATTCGGTGATTTACGAGGCGCACGTGCGCGGCATGACCAACCTCAACATGGACGTGCCGCCGGACATCCGCGGCACCTACGCCGGCCTGGCCTATCCGAGCGTCATCGAATACCTGAAGAAGCTCGGCATCACCGCCATCGAACTCATGCCGATCCACCAGTCGTCAACGACTCCTTCCTGCAGGAGAAGGGCCTGTCGAACTACTGGGGCTACAACACCATCGGCTTCTTCGCGCCGCACAACGCTACTCCTCCTCCGGAGAGCGCGGCGAGCAGGTCAACGAATTCAAGTCCATGGTCAAGGCCTACCATCACGCCGGCATGGAGGTCATCCTCGACGTGGTGTACAACCACACCGCCGAAGGCAACCATATGGGCCCCACCCTGAGCTTCAAGGGCATCGACAACGCCTCCTACTACCGACTGGTGGAAGGCGACCAGCAGCACTACTTCGACACCACCGGCACCGGCAACTCGCTGCTCATGCGCTCGCCGCACGCGCTGCAGTTGATTACCGATTCGCTGCGCTACTGGGTTACTGAAATGCACGTCGACGGCTTCCGCTTTGATCTGGCCGCCACGCTGGCACGCCAGTTCCAGGAGGTCGACAAGCTGTCCGCGTTCTTCGACATCGTGGAGCAGGACCCGATCATCTCGCGCGTCAAGCTCATCGCCGAACCGTGGGATCTGGGCTCCGGCGGCTATCAGGTGGGCGGCTTCCCGTCCAGCTGGTCCGAATGGAATGGCCGCTACCGCGACACCGTGCGCGACTTCTGGCGCTCGCAGCCCTCCACGTTGCCCGAATTCGCCTCGCGCTTGATGGGCAGCTCCGACCTGTATCAGGTCAACGGCCGTCGACCGGTGGCGTCCGTGAACTTCATCACCGCGCATGACGGTTTCACAATGAACGACCTGGTCAGCTACAACGAAAAGCACAACGAAGCCAATGGCGAGGGCAATCGCGACGGCGAGAGCAACAATCGCTCTTGGAATTGCGGCGTTGAAGGCCCGACCAATATTCCGGACGTCAACGACTTGCGTCAGCGTCAGATGCGCAACATGTTCGCCACGTTGCTGTTCAGCCAGGGTATCCCGATGATTTGCGGTGGCGACGAAGTGGCCCGCACCCAGCAGGGCAACAACAACGCCTACTGTCAGGACAACGAGATCTCCTGGACCAACTGGCATCTTGACAAAGGACGCAAGGAACTGCTCGCCTTCGTTTCCAAACTCATTCATCTGCGTTTGGATCATCCGGTGTTGCACCGCCGTCGCTTCTTCACAGGCCGTGAGCCCGGCGACGATTCGAACATGATTCCGCAGGTCGAATGGTTCGACCACACCGGCTCGATCATGGATATGGACGACTGGCAGAACACGCATGCGTTCTCCATGATGATCTATCTGAACGGTTCGGATATTCCGGAGGTCGACTGGTACGGCAACCGGATGGTCGACAATGACTTCATCCTGATCTTCAACGCGCATTACGAGCCGATTATGTTCACCCTGCCGGATGAGCGATACGGCCGCAAATGGCAGCTGGTCGTGGATACGCACAACCCGAATGAGCCGGCGCTGAGCTATGAGGCGGGCTTCATGATCACCGCCCAGTCCCGCAGCTTCCTCATGCTCATGAGCGCCAAAAAGCCCAAGAAGCCCATGGGCCTATAACCAGACCGAATTTAAGCTCCCTCTGACGAGGGAGCTCCCGGTGTAGCCGGGTGGAGGGAGAGACCGCAGCAAAAGCCGCGAACTCCTACTCGCGCCCCTTACGCTCCTCCACGAGCCGAGCATCCCCGAACGCAAGTAGATGCTCGCCGGCAAGCGGGCGCGGCTGGTCGAGCAGCTCGCGGAAATCCAGGATTCCATCGACTTCATCGACGCCAAACAGCGCTTCTACGACGACGTCCTGTCTGGCGCAACCCCATACGTAAGCGTGCTCATCCCATCCGCGGCGCTCGCAAAGGAGTCAGAGGAACCGGGAGAATTGAAGGGGGTGGAGAGGAAATAGGTTCAACCGAGCCGTTTCTTCCTCCGGGATACAAGCGCGAACAACGGTTTGTTGTACCCGCGCTTGGCGAACGGGACATGCCCTTAGACTGGAATCAGCAAGCGCACAGCGAGACGCGCGAATCGTTTTCCGATGTCGGGAGGTAGTCATGTCAATCGGTCAGGTTATCAAAGTCGTGCGCGAGGAGCGAGGTCTTACGCAGTCGCAGTTCGCGCACGAGCTGTTCGTCACCCAACAGGCGCTTTCCCGCTGGGAGAAGGGAACGGCAGAGCCGAGCATCGACATGATTCGGCTTATCAGCACCCGTTTTGAGGTGCCGATGGCGAGGCTTATGGAAATGCCGGACAATGGTTTTTGCCAAAGTTGTGCCATGCCGTTTTACCGCCCGGAAGATCACGGCACCGAACCGGATGGAACGCGAAACGGAGATTATTGCAACTACTGCTATGAAGACGGCGTTTTTCTTCAGGACTATGCCAATAGCGATGAATTGGTCGCCGCATGCGCGCCGATGATGGCGGAATCCTGCCATATCAGCGTCGAACAGGCGAGGACTGCATGTCGGCGCTGTTGCCAAACCTCAAGCGGTGGCGGCGCCAGGATGAGATCGATGCGGTGGCGGAGGGGAAATGAGCGATGGCATTCGACTATAAAAAGGAATATAAGGACCTGTATCAGCCGAAGAGGATGCCCGCCATCGTCACGGTGCCGGCGATGCGGTTCGTCGCGGTGGACGGTGTAGGAGATCCGAACGAAGAAGGCGGCGACTACGCCAAGGCGATGCAACTGCTGTACGGCATTTCGTTCACCATCAAAATGAACAAGAAGTCAAATAATCCGGACGAGCACATTGACGGGTACTTCGACTACACCGTGCCTCCGCTGGAGGGCTTATGGAGCATGGAGAAGGGTGTGCCCGGCGTCGATTACACGCGTAAAACCGACTTCTATTGGACTTCGATGATTCGTCTGCCGGAATTCGTGACCGATGAGGTCTTTGCGTGGGCCAAGGCATCGTTTGCCTCCAAGCATCCCGAAGTCGACATCAATCGTGCATATCTCTTCGACTTCGATGAAGGCGTGGTCGCGCAGGTCATGCACAAAGGCCCGTACGACGACGAGCCCGCAACCGTGACGATTCTGGACGGCTACGCGCGTTCGCAAGGCTACGGGCTCGACTTCTCCGACACCCGCCGCCATCACGAGATCTACCTATCCGACCCGCGCCGAGCCAAACCGGAAAATCTCAAAACCATCATCCGTCATCCGGTAGTGAAGGTGGGTTGACTTTCGGCGAACTGCTCGAAGCGCTCACCGCGCAGTAGCGTGAACAATCTGCCGGAATCCTTACCGGGGTCAAAGAGCGCTACCAAGAACTCGATAAGCAAAATAACTAGAAGCACGGGTTCCTCTCGGAGAGATTCTGCCCGAGCGACCTTATAAATCCTTGCGCGGGTCACCTTTCCCTGTGCAGGAAGCATCCAGGCTCATGTGCATTGATGACGCCGATGGATTGCAGATAGGCGTAGACGATGGTGGTGCCGATGAATCGCATGCCGTACGTCTGAGATCCACTGCGATGGCGTCGGACAGAGGGGATGTAGTCATGCCTGTCTCGTAGATGACGTGACGGCCGGTGAACCGCCAAATATAGTCGTCGAAACTGCCGTACGACGTCTGGATACCCGGAATGCCGTTGGCATTACCGACCGTCGCGACGATTTTGCGACGGTTGCGGATGATGCCCGGATCGTTCATGAGTTCGGCGATCTTGTTCTCGTCATAGCGCCGGATCCGTTCGATGTCGAACCCATCGAACGCCTGACGGAAACGCTCGCGTTGTTCAGTATCGTCTCCCATGACAGTCCGGCTTGGAAGGTCTCGAGCACCAGCATCTCAAAGAGGTGGTGGTCATCATGCGACGGAACCGCCCATTCGGCATCGTGATAGGCAACATAGACGGGATTGCTGAGATTGCACCAGCCGCAGCGTGGTCTTATATCGTCCATGTGCTCTCCCTATGGGTCGTTGGAGACGGTCGGTTCTAGATGTTGATTCGATGTGTGATCCAGTATAAACGATGTGTTCGGATAGCGGTCTGGATGTGCGGATTGTCTGAACCATATTTGCCGGATTGCAGGTATAAAGGGGTTAGTTACTGCGGTTGCGGGTATTTCGGTACTAGTTAGGGGTGATTCTGGGCTGTAACTCGACACCTTTTACCTGCAACCCACTCCCGCCCACGGGATTGCACAATCGGTTGCAGGTATTTTGGTGTCATTTGAGATTGGGAAGCGGAAATCGATGTCGCATGGAATCGAACTGACTAGCAGGTGGGGTCCCAACATCACAAAAGTCCCTTAGACCGCAAGGCCATATAGGTTCTACGGTCATCGGATAAAACCGGATAAATCGTTTAGCGGTCGGATAAAAGAAGAAGCCCAGAATCGTTGAGATTCCAGGCTTTCTTGTTTGTCGGGCTAGCGGGATTTGAACCCACGACATCCTGCTCCCAAAGCAGGCGCGCTACCAAACTGCGCTATAGCCCGATGCGCCATTAAGGCACAATGAATCATTGTAAACGACGCTGGATACATTGCGTGTCGAGCATATGAATTCAAAAAAGGTTCTGGATTCTCTTGATAGCTTATGAGTGACATCTTTATTCATTGATGCTCTACAACGACTAGGTTTGGATCTGCATCGATATCCGGCGCATCCGCTGGACTAACAAGGACCGTGCAAACGATGTGGCCCCCGACTTCCTCGCAGATCGGGGCCACATCTGTTCACGGTGGACTATCGGATCAATTCTGATCAGATCAGCTCGAGGTCGACATCGAGGCTGATCGGCTTGTCCGCCGGGATATGGTACTGGGGGTGCACCGGCGACATCCAGGAATCATCGCCGCCAACGCCCATCTGTGCGGCAAGGACGCGCAGGAACATGTGCTTCGGCTTCGGCAGCTCGTCCTGGTGCTGAGCCTCCTCAAGCATGAAGCTGGAGTACGGCAACAGGCTTACCGCGAACGGCGCGGCACCATCGGCGCGGCTGACGCGCATGCCGTGGCCGTGATCGTCGGTAATCTCGGCCCAACGCACATCCTCATGGTTGCCCGTCTCCTGCGGCATGAGGTACGGCGCATGATCCGCGAAAG
>ENA-OQAJ01000489-OQAJ01000489.1-human-gut-metagenome-genome-assembly--contig:-NODE-489-length-12348-cov-2.238197_pt1 | contig 12348 bp, 15 predicted proteins | sample MGYA00242736_ERZ504529 | MGnify/ENA primary metagenome ERZ504529 (study PRJEB26092, sample SAMD00036275) | human gut metagenome | host: Homo sapiens | study: EMG produced TPA metagenomics assembly of...
CAGACGTAGCGGCTGTCCTTTCCAGAACTCTTTAAAAAGTCTTGTAGCATTTATATAAATTTCATCTGTAAGATCTGTAGCATTTTCCAGCTTTGTCTGGTGTGAACGGTTTCTGAAATCCAAAGTACGGAAAGTCACAGAAATACAGTTGCATTTCTTATCTTTTCTGCGCATTCTGGTTGCCAGAACATCACACTGCTCCAAAAGTATGGAAAACACCTGCTCTATGGAAGTAATATCATCGTTAAAAGTAGTTTCCACACTGAAACCTTTTGCCTCATCAGGCACTGCTTTTACAGGGGAATCATCAATACCTCTGGCATATTGCCATAGCTGATGTCCCGTTTTTCCCCAAGCCAGTACTGCACATTGGATGCTCTTTCTCTTGCCAGATCACCGATGGTACGGATCCCCTGATTCAGAAGCTTCTGCTCGGAAGCTTTTCCCAGAAACAGCAGATTACGGATAGGAAGAGGCCACATTTTCTCCGGGATTTCATCCGGGAACAGAGTGTGTACTCTGTCCGGCTTCTGGAAATCTGATGCCATCTTTGCCAAAAGCTTATTGGTAGAAATTCCTACATTTACTGTAAATCCCAGCTCTCTGTGAATCTTGCCTTTCAGCTCATGAGCAGCAGCTACAGGGTCAGGATAGATCAGAGAAGTACCTGTCATATCCAGAAATACCTCATCAATGGAAAAAGATTCCATCACAGGTGCAAAGGAAGCACAGATTGCTTTAAATGCCCGGGAACATTTATCGTATAATTCAAAATCACTGGGAACGATCACCAGATTGGGACATTTCCGAAGAGCCATGGCTACTGGCTCGCCGGTCTGAATCCCGTATTTTTTTTGCAGGGATAGATTTGGCAACCACGATACCTGTCCGTTTCTTTGGATCTCCTCCTACACAGGAAGGAATTTCTCTGAGATCCGGCAGCCCCTGGCTCACCCTTCTGGCTGATTCCCAGGAAAGAAATGCACTGTTTACATCAATATGAAAAATTAACCGTTCCGTACTTTTCACTGTTCTTCCTCCAATATATGAATTGCGCTCTTCATATCTGATGATTCATTTTACCCTGATCTGCTCTCCAGGGTAAGAACCTCGTTTGTCCAAAAAAGTGTCTTTATTTGCATCATCTTGTCTGAGCTGTTACTGTATTTATATTTGTTTGATTTCACTCTGCTATCAGAGTTTTGAACAACAACGCCGCACTTGCCATACGGCAGTGCGGCGTCTGTATTTCGCTACCGGTCACATTGTTCCCGGTAACTTTTTTTTACTTAATTCTGAGGATTCATTTCCTCTCGATATATACTTATCGATTAGTCATAAAGGTTAGGAGCAATTTCTTCGCTGTCCATATTTGTGGAATCATACCAGTATCCAGTTCAGTCTCCAGCCATTCATAAGAGAATTCCGGGAATGTCTGATGTTTGAAATTTTTCCATGTTACTCCCTTCTCATGAAGTAACTGTCTACACATAAGCAAACAGTGCTATCGCTGTCATTGATCAGCAATAAGCCCCCGTGTTTTCATATAGTTCCATTATACCTTCTCATTTTCCCGAAGTCAACATAATTTAACATGTATCAGCCGTTTATTTGTGTTGCTTTTTATTTGATTTTTGTTGTATTTCAGTTGTTTTTATTTTGTTTCCTCATTGACATTTAAATCCTCATCTGTCATACTTGAATATAACGAATGTACCATCAAACAGCAGCTTTGCATCTTCCATAAGGCTCTTATCATATATAGAAACCGCTCTGGAAAGGAGACAAACAATGTATCTTTCTGACATCCACACACATTCTATCGCCAGCGGTCACGGAACCACCTGTACCATCTCTGACATGGCAAAAGCAGCCAGCAAAAAAGGACTGAAACTCCTTGGGATTTCTGACCACGGGCCCGGGAACTCTGCTTCCGGAACTTCTTCTTATTTCAGAAGCCTTTCCTTTTTATCCCAGAAAAAAGATTCGGCATAGATATTCTTTACGGAGTTGAACTAAACATCCTGGACAGTGCAGGACATACAGATCTGTCAGATGAACTGCTGAACAACCTGGATTACGCTATCATCAGTATGCATCGGCAGAACTACCGTTCAGGCTCTGTATCTCAGAATACAGAAGCTTACATCAATGCAATGAAACATCCTGCTGTAAAAATACTCGGCCACTGCGACGATACACATTTCCCTGTAGATTATGAAACGCTGGCAAGAGCAGCTTTACGGGAAAATGTTATTTTTGAAATAAACGAAGCTTCCCTCGCACCCGGAGGATATCGGGGAGACACAAGAGCCAATGCCGCCAGAACTGTATCTCTGTCAGAAATATCAGCTTCCTGTTATTTTGTCCAGCGACAGCCACGGAAAAGAACATGTTGGAGATTTCACCTATGCCGAAGAATTCGTTCACCAGCTCATGTTTCCGGAAACTCTTATCCTTAACAACCAGCTTCCCAGATTAAAAGTTTTCCTTCAGACACGTTAAAAGAATGTTCCTCAAAGGGACATTCTTTTATTTTATGCATTGTTTTTTGCATTGTGTTATTTTGTTTATTTTCTATAAATTTCTTGTCAAAAAAGACGACATTTTAGTACATTTTAATCAACAAAACTCACTTAACCATTTACATATCTCGTGATAGATCAGTCTTACTGTAGGAACCACCGAGGATCCTACAGTATCCCGAATGACTATCGCAACAGTCAGCGATGATAAAACCTTTGAACAGATCAAAAAACAGTTAAACCGCATGATCGAGGTTATCAAGGTAATCGACTTCACAGATGTATTTGTCAGAATGAAAGAAATTCTCTACATCAAGGTTTTCAACTGCTCCAGGGAAGATAAAGCAGAGCTGTTTCAAATTGCAGAAACCTTCAAGGCAAAAGTCATTGACTACGGCAAAGACAGCCTGCTTCTGGAATTTGTCCAGACAGCCATCAAGAATGATGCAGTTGTCAAACTGATCAAGGAAGAATTCCACAGAATCGAAGTAGTACGTGGTGGAAGTGTGGGAATTGAATCCATCAGCATGATGGAACGCTAAATCTCATAATCAATATTTTTTGCAGAATATAGAAACGTCTCTATATCCTGTATTTATTTTCAAACATACTATAAAATATTGCAGTTTTTAATCAAATGTGTTATTGTTTACGGGAGCGTTATTCGAAAGAAAATGCATCTGATTTCCACATCTGACAGTCTGGTGGATAAAGTCATCCACTTCACAGTCTGGTTAAATTTGTGAGGCGACCTGTAAGGCGTCTACACACCGGAAACTTTTACCGGAAGATATTTCTTGTTTCATATCTTTTGTTCTGATGTATATTTTTCATAACGCCTGATCCCCATACTCTAAACTGTCTGAAAAGCAGGGGACGCATTGCGCCGTTTTATCAGACCAAAAGGAGAATTCATATGAACACAACAACAACTACTACAACAGCTGCCGCAAAAAGAAGCAGCACTCTTTACATGGTAGAGCTGGCTATGATGATTGCCATTATTCTGCTCATGTCCTTTACCCCGCTGGGCTACCTTCGTACTCCCGGCTTATCCATCACTCTTCTCACCATCCCGGTAGCTGTAGGAGCTATCATCCTCGGACCGAAAGGTGGTGCTGTATGCGGACTTGCTTTCGGTGCAACCAGCTTCTATATGGCTGTCACAGGAAGTTCAGCTTTTGCTGCCGCACTTTTCAACATCAATCCATTTGGTACTTTTATTGTATGTATCGTGGCACGTGTGCTGGAAGGATGGCTTACAGGACTTATTTTCGCAGCATTATATAAATCACCGGCAAAGAAATTTTCCTATTACATTGCTTCACTGGCATGCCCGTTACTGAATACTTTCTTCTTCATGGGCTTTTTATGTCTCTTCTTCTACAACACAGATTACATTCAGGGTATTGTTTCCAGTCTTGGAGTAAGCAATCCTGTTGTCTTCGTTGCTGCTTTTGTGGGCGTTCAGGGACTGATCGAAGCGGGCTTCTGCTTTGTAGTGGGAAGTATCGTTTCCAAGGCACTTTCTGTGGCACTGAAACGTGCATAATATTTAAAAGAACAGCCGTTTACCAAACAACCCTGACTACATTGTCACTGTAGTCAGGATTTTTTTATCCGGCACATTTAAAGCAGGAACCCTACCTGATTCGGTTAATACAAAGGAGATTTTTATGTCATTATTAAAAGAGTATTTCTATTACAGAGCTTTCAAATTTACGCATCGGTCATACTTCTGACCATGATGCGAAGACCGGTGTAACTGTTCTTTATTTTCCAAATGGAGCAAAAGCAGGCTGCGATATAAGCGGAGGCGGCCCTGCTTCCAGAGAAACTCCTCTCACCTCTCCTGTCACTGCCGACAATCCCATCAATGCTATTGTCTTGTCCGGAGGTTCTGCTTATGGACTGGCTGCTGCTGACGGTGTGATGAACTATCTGGAATCACAAAATATCGGTTATAACACCGGTGCAGCCCTGGTTCCTCTTGTATGCCAGTCCTGTATCTATGACCTCTCTTACGGAGATCCTAAAATACGTCCAACTGCAAAAATGGGCGAAGAAGCCTGCCGTCAGGCATTTGCAGGAACAGATACCAGAACCGGAAATATCGGTGCAGGTACCGGTGCAACTGTGGGAAAACTTTACGGTATGAAACAATCCATGAAGTCAGGTCTTGGTATTGCCGCTGTATCAGTGGGAAATTTCCAGATGGCCGCAATTGTCGTTGTCAATGCACTGGGAGATATCTTTAGTCCACAAAATGGTCAGAAAATCGCAGGGCTGAAAACGCCTGACAGAAGCGGGTTTCTGGATAGTGTCCACGAATTATACCGCTTTATGACACCTCATGACCAGTTTACCGGCAATACCACCATCGGGGCTGTGATCACCAATGGGGCATTTTCAAAGGCTGAACTGAATAAAATTGCCTCTATGACCCGCTGTGCCTATGCCAGATGCATCAATCCTGTAGCAACTATGGCTGACGGCGATTCCATCTATGCTGCCAGCATTGGCGATGTTTCTGTAGATATCAATATGGCAGGAACTCTCGCCGCAGAAGTCATGGCTCAGGCTATCCAAAATGCCATCCATACTTCCCGGATCCAGGATGAAGAATTTCTGAAATATGTATAACAGTCCGCTATAAAAGCGCAGAGAAAAAGTATCATCTCTGCGCTTTTATTCTTCCTGTCTGTCTTCATTTTTCATCTGTGCTCTGGTTTTTCTCCAAGCCAGAGCTGTACATTTGCTGTCCGTTTCTTTGGATCTCCTCCCACACAGGAGGGAATCTCCCTGAGATCCGGCAGCCCCTGGCTTACCCTTCTGGCTGACTCCCAGGAAAGAAATGCGCTGTTTACATCAATATGAAAAATTAATCGTTCCATACTTTTTAATATATCTCAATCATATTTTCGCAGACTTCCAATCATCTTAATCCCCATTATCATCAACACAGGGAAAATCAGTGCCGCGAAGATTCCAAGTTTTCAGATTATCATTCAGTGCTCCTGAAATCATCCCCACATAGGTTGGTCCGGATGAGCATCCCACATCTCCAGCAAGGGCAAGGAGGGCAAACAGGGCTGTTCCGCCACGCTTTACTGAGGCAGCCGCCATGCTGAAGGTTCCCGGCCACATAATACCTACAGACAGACCGCAAACCGCACATCCAAGGATTCCCAACGCAGGTACCGGGATAAATGCGATCATCAGATAGGAAACCATGCACAGAACTGCACTGTATTGCATAAAGCGTTCCAGATTGATTTTATCTCCAAATTTCCCATAAAATGCCCTTGAACTTCCCATAAGAATTGCAAACGCCATGGGACCTGCCAGATCTCCGATAGTTTTATTGATTCCAAAACTTTTCTCAGCCAGAGTAGAAGCCCACTGGCTTACCGCCTGCTCACTGGCTCCTGCACAGAGCATCATTAACATCAGAACCCAGAAGATTTTTTTCTTAAAAAGCTCTCCCATAGTCAGCCCCTTTTCACCCTCATCCAGCAGTGGAGCAATGGGAACTCTGGTAAAAAAGATTCCATTTGCAATGGGAATCAATGCCCACACCAGCGCCATATATTTCCAGTTTGCAATCCCGAAAATACGAAAGAATAATGTAGAAAGAAGTACCACTCCCACATGTCCCCAACAGTAAAAGGAATGAAGGAGACTCATTGCTTTTTCCTTATTATCTGTAGGGCAGGCTTCCACCACAGGACTTACCAGCACCTCCAGCAATCCGCCTCCGATGGCATAGATCATAACTGCAATGAGAAGTCCCACAAACGGATCTCCCAGGCACTCCGGCAATACTGTGAGCAAAATCAGACCTGCAGCCGCCATTGCATGTGCCAGGATCATAGATGCACGATAACCTATTCTGTCCACAAATCCAATCGATGCCAGATCTACCAGCAACTGGATCCCGAAATTAAAAGTAACCAGAAGTGTGATCTTCTGCAGCGAAATCCCGTAACTGCCCTGAAATGTCAGAAACAGCAGAGGAACGAAATTGTTCACAATGGCCTGCACTACATATCCGATAAAACAGGCCTGCACTGTTCTGTTGTAATTTGTTTTCATCCGATGTTATATCCTCCAATCTGAAATTTATTAAGCTGACATCATTCAGACATTGATCCACCAAACTTCTATATTTCCACAGTTCTAATAGATTTTTATCCGTCAATAATGACAGTGTATCACAGATTCTCTCCTTTTTCTTTCATTATCTTTTGAAAATCCCGTAAATTTTTATATTATTTTGACTTTTTCCCTATAACAATTCTATAAAATCCAAAAAGTAATACCCACATCCGATTCCAAATATTTCCCGCAAAAAAGATGTGCACCATACCATTCTGACACCATACACATCTCAAAATAAACACTTCTTATCTTCTGTACTCCGCAGTCAGGTCTTTAATAACCTCTCCTGCAATAATCAGCCCGGCGACAGACGGCACAAACGCCACACTACCCGGAATATCTCTGCGCTCCGTACACTTATGCGCGGCACCCGGAGGACAAATACAATGCGACCTGCAGCTGATTGCCATATCTTCAATTGGTCTGATCGGCTGTTCCTCTGAATAAACAACCTTCAGTTTCTTCACACCACGCTTCTTCAGCTCTCTGCGCATAACCTTCGCCAACGGACACACCTTTGTCTTATAGATATCTGCCACCCGAAACGCACTGGCATCCAGCTTATTTCCGGCACCCATACTGCTGATAACAGGAGTCCCTGCCTCTTTTGCACGCATGATCAGTTCAATCTTCGCAGTCACTGTGTCCACAGCATCTACCACATAATCATACTCACTAAAATCGAAATCAGCAGCATTCTCCGGAAGATAAAAACAGTTATGGATTCTCACATCTGCTTTCGGATTAATGTCCAGGATCCTGTCCCGCATCACCTCTGTTTTATATTGACCAACAGTTTTCCTGGTGGCAATAATCTGTCTGTTAAGATTCGTCAGGCATACCTTGTCATCATCGATCAGATCAAAGGCCCCTACGCCGCTTCTGACCAATGCTTCACATACATAACCTCCAACTCCTCCGATTCCAAATACTGCCACACGGGCATTCTCCAGTTTATCCATCGCTTCTTTTCCAAGAAGAAGCTCAGTTCTCGAAAATTGATTCAGCATAATCTCTCCACTTTATCCTGTCCCACTACATTCTCTACCTGCTGTTCCTCTACTGCCTCGTCTCTTATCTGCATATTCTTATTTCCCGTGACATACGCAGCCCTGCATGCCAGGATCAGAAGCACGATAAACAGAAACCAGAGCCAGATTTTTCTTTTATTTTTTATGACTAACCGTTTCATAACCTGCTCCACTATTCTACTGTGCAGACGCGGATCAGGTTTGTTCTTCCCGGAATTCCAAGCGGTACACCACCGGCAAATACAATAGTGTCGCCAACTTTTACAAGTTTATGCTTCTGTGCTGCTTCGATTGCTCTCAGGCAAAGGATCTCAGAACTGTACTCTTCCTTAATCAGCATCGGGTAAACACCCCAGGACAGATTCAGCTGGCGAAGGACTCTCTCAGAACTTGTGCATGCACCGATCAGACATCCTGGTCTGTGTTTGGACATCATATGAGCTGTGCTTCCGGATTTTGTCACTGAAAGGATTGCACTGGCCTTCAGGTCGATTGCTGTCAGGCAGGTTGCATGTGCGATTGCATTTGTAATATCCGGATTCTCATTTCTGTCTGTTTTCTTAAAGATTGTATTGTAATCAATATTCTGTTCCATATGTTCTGCAATGCGGCTCATCATCTGAAGTGCCTGCACCGGATATTTACCTGCTGCTGTTTCTCCGGAAAGCATGGTAGCACTTGTTCCCTGGAAAATCGCATTGGCAACGTCTGTAGCCTCTGCACGTGTTGGTCTCGGATGAGAGATCATGGAGTCAAGCATCTGTGTTGCTGTAATAACCGGTTTTCCTGCTGTGTAAACTTTCTGGATGATCTTCTGCTGGATAACAGGTACATATTCCGGCGGAATCTCAACACCCATGTCACCTCTGGCGATCATGATGCCATCTGCTGCTTCAATAATCTCGTCGATATTGTCAACGCCCTGCTGGTTCTCAATCTTTGCAATGATCTGAATCTCTTCACCGCCGTTTTCTTTCAGGATTTTTCTTACTTCGCGGATATCGTTTGCAGTACGTGTAAAAGATGCTGCAACGAAATCAAATCCTTCCTGGATACCGAAGAGAAGATCATCATGGTCTTTTTTTACTGATGAATGGCATCTTCAGGTTTGCACCCGGAACATTGACACCCTTCCTGTCGCCAATCACACCTGCATTAATAACCTTGCAGACAATGTCCTTTCCTGCGATGTCCTGAACCTCCAGGTCTACAAGTCCATCATCAACCAGAATATGTCCGCCCGGCTGCACATCCTTATAAAGCTCTTTATAAGTAATGCTTACGCACTCATTAGTTCCTTCAATATCTTTATTTGTAAATGTAAAAATCTGTCCTTCTTCCAGAGAAACCTTGCCATCCTTGAAGCATCCAAGTCTGATCTCCGGTCCCTTTGTATCAAGAAGTGCTGCAACAGGTCTGTCATATTTCTTGCGAAGTTCTCTCAGTTTCTGGATACGGCCTCTCTGCTCATCGTGAGGTCCATGTGAGAAGTTGAAACGTGCTACGTCCATTCCCTCTCTCACAAGCTGCTCCATAACATCGCCCTTATCAGTAGACGGTCCCATTGTACAGATAATTTTGGTTTTTCTCATTTAATCTTTCCCTCCAAACTGTCAACTAATTTTATCTATTTTTATTTCTGTAAAATAATGTAATAAAATGTTACCTGTTTCTATAAATGAAAACATTAAATCAAATAAAAATTACCATTATTGAGACTATCTGTCAATATAGAATTTCGACTTATTTTGTTGATATTTGACAAAAAATAACATACTTTTGTTGCAAATATCACATATATTTTTACTGATCCGACAGTTTGAAAATTTTTTCACTCATTCTTATCAGAATCCAAAATCAGCATAGTCTTCCGGCAGAAATCTGTGGTAAATGATATGGCATCCTTCGTCTTTAAAACAATAATAATAAGGATCTGATCCATCATCAAAGCGGATCATCACATCAAACTCCTCGTTATCCATTGGTTCAGTAATGATTTTATCTGAATAAGAATGGAACAGTTCTTTAATTTCCTCTATCGTACATCCATGTCTGCCAACCAGTTCGATCAATGCCTTGATAAATTCATTCTCTTTCATATTATTATGTACATATTCGGAAGCTTTTTCCGAAACAGTGAAGCAGAAACGATCTCCTCTGTGTGATACTGCTACTTCACCAAATTTCTCTTCTATATAAGAAGGAAAATTTTTTAAGATTTCCATCATCCCTGCAGCATCTGTCTCACAGCCAAAGAAATGATTCAGGGAACTAAGCGGATAGTAGAGGCTGATCTTCTCTTTCATATATCCAGCTTCGCCTGTTCCTCTTTAATCACATCGATCAGACTGGTTTCTAATCTATTATAGTTCATTTATTTTCCCTCCTGAAAATCTGTTCTTTTGCTCTTTCTGGTTAATATTTTATCAGACATTGACCGAAAATCAATGCATTTCTTTTTTAATTGTACGCCCTTCAAAACAATTTCAAATGTTTTCTTTTTCATACAAAAATAAAGTCCTCGCAAAACTGTCCTTTTTTTCTCCCTCTGACAAATAGTTCCAACCGGATGAAACAAAACAGATAAAACCATCCACTTCGTTACTTTTTCAACCAAATAACTGATTTATTTGGTTAAAAAACAGCGTCCCAGATATTATTTATATCTGAAACGCTGTCATTATTCCAATTATTTCATTATGTATTTAATCCCAGTTCTTACGTCCGTAACGAAGTGTCACATCATAGATTTCCTTCTGGAGTTTCTTTGTAAGATCTCTCTTCTTGATTCTCCACTTCCAGTTCGTACCAACTGTAGATGGTTTATTCATTCGGAATCTGTTGTCCAGTCCCATATAGTCCTGCATTGGGATAACGCAGACACGCGCAGCACTGCGCATGATCAGACTGATGAAACATTTATACAGTTCTTCTTCCGGTGTTGCATGATCACACAGATAATCTCTCGCCAGTTTTCTCTCAGCTGCTGTGATGCTCTTCCACCATCCCACGATAGTTTCATTATCATGGGTTCCTGTATATGCCACGCAGTTCTCCGGATAATTATGTGGCAGATAATCACTGGCACATCCGGAATCTCTGGAGTCAAACGCAAATTCCAGAACCTTCATTCCCGGGAAGCCGCTCTCATATACCAGATGACGTACAGAATCTGTCATATATCCTAAGTCCTCTGCGATAACCTGCCTCCATCCAAGCGCCTGTTCGATCTTACGGAACAGATCAATTCCGGGACCCTTTTCCCAGTGTCCGCCTCTTGCATCTTTATCTCCGTATGGAATTGAGAAATATTCATCAAATCCGCGGAAATGATCGATTCGCACAACATCATACAGTCTGAAGCAGTAACTCATTCTGGAAATCCACCACTGATATCCTGTATTTCTGTGATAATCCCAGCGATATAACGGATTTCCCCATAACTGACCGGTTGCAGAAAATCCATCCGGAGGGCATCCTGCTACTGCCAGTGGTACATTATCCTGATCCAGCTCGGAACAACTCCGGATGTGCCCATGCATCAGCACTGTCCATTGCAACATAAATCGGAATATCTCCAATGATCTGGATTCCTTTTGAATTTGCATAGGATTTCAGTTTCATCCACTGCTCATAGAACTTAAACTGCATATACTGCTGGAATTCAATATCAAAATAGAGTTCTTCACGATAATAATCCATGGCATTGTTCCAGCGGAGTCTGATATCCTCAGCCCATTTGGTCCATTCTACACCTTCGAAGCGGTCTTTTACTGCCATAAACAGAGCATAATCTGACAGCCACCAGCTGTTCTCTGCTACGAATTTCTGATAGTCAGGATTCTTGCTGATATCACTGTTCTCGTATGCTTTTCTCAGAAGCGGATATCGGCCCTTGTAGATTTTTTCATAATCTACCTCGTCAGGCTTCTTTCCCCAGTTTAACTTTCTCGCAGTCTTTCTTATCAAGAACTCCTTCTTCCACAAGTGTATCCAGATCAATAAAATATGGATTACCCGCAAATGTAGAGAAAGACTGATATGGAGAATCTCCATAGCTGGTCGGTCCCAGTGGCAGAATCTGCCAGTAAGTCTGTCCGGCTTCCTTTAACCAGTCTACAAATTCATATGCACTTTTGGAAAAACATCCGATGCCATAGTCTGATGGAAGGCTGCTGATCGGCATTAATATTCCTGCTGCTCTTTTTCCCATGATTCTTGTCTCCTTCGTGATTTTTCACTCTTACCGCCTATACTTTATCCAGTACTTACCAGTTTACATATAAGCAGTTTTTCTATACCTTATGCGCAATTTGTTTTTTATTATATCTATTTTTTGTGCAAATTGCAATACAACTTTCATGTTTATCCATTTTTTTCGTGAAAAATTTACTAATCATTGCTTAGTTCTTTTTCGTCATCTTCCATATTAAACACCAATCATTTCCACTTAGAGCATTGTCGTCAAGCGGATATTCGCAATCTGCTTCGCTACGCAGCTCTATACCGAATAACTGCTCCGCATTTCATCAGAAGGAGCTTATTTTTTTATCCATATCAAAAACTTATAATTACAATGCAATATTTCTATTTTACGTTTCATTTCTGATATGATAGGATGTGTTCGGTTA
>ENA-OQAJ01000490-OQAJ01000490.1-human-gut-metagenome-genome-assembly--contig:-NODE-490-length-12325-cov-1.730038_pt1 | contig 12325 bp, 16 predicted proteins | sample MGYA00242736_ERZ504529 | MGnify/ENA primary metagenome ERZ504529 (study PRJEB26092, sample SAMD00036275) | human gut metagenome | host: Homo sapiens | study: EMG produced TPA metagenomics assembly of...
TCAGGATCCTCTCCTCGGACGACAGGTGCGAATACTGTTGACCCATGAGTGCGACACCTTCTTAAGTTAGAAACTTCGAACACTTCCAACCCTAGACAAGGTGTTGCACTTCTATTTAGAACCCGGGCTTTAATACCGTCTAAACCCACGAACCGCTTCACGGATAATCCTTCTCTCTCCGTAGTGCCGATGGCATTCCCCGTTCTCTCCAACAAACGGAAAACAAGCCCAGCATGGCCGAGGGGAGAGACAATGCGACAGCAGCGAATCGTCAGGCCGCATGCTGCATGATTACCGGCTTGACGATTCGCGGCATACCGCGCTTATCGGTGGCGCTTACCGGTGATACAGACTCACCCGTTCGTACTTCGGTTCGCAGCACACGTTGATGCCGAGTTTGCGATACAGCGCCTCGTCCGTGGATGAGATGATAACGGAGAAGAAGGCGTCGCAGCCCCGCAACTGTTTGAGCCCGTCGATGACGCGAGCGGCCACAGGACTGGTGGCGCTGGTGATTGACAATGCAATCAGCGTCTCATCCGAGTGCAAGCGTCGGTTCACGCTGTTGAGATGCTCGGTTTTCAGCCGACAGATGGGTTCGATGGCGGCATCGTCGATTACCGGAATGGTTTCGTCAACACCGGTGACGGCCTTGAGCGCGTGCATCAGCAGCGCGCTGGCCGCGCCCAACAGGTCGCCGGTTTTGCCGGTGACCACATGGCCATCGGGCAGCACCATGGCACCAGCCGGGGCACCGGTGGCGGCTTCCTTCTCAAGGGCCACGGCGCGGGCGGGAGAAAGATCGGGGGTCACGCCGGCCCGGTTCATGATGGAGCGCAGCCGCTCCACCTGTTCCTCGCCAGTGCCGGTGCGCTTCAAGTGCACGGCGGCGGCGAAGTAGCGGCGCACGATTTCCAGACGCGCGGCATCGCGGCAGGCATCGTCGTCCACAATGGCGTATCCGGCCATGTTGACGCCCATATCGGTGGGGCTCTGATAGGGGCTTTCGCCCATGATGCGCTCCATCATGGCTTTGAGCACGGGGAATGCTTCGACGTCGCGGTTGTAGTTGACGGTGGTCTCGCCGTACGCCTCCAGATGGAACGGGTCGATGATATTGGCATCGTCGAGGTCGACGGTGGCAGCCTCGTACGCGATGTTGACCGGATGGTTGAGCGGAAGATTCCAGATGGGGAACGTCTCGTATTTGGCATAGCCGGCGTCGATGCCGCGCTGGTGCTCGTGGTAGAGCTGGCTCAGGCACGTGGCGAGTTTGCCGGAGCCAGGGCCGGGCGCGGTGACCACGACGAGCGGCCGGGTGGTCTCGATGTACTCGTTCTTGCCGTATCCGTCGTCTGAAACGATGCGTTCGATGTCGTGCGGGTATCCGGCGATCGGGTAGTGCAGGCGGCAGGTGACGCCGAGTTGCTCGAGGCGGTGGCGGTAGGCGTCGGCGGCGGGCTGATTGGCGTATTGGGTGAGCACTACGGAGCCGACGAGGAAGCCGCGGGAACGGAACACGTCGATGAGTCGCAGCACGTCCTCGTCGTAGGGGATACCGAGGTCGCCGCGGGTCTTGCCTTTTTCGATATGGTTGGCGTTGATGGCGATGACGATTTCCACATCGTCCACCAGACTTTCCAACATGCGGAACTTGGTGTCCGGCTCAAAGCCGGGCAGCACGCGCGAGGCGTGGTAGTCGTCGAAGAGCTTGCCTCCGAATTCCAGATAGAGTTTGCCGCCGAATTGCGCGATGCGCTTTCTGATGTTGGCGGCTTGCAGCTCGATGTATTTTTCGTTGTCGAATCCCTGGCGCATAGAGGTCGGCATCCCTTTCCGAACGACGTCGTAAACGGAAAAATTATACCGGACGTCGTCGGCAACAAAAAATGGGATTCCCCGATGGGGAATCCCATTCGTCATAGAGAGCAATCACTCCCGAGGAATGTTGAACAGGGGTTTGCATGGCTCCCAAAAACGCGCTGGTCGAAACGTTGCCGACGACGCGTGCGCTCGAAGAGTATGCACGGGTGGCTTTGCGGTGATTTCCCAGACCGTTCGTTGCTAGGCGAGATATTTCTTTTTCCAGGCCTTCTTTCGGGCGTAAGCGTTTTCTGTCATGTCGGAGTAGTCGTAATCAACTTTGAACTTGCCGTTGGAATGGAGAATAAGCGTCATCGATCCCCATCTCTTTTCGGGCTTAAGCGCGGCCCTTTCAGGTTCAATGAACTTGTTGATAGCCATAAAGTTTTTCATCAAGGATGCCCTCGAAACGCCTTTTTGGTCAAAGCATTTAACGAAGTCGTCTTTTCCGCTGCCAGCAACGTAATACTCAATAGAGAACGCACCCTCGGCGTACTCGGCGTAAAACACGACCTTGCTCCAGTCTTCGGGGAGGGTTTCCTCAAGAATTGAAGCTATCCCTTGTAGCATCTTCTTTTCACTCATTACATTTCCTTTGCAGTGTTAAGAAGAAACGTAACCGTCTCTTCGCCGTCAATAATGTCCGTGATAGCAAACGAGCTAGGCCTGAATGACCCGCCCTCATAAAGTGCTCAACCTTGAAAAACACTTCAGCGCCATCAGCCAAAGCATCGGCGCATTTTTGCTCGATTGCTGCATAGGCTTTTTTGGTTAACCTCGCCGCCCATGGCGACAATATTCTCAAGGCCATTTGATCCATTGAATCGGTCGGCAATCAGATGGCCTCTTTGATCAAAAAGCTCTTCAAACCCTTTTCCGATTGACTGGATAGTGTCCTTGATGGTCAAACGACCTTCGTGGGTCTTAGTTGTAAGAAGCTTCGGCCGATTCGACCCTACCCATTGCATCGGTAACGTATTTATACCCATTGATCTCATAGCTCATGTTCGGAACGAGGTCGTCGCCAACGCGGTAAAGTTGCCCGAGATCGTCGGTTGCACACTTCACGCCGTCGATCGCAAACTCGTTATTGGGAAGCAGTCGGTCGCCTTCGTAAATTGCCTTTCCGGCATCATCCAGAATTCGTGAGCTTGCGCCCGATTCTGCTGCCTTTGAGGCAAGAAAGTTATTTAGACCTCGTCCGGCAAGAAGCGTTGCTGCCGTAACAGTTCCCGCAACGACTTCTCCGACGATATCCTCCTGAGATATCTCACCGTCTTCAGCGCCGGCTTCCAAGCTCTTTCCCATTTCGTCAAGAACGAGTACAGACCCAGCAGCGAGTGCTGCAGGGGCAGAAGCGGTGACGGCTACGGCACCAAGCGCAACTTCAGTGGCGATTTCGCCTCCAGTTTCGACATAGTCTCCGATTTCCCGTATCTGCTCATCGGCTTCCATGAAGTCGCCCCAGGCGTTGGCTGCATCGTCAACAGCGTGTGTTTGCGCGGTTTTCACCGCTGCTTCTTCGTCTTCGGCCAGTAGTTCAATATTCGATTGAACACCGACATATGCGTTTTTCTCCAACGTCGGCAACTCCAAGTACGAACCTGCCGCCAAGATAAGCTCCGTTCCTTGCGCCATCGCGGACAGTTTCGCCTGCAGCGTTGAGTGTTGGCTCGCATGCTTTCCAGGCGTCATCTGCGGCTTCTTGAACTGTTGAAATGCTCGCGGTTAGGACATCGCCGGAAGAAATATCCCGCCATGCGGCATCTGCACAATCAGCAACGGTGCGTTGCGCCTCCTCAAAGGCCAATCTCGTTTCGGTCGTATCCGGCATTAATTGCTCTATATTTTCAAACGCCATTTAGATCACCGGCCTTGTTTGAGATAAGACCGCTGATACTTCGGCGAGTGCTGAGGCCTTTTCCGTTGTCTCGATGCCGGTACCCCTCTTTCTCAGCTCGTTGAGATGAGCGTTAAGCATCGACTGAATGAACAGGTATTGGATTGGTCCCCAGCTTTCGGGTGAGGAGTCATCTTCGAATTTCCAGCTTGAAAGCAGATGGGAGCAAAGCCTCTCTTTGAGGCTGTCGGCAGATAAATCCCTGGCGTCGTCGAGGATGCGTCCAATATTGAAATACCTATAAGCACACCATTCAAACAGTGGCTTCCTCGAGGACAGAGGAGTCCTTGCCATCTCAATCAAGCGTGCCTTCATGGAGTCAGGTATGTCCATCTTGTGCACACAGTCGCAGAAGTTGTATTCCCTTGGCTCATCGAGCTTGAACGGATTAAGCACACAAGAGTTGAGATAGCGAAGCTCTTCAGAAGAAACCTTGTCCTTCGCGCTGTGCTTGCTCTGTGTTGGCGAGTACTCTAGGCCGCGTTCATGCGGTTCGATGTGACAGAGGACAGGTTCGGTCCATTCGTTCTGATATATTGCTGCAACGCCTCGCTGAAGATTTGCAAGCTCTTGGATTTGGCTCTCGTTAAGATTTGCCGCCTTGCTGACAAGCATCCTGTCGCCTTCGTCAGGCAGTTTCCAGGATAAGTCGATGCGATGATTCTGCCTCAAGCCCAGCGGGTTGTTAAGACGCGGTCATTTTGGCGCTTACATCTCACTTTTTGCAGACGTAGAATACGGGTATTGGAATCATAGGAGGGTTCTCATGCCAAATATCGGTAAGGACGACCATCCGAAGCTGTGGTCGCTTATTTTCGTGCTTATCATCGCGCTGACCTTCTGTTGCTTCGTCATGGGCCAAGGACTCAACAGTGGAACCAGCGTCTTCCTGGCAGGCCAAGGTTACGGTGCGAGCCTTGCCGGCGTACTTGCACTCGTCTTCTCCATTGCCGCCGCGTTAGCACGACTGTTCGTCGGCCCTGTTATCGACAACGGCAAGTGCTCACTCGTTATCATCGCCGGCATCGCTATCCTCATAGCAGGAACAGCACTGTCCGCTGTCGTTCAAGGCATCCCCTCTTCACAATCAGCCGTTTGCTGCAAGGCGTGGGCTTTGGCGCAGCAACAACAGCAGCCTCGACCGCCGCAGCAAGCGTCTTACCGCAAGAACGGCTCGGCAAAGGCATTGGATACCACGGCCTCGGACAGCTATCGCCATGAGCATCGGCCCAGCCTTCGGCACTTTACCTAGTAGGAACCGATCCCTCAACGAACCTCTATGTCGGCCTTGCCCTGGATTGGGTTTGCAGGGCTTGTAATCGCCCTCAACGCACGCTATGAAAGTAAATGGCAAAACTCTGCCAAGCTCCAGCGCATACCGAATCAAAATGGAAACCCGGCTCGAACTCGACTCAAAAGACGGGCAGGCACCCAGCTCCACCACAGTAACTACATCCGAAACAATTAACAGTGAAAAGTGTCCTGAAGGCGACCAGGTGTCCAAGAGAACCCTGCGTGACTCATTCAACATCTTCGAGCCGCGCGCATTGCCTGGCGCCATCCCACAGATGATCATGTGCCCCACTTTTGGCTTTGGCGTCTTCTTTGCCGGTCTGTACGGTACTACTCTCGGCTATACCCACGCCGGTCTCTTCTACACCATCAGCGCGGTAAGCATGATTATCATTCGCATGATTTCAAAGCATTTCATGGACACCGTACCTGCAATCAAAACAATGACCGGAGCCGTCGCGTGCGGCATCCTCTGCTGCCTTATGCTACTTGCCGCACCGTACGGGGAACCTGTCTTCCTGGCGTCCGGAATCTTCTATGGTCTCGCCACTGGCATAAGCCTGCCACTTAATCAAAGCGTAGCGGTAAAGAACACCCCGCCAGAGCGCTGGGGCGCCGCAAAACGCCCTGTTCCTGCTCGCCAATGACATCGGCATTGGCTTCGCAAGCGTAATCTGGGGCGTTATCAATGACTCATTCGGGTTCCAGACAAGCATCGTCTGCGTCATTGTCTGCCTTATCGCAAGCTACGCATCCGCCTGGATCGTCTACCCCGCCCGCGACAAGCGTGGAGGCATTAGAGCGTAAGCGTCAAAATGACCGCGTAGCAGGAAACGTCCAGGGCCATTCCGGCATACGGATGGAAAAGTCCTGGACGTTTCCATCTTGCGTTGCGGTATGCCTTAGGCCGCTATGTCGCTACAGGCCCTCCTCGGCGTTGTTCGCCATCTCGTCGTCGAACGCATCGGGGTCGATGTTAATTATGAAGTCGTCAGGCATCTCTTTGGCCTTCTCGGCAGCGGCTGGGTCGAGCTTGCAGGACTCAGGCACCCTATCCGACCATGGCAGGAACGAGTCCACAACCTCATCGGTGAGCTCGCCGGCGTTGGGCATCTCGGTCAGCAGCCACTCGACGTAAAGCCTGGGATTGAGCCCGTTGCCTTGGCCGTGGTGGTGACGCTGTATATCGCCGCAGACGCCCGCGCGCCGCGTGGCGCATCGCTGAAGAGCCAGTTCTTGCGCCCTACGACGAAGATTCGCTGGGCCTGCTCGGCGACGTTGTTCGAGAGCTCCAGGTGCCCGTCTTCGAGCACGTTCATGACGTAGGGCCAGAACTCCACGGCGTACTGCAGCGCACGGTGCAGCGCCAGCTTCGGCGAGGCTAGGGGAAGCTGGCCCGCGCATCCCCCGAACGTCCTCCATGAGCGGGCGGAGCTCCGCGTCGCGGGCGGCCTTCCTGGCACCCGGCTCCATGTCGTCGAACTTGGAGTCGACCTTGAAACATGGCGTCGATCCTGCGCCTTGCCTCGAGCGCAACGCTGGCCGCAGACGCCGCCTTGGCGCCGCCGCCGGCGATCTTCACGATTTGGGCGAAGTAGCGGCGCACGTGGACGAGGCACGCCGTGTTGGCGATGTTGGGGTTGCCGAGATTGAAGTAGGGTTTGTAGCCGTTGGCGGTAAGCGTGCCGGGCCAGCCCGCAAGAAACTCCTGGGCAACGCCCTTCCTGCGGGTCTCGTGGTATTCGAATACATACACGGGCACGTTGCAGCGCGCCGAGCAGAACAGCCACATCCTCGATTTCTTCTTCGCCTCGCGGTTCGGCTCTTTCAGGACCTGAACCGTGGTCTCATCGGCATGAATCCTGACATGCGACAGCAGCTCGACCTTCATTCTCTCATGGACCTTCGCCAGCCAGCGCGCGTGCACGTTCATCATCCAGTTCGCCATGTCCTGGCGCGATATCGTCGCGCCGCACGCCTTGAGGTCTGCCTCTATGCGGTAGAGCGGCAGCGACATGACGTACTTGCCGTTGACGATCCAGGCAAGCAGCGACGGCGTCGCAAACGAGCCTGGTATCGGCGGCTCAGGCTGCGGTGCTCGCACGATGACGCCCTTGCGCTCCTATTGAGTTTCACTTGAGGTTCAGGGGCGTTTTTTGGGGTGGTGGGACAAACTACTGGGACAGTTCACTCTTCGAAAAAATCCTTTACTCTTCGTCCGCTGCGTGTCGCCATGTCCGTGGTGTACGCGCTTTTAGAGTAAAAATGACTGAAACTGCAGGTCAAAAGGCATAAAGAGACCCCCTGAAAACGTTGTTTCCAGAGGGTCTCAATAGTTTTACTCACCCCAAATCACAGGTGGCTTTACGCTTTTTCGTACGTGGCGGCACACTGCGACACTCTACGGACGGAATTTCGATTGCGCAAAATCCGCTCCAGTTTACTCCCACTCGCCAAAGTAAAACTGGTTCTAAACAATACTGTTTAGGGGATTTGACTCTTAGTTGCTCAATTTGATACCAATTATCCAACTTATACGGCGTTGTCGGACTCCTGTTATCAAAAAATTATCAAGCCCAATGTTATCAGCAGAAAAGCAATGGTTTGGATCATCTGTATTATACCACAAGCAGAGTGCTATTTCAATCAAATAAGGGACTGCTTCAACTGTAGAATCCGTTTTTCAATCTCTCGAATGATCTCGACAAAGACTTGATCTTCGCTTCCGGTCGGATCTTCTAATCCCCAGTTATCGTCAAATGCTCTACCAATGAAAGGACAGCCCACATTGCACCCCATGGAGATTGCAATATCAGGGGCAGGAATATCCGAGATCAGTTTGGAATACTGGGTTTTCTCCATGTCAATCCCGTACAGTTCTTTCATAATGCGGACAGCATCCTGATTGATTTGCGGTTTTGTTTCCGTTCCTGCGGAATAGCTTTCAAACACATCGGAAGCCAAGTGCTTTCCCAAGGCCTCGGCAATCTGACTGCGGCAGGAATTATGGACGCAGATAAATGCCACCTTTTTCTTACTCATATTTGAACCAGTCTTTCGTTTTATTTGCGTTTTTTTTACAAGGAACAGCATCACGGGAACTTCTGTCAGCACACCCACAGTCGTTGCCAGTGCCGCAGGGGAAGTCGTTCCAAACAAGGCGATTGCAACAGCAACAGCCAGTTCAAAGAAGTTGGAAGCACAAATCATTCCGGCGGGAGCAGCAATCTTGTAGGGCAGCTTCAAAACCCGGCAACGATATACGCAATCGCAAAAATCAGGAAGGTCTGTAAAATCAGCGGTACCGCAATCAAAACAATGTGCAGAGGTTTTCCAGAATGGTATTGCCTTGGAACGAGAAAATCATCACCAGCGTCAGCAATAAGCCAATGGTAGTTACACTGTCAAACATATGGATGAAAGTCTCCTCAAAGTACACTGCCCCTTCCGCTTGATGACAGCCGAACGGGTCAGCATACCGCCAGCCAGAGGAAACACCACAAACAGTACCACAGAGAGAATCAGGGTATCCCACGGAACGGGAACATTGGAACGCCCAGCAAAAAATGCCCGTTGAGTTCGATTTGAGTTTCACGGGCCCCGAAACGGCCCCGTTTCGCCCTCGGGGACAAAAACCGCGCGTCTACTCACTTGGATGAATCTTTACTCCCGCTCCTCCGAATACCGCCCCGTGCCTTGTCCTCTTGAAACACAGGGAGTAAATGGCGAAAATCGCAGGTGAAAGGGAGTAAAAAGGCAAAGAAAAAGCCCCCGTTCCCAACGCGGGAACGGAGGCTCGATAATCGGTTTTACTCACCAATGTCGCTGGTGGCTTTGCCGTGACCCTCGTACGAAACGAAACTCAGAGGCACAGTGCGGCACTAAAAAGTGCAGGTCAAAGCCCTATCGGCTTACTCCCACTCGATGGTCGCGGGCGGCTTGGACGTGATGTCGTAGCACACGCGGTTGGCGCCGGGGACCTCGGCAACGATGCGGCCGGAGATGCGGGCCAGTACATCGTAGGGCAGCTTGGCCCAGTCGGCGGTCATGGCATCGCTGGACTCGACGGCACGCAGGATGATCGGGCGCTGGTAGGTACGCTCGTCGCCCATACGCCCACAGACTTAATGTCGGGCAGGACCGCGAAATACTGCCAGCAGCTGTGCTCGGAGTTGCGCTCGCCGGTCTGCTCAAACAGGCGCTGGTTGTAGGCATCCAGCTCCTCGCGCACGATAGCGTCGGCGTTCTTGAGGATCTCGAGTTTCTCCTTGTCGACCGCACCGATGATGCGGATGGCAAGACCGGGCCCGGGAAAGGCTGGCGGAACACGATGTGACCCGGCAGGCCCAGTGCCAGACCAAGCGCGCGGACCTCGTCCTTAAAGAAGTGGTCGAGCGGCTCGATGAGGTCGAAGTGCACGCCCTCGGGGAACGGGATCAGGTTGTGATGGCTCTTGATGGTGGCCGTCTTGCCGCCCGTCTTGCGAGCGCCGGACTCGATGATGTCGGGGTAGATGGTGCCCTGCACCAGATAGTCCACCCGGCCGATCTTCTTGGCCTCCTCCTCAAAGACGCGGATGAACTCCTCGCCGATGATCTTGCGCTTGCGCTCGGGGGCGTCCTGACCGGCCAGCTTCTTGTAGAAGCGGTCACGGGCATCGACGCAGACAAAGTTTATGTCGAACTGGCCGCCCTCGCCAAGACCTCGCAGACCTGCTCGCGCTCATTCTTGCGCAGCAGACCGTGGTCCACGAACACGCAGGTCAGCTGCTTGCCGATGGCCTTGGCCAGCATGGCGCGCAGACGCTGGAATCCACGCCGCCGGACAGGGCGCAGAGTACCTTGCCGTCGCCGATCTTTTCGCGCAGGGCCTTGACGGAGTTTTCCACGAAGGAATCCATCTTCCAGTCACCGGCGCAACGGCAGACATTATAGACGAAGTTATGCAGAATTTTTGTGCCGTTCTCGGTGTGCAGGACCTCGGGGTGGAACTGCACGGCGTAGAGGCCGCGTGCCTTATCCTGCGCGGCAGCCACCGGACAGTTGGGCGTGTGGGCCACGATCTCAAAGCCGGGGGCGGCCTGCTCGATGTAGTCGTTATGGCTCATCCAGCAGACATTCTGCGCGGGGCAGCGTGTCAAACAGCGGGCTGGCGGTGTCCAAGTCGACCAGCGTCTTGCCGTACTCGCGCTCGGGTGCCTTGCAGACCTTACCGCCCAGCATGTGCATCATCAGCTGGCTGCCGTAGCAGATGCCGAGGATGGGCACGCCCCAGTTATAAATTTCGGGGTCGATCGTGGGCGAATCCGGCAGGTAGGCGCTGTTGGGGCCGCCGGTGAAGATGATGCCCTTGGGGTTTTTGGCCTTGATTTTGGCAAGGTCGGTGCGGTACGAATAAATCTCGCAATATACGTTGCATTCGCGGACACGACGGGCGATCAGCTGATTATACTGGCCGCCGAAATCCAGAACGATGACAGTTTCCTGCTGCATGAGGAGACTCCCTTCTCTATTTATAGTCCTATTGGGTTATTATAGCACGTTTGGCGGTTTGAACAGATGGGGAGGGAAATAAATTATTTTTGCGTTTGTGTGACGCAGGGGCGCCTTGTATATGTGCCCGGGCCGTGTGCGGCTGGCGTTAGGTTGCGCGGGCTGATAGGGATCCGCCCCGTACGGTGGTGGCGGGAGGCTTGCGGCGGCGGGAACGGGGCACGGCGGCATGAGGGCATGCCGCCGTGCCCGTTCCCGCATAATGATACACGTAGGACGGGGTGCCCCCACCCCGCCGCAAGTTCACACCAGCTCCACCTTATACTTTGCCAGCCAATAGTTCAGCTGCAAAAACCACGCGATAGTCTGGGGCGTGGTCATCAGCTGACCGTACCACGGGATGGGGTTATCCGCGCCGGAGGCAGCAGCGTTTCCAGTGCGTCCGCCCGAATGATGCGCAGAAGCGGCGCGGCGGGGTCGTTCAGGATGGTGCGCAGCTCCGCCGAGACGGCAGCCAGGTAGCTGGGGTTCCACGTTTTGGGGTACGGGCTTTTGCGCCGCCACAGAACCTCGTCGGGCAGCACGCCGCGCATGGCCTCGCGCAGGAGGCCCTTTTCCTGCCCGTGATAGTCCTTGAACTCCCATGGGACCGAGTACAGATACTCCGCAATGCGGTAATCGCAGAACGGCACGCGGACCTCGAGGCCGTTGTACATGCTCATGCGGTCCTTGCGGTCCAGCAGCGTCTGCATGAACCATTTGAAATTCAGGTTCATCATCTGGCGCATCCGCTGTTCTGCGGCGGGCAGGCCGGGGCGGACGGAGGTCTGTGCCAGCGTGGCGCGATAGCGTTTCATCCACGAACGCTGCCGGGTCGATGCCGCCCAGCACACCGGGCTTGATGAACGACGCGCGGTAGGCCGTGGACTGCGCCCATGGGAAGCCGTACCGCTCGCGCACCGTGGGGTCGCGGTACCACGGGTAACCGCCGAAAATTTCGTCCGCGCACTCCCCCGACAGCGCCACCGTGGCGTGGGGCTTGATATGCCGGCAGAACACGAGCAGCGACGCATCCACGTCCGCCATGCCGGGCAGGTCGCGGGCGTCCACCGCGGCGTACAGCGCGGGCACAAGCTCAGGTGTGTCCAGCGTGACCCAGTGGTGCCTGGCATGGAGAAAGTCGTTCATTTTGCGGATGTAGGGTGCATCCGCGCCGGGCTGAAATTTTGTCGCGTGGAAGTACTTTTTGTTGTCCCGGTAGCCCACCGAGAACGTTTGCAGCTGGTTGCCCTGCGCCGTAAAATGCGCATCGGCAATGGCCGAAATCAGGCTGGAATCCAACCCGCCGGACAAAAACGTTGCCACGGGCACGTCGGACACGAGCTGCCGCTCGATAGCATCGGTGACGAGGTCGCGCACTGCGGGCCGTGGCGGCGAAGTCGTCGGGGTGGTCGTGGTCCTCGAGCCGCCAGTAGGTGTGCAGGGTCAGGCGGGCGGTTTGGGTCTCATAGACAGCGTACTGGCCGGGCAACAGTTCCCGCACATTTTGGAACACGCCGCAGCCCGGCGTCGTCCGGGGCCAAGCAGCAGCACCTCGGCCAGCGTTGGCATCGACGCGGGGCGGCACAGCCGGGTGCGCCAGCAGGGTCTTCAGCTCACTGCCAAATATCAGCGAGTCCTCCGCCTGCGTGTAGAACAGCGGCTTGACGCCGCAGCGGTCCCGTGCCAAAAACAGCTACCTGCGTTCTGCTGCCAGACAGCAAACGCAAAAATACCG